>CXWL01010414.1_pt1 | contig 14903 bp, 16 predicted proteins | sample 590931 | NCBI WGS metagenome assembly CXWL01 (sample SAMEA3498368, study PRJEB10139) | groundwater metagenome | biome: water well; material: biofilm material | place: Germany | collected 2015-04-27 | reverse complement strand
AGGCGGGCTGGCGCGGCTGGATGCGGACTCGCTTACGCGCATCATCCGCGCTCTGCGAGAGCTGCGCCTCGACGCCGACGCCCGCCGCTTCGCCGTGGAAGCACTGCTCGCGGGCGCGCCGAGTTAGGTTGGTCACTCTTGCTTGCAACGTCGGCGATGCGCGTCTGGAGACGCGCGGTCCAACTTTTGGAGCGCGGCGGCTTGCCCGTGCTAATCTGCACCCATGTCTGATTCCGCGTTGATCGAGGCGTTTTTGGAGATGCTTTCGGCGGAGCGCGGGGCGCGGGCGAATACGCTTGAGGCCTACGGGCGCGATCTGGGGGATGCGCGCGCGCACATTAAGGGTGGCATAGCCAAAGCGAGCGCGCCTGACATCGAGGCCTTCGTCTCGGGCCTGACCAAACGCGGCCTCTCACCCGCGACCTCCAGGCGGCGTATCTCGGCCTTGAAACAATTCTACCGCTTCCTGATGCAGGAAAACCTTCGCGCCGATGATCCGACAGCGCGCCTCGATCCGCCGAGGCGCGCGCGATCGCTGCCGAAGACGCTGTCGCTTGAGGAAATCGTGCGCCTGGTCGAGGCTGCGGAGAGCCCGCGCGATCACGCCTTGATCGAACTGCTCTACGGCGCGGGGCTGCGGGTGAGCGAATTGGTGTCGCTGCCGCTGAAAACCGCGCCGCGCCCAGGGCAGGATCACATGATCATCGAAGGCAAGGGCGGCAAGGAGCGCCTGGTGGTGTTGGGCGGGCCGGCGTTGGAAGCGCTTGATGTGCACATAGCCGCGCGCGCAGCGGCATTGCCGAAGGACGAAGCGCGGCGCGAGAAAGCCGCGCGTTGGCTGTTCCCCTCCGCCAGCGCCGCTGACGGCAAGCTCACCCGTCGGCGCGTCGGGCAAATCCTGGAAGCGGCGGCGGCAAGGGCCGGCATCGACCCAAAGCGGGTTTCGCCGCACGTGCTGCGGCACGCGTTCGCGACCCATTTGGTTGAAGGCGGCGCGGATTTGCGCACGGTGCAAACCTTGCTCGGCCACGCCGACATCGCCACCACCCAGATCTATACCCATGTCGCCGAAGGCCGCTTGAAAACACTGGTCGAGACCAAGCACCCGCTGGCGCGCAAGAAGCCGTAAGGATCAATGATGACGCAACCGCCATTCCCGACCTACGCACCCGAGCCCGGCCGCGGCGCGGCGTTCGTGGTGTATGTGCTTTATCTGATGAGCATCCCCAGCGCCGGCATTTTGGCGTTCATCGGGCTGGTCGTCGCCTATACGGCGCGTGCGGACGCGGTCGGGGCGGCGCGCGCGCACATCGAAGAGCAGATTCGCATTTGGTGGGTGGCGTTCTGGTCGGTCGCGGCCATCATTGTCGCCCATGCCATCGGCATCGCCTTAACAATAGTTCTTATCGGCATACCGATCCTTCTGCTCGCCTCACTGGCGGGGCTAATCGTCATGGTCTGGTTTACGGTAAAGAGCGCCATGGGCCTGATCGCCCTGCTCGATGGGCGCGCGCGCTGAACGCGCATCACAGCCGCGTTACACTCTTGCAACCTTGGTGCGCGTGGTGTGTTCTAGCGCCGGGATCATTCGGCGCGGCGCTGCCGCGCCCNNGAGGCGATCACCGTGGAAGGCGCGTTCGCCAGCCAATTCTTCACCCCCCAAATCGCGCTGGGCGCCGACCTCACTGTGCTCAACCCCGATGGCGCGCGCGCGCAATTCAACTCCGTCGCGGTGGACGCGCAGGCGACGACGCTGGCGACGGATTTGCGCCGCGGCGGCACCTACCGGTTCTCGACCGGCGAACAAATGGGGCGGGTGGCGACATTGGTCGGCATTGATGGCCAATGGCGCCCGCTCGGCCAAGGCGAGGTGCTCCCCGAGGGCGCGCTAACCACAACGCTACAAACGGTCACGCTCGCCGATGTGTACGTTACGCGCGGGGCGCCGACGCGCGCCGTGGTTGATCGCGCCATCGGCACGCTCGCCATTCGCCCCGTGACTCACCCCAATCAAGTGCTGGCCGCCAGCGGCTTTCAGATCGAAGTGTTGTTCGACGGCGCGCCAATGGCCAATACCGCCGTCGTGCTCTACGCCGCCGGCGACGCCGACACCAAAGTCGACCGCTTCGTCGTCACCGGCGCCGACGGCCGCGCCGTGGTGGCGCTCGATGCGCCGGGGCAATACGTGCTCGCCGCCCGCCACCGCGCCAATGCGCCCGAAGGCTCGGAAGCGGCGGTGCGCAGCTACACCACCACGCTCACCTTCGACGCGATGGCGGTGATGCCNNCACTGGCTCAACACGCCGACGCCGCTTTCACTGGCGGCTTTACGCGGACGCGCGGTGTTGGCGGTGGCGTTCCAAATGTTGTGCCCTGGCTGCGTAAGCCAGGGCTTGCCGCAAGCGCAGCGCGCCCGCGCCACCTTTGCCGAAAGCGACCTGGCGGTGGTTGGCCTGCACACGGTGTTCGAGCACCATGAAGCGCAAGGCTCAGTCGCGGCGCTCGGCGCCTTCCTGCACGAATACCGCATCGGCTTTCCCGTCGGCATCGACGCGCAAGATCAACACGGCCCGGTGACGATGCGCGCCTACGGGATGCGCGGCACGCCGACAACGTTGCTCTGGGATCGCGCCGGCCAATTGCGCATGCACGAGTTTGGGCATGTCGAGGATATGCGGCTGGGGGCAGCGATTACGAGCGTGCTGGGGGATGGGAGTGTCAGCGCCGGCGCGGCCAGCACCGCGAGCGCTGGCGTGTGCGGGCCGGAGGGATGCGATTAGTCCTGTTCGGGCCAGCGCGTTGAAGAAGAGGTCCACCAGCAACAACCCAACGCGCGGATCGCTGTGCGCGAAATAGTCGATTATGCCGTCAATGTCGGTGCGGGCGGCGCCAGTCCAGACCAGCCCTCTCACGATTTGGCTTCAAGCGCCTTCATGAGCTTCGCGCGTGCCCCCGCCATCACCTCTTTATGCGGGTAGAGCATGGCGGTTCCCGCCGCAATTTCACGGCGCTGTTCTTCGATTGAAACGCGCAAGTCTTCATCGCCAATGGTCAGCGGCGGCAGGGCCGCGTGGCGGACGTAATCCGCCAGCGCCTCGGCGGCGATGTCGGCCTTGGGCCGAGCGGCAGCGGCGGCGATTTCGTCCAACGCGGCTGAGGTGGCGGGATCGAGCGGGATGGTGAGGGTGGGCATGGGGGAGGATAACAGAAACCGAGGATCGTGAAACTCCCACCATCCATTCCCGGGGCGCGGCAGTGCCGCGAGCCCGCTCGTGATCTTGGGCCCGGACTTGGCACTCGCGCGCAATCGGGGGACGCGTGTTTAAGCGATGTGCGGGTCCGCCTTAGCGCCTCTGTGTTAGAGTACGTGGATGGTGGACCTTGTCGCCGCGCGAGTTGCTTTGGCTGAATTCTTACGGCCCAGGTCGTTTGGGCCCATCGATTCCCTCGCGGACAAAACCGACGTTTACAACGAACTCGGCATCAATGGCTGGGACCTAGGCGAAGTGTTCGACTGGATAGTCTCAACCTACGACGTCGATTGTTCGACCGTGACGCCGAGAGACTACGACATCAACGAACCGCCCGGCAGATGGTGGAGCAACAAGCCATATAAGGCGGTCACAGTTGGAGAAGTACTTGCCGCGATCGAGCGTGGCAGGTGGATTGTACCTGAATAAGTCACTCCTCGCCGAACAGCGCTCCCGTTTCCGGCGCGCGCGGCGGGGCTTTCTTCCCTAACCGCTCATACGCTTTTGGCGCGGCCATGCGGCCTCTTGGGGTGCGCATGACGAAGCCTTGTTGCATCAAGTAGGGTTCGATCATGTCTTCGACGGCGTCGCGCGCTTCGGCGAGCGCGGCGGCTAACGTTTCAACGCCGACGGGGCCGCCGCTATAGGTTTCCACCAGAGCGTGGAGATAGCGGCGGTCGAGCATGTCGAGGCCGTCGCTATCGACTTCCAGGCGCTTCAGCGCGCTGTCGGCGAGCTTTGCGTCGATGGAGTTTTCGCCGGCGAAATCACGCACGCGGCGCAACAGGCGCACGGCGACGCGGGGCGTGCCACGCGCGCGTTTGGCGATCTCGACGGCGCCTTCGGTGGTGATCGGCGCCCCCAGTTTTTCCGCCGCGCGCTCAACGATGCCGAGCAATTCCTCGGTGCTGTAAAAATCAAGCCGCAGCGGAATGCCGAAACGATCGCGCAGCGGCGTGCCCAGGAGGCCCGCGCGCGTTGTGGCGCCGACAAGCGTGAACGGCGACAGATCGATGCGCACGCTGCGCGCTGACGGCCCTTCGCCGATGATGAGGTCCAGCCGGTAATCCTCCATCGCCGGATAAAGGATTTCCTCCACCGCCGGCGCCAGCCGGTGGATCTCGTCGATGAACAAAACGTCGCGCGGTTCGAGATTGGTGAGCAGCGCCGCGAGATCGCCGGCGCGAGCGATCACTGGCCCGGAGGTGGCGCGAAACCCGACGCCCAATTCGCGGGCGATGATTTGCGACAGCGTGGTTTTGCCCAGGCCCGGCGGGCCGAACAGCAGCACGTGATCCATGGCGTCGCCGCGCCCGCGCGCCGCCTCGACAAACACTTTGAGATTGGCCTTCACCGCCGGCTGGCCGACGAATTCGTCGAACCCGGTGGGGCGCAGCGCGCGGTCCGCCCCCTCTCCGGGCATGCGGGCTGGCGACAAGATGCGTTCTGCGGGCTCGGCCATGGTTCCTTCGCTAGCGCGATTCGGTCTTACAAACGGTCCGCCTCAGCTTACCGGCTCACTTCCTTGAGCGCGGCGCGGATGAGTTCCGGCGCGGGCGCGTCGGCGGCGAAATTCTTCGCGGCGCTGGCGACAGCGCGCGCGGCGCTGCTTGAATCAATACCGAGATTGACCAGCGCGGAGACGGCTTCCGCGCGCGCGCTGCTCGCGCCGCCCGGTGTGGGCGCGGCATCGCGTGAAGCTTGCGCGGCGGCGAGGGAAAGAAAACCCTTTGGACCTTGCTTGGCCGCGAGCTCTTGCGCGAGACGAGCCGCGAGCTTGGGGCCGACCCCGTTGGCGCGGGCGAACGCGGCTTTGTCCTGCAGGGCCACCGCGTCGGCCAACACTTGCGGCGGCATCGTGTCGAGGATGGCGAGCGCGACTTTGGCGCCAACTCCGGGAATGGTCTGCAGGTGCGCGAACCACGCGCGCTCTTCCTCGCTGTCAAATCCGAACAAGCGGATCGCATCTTCGCGAACATGGGTTTCGATATAGAGCCGCGCGGGCGCGCCGACGCTGAGCCGCGCCAAAGTGCGCCCGCCCGCGAGCACGACATACCCGACGCCGCCAACCTCGATCAGCGCCGTGTCCTCGCCGATCGCGGTCGCCACGCCCTGCAACGAACCGATCATGAGCGCCTCCAATAATGCGTGCGTGCGCGGATTCGCGGGCACCGCAAAAAGCAGGCCCCCCAATTTTCCTACATTGCGCGTTTGCAATGGCGTGCTACTGATTCNNATCATTCATGAGCCGGGTCGCGGGCGCGGCGGTTATCGCCGGCGGCGCGACCGCGGTGGTGACCGGGCAAGCGAGCGCGCAAAATTATACCGGTCGCACCGATAGCGACACCGGCAATGGCGCCGACCGCTCAGGATACGGCCGCACTGGCAGCACGGATTCCGACAGCGGCAATGGCTCCGATCGTCCAGGCTACGGGCGCGGCGCGGCGAGCGGCGTCAGCGATAGCGATAGCGGCCAATACGCCGACCCCGCCAACGCGGGGCGCGGCAATTCCGGCGTCACCGATTCCGATAGCGGCCAATACGCCGACCCGGCGGGTCGCGGTCGCGGCGGACGCACCGGGATGACCGATTCCGATAGCGGCGCGAACGGCGATCCCGTCGGTCGCGGGCGCGGCACGGGCGGCGCAACCGGCACGACCGACAACGACAGCGGAAGCGGCGCGGATCGCGCTGGTTACGGACGCGGCTCACGCACCGGTCGCACCGATAGCGATCCGACGGACGCTTCGGGCAATGGCCGTGGCGTCGCCGGCGGAACCACCGACGCTGATCCGACCGACGCCTCCGGTCATGGCCGCGGCGCGAACGGGCATCGTTACACCGGTCGCAGCGACAGCGATTCCGGCTCGAACTCCGATCCGTCCGGTTACGGGCGCACAGGTGTTTCGGACAGCGATTCAGGCTCCAACGCGGATGCCGCCGGCTGGGGCCGCGGCACCTAAACGGCTGAACCATGCCAGAAAAATGGCTCATTGATCCGCTCGGCCACCTGATTGGGGCCGGGCGGATCGAGGATTTCCTCACGCGCATCTACGAGCGCGAAGCGCTGGTCGTCGCCCACGATGAGCCGGGCCGCTTTGACGGCTTGATCACCATCGATGACGTTGACCGTATCGTCACCAGCGTCGATTTGCGTGAAGGACAGCTCGACCTCGCCAACGCCTCGCGCAAAATGGCGCGCTCCGATTACGTGGACGCCGCCGGCTACATCGACCGCGGCTCGATCGCCGATTTCCATCGCGGCGGCGCCACCATCATTTTACAGCAGGCCCACCAGATCGAACCTTCGCTCGGGCGCTTCTGCCGCGGGCTTGAGTACGTGTTCTCCGCCCACGTGCAGACCAACCTCTACCTCACACCGCCCAACGCGCAGGGCTTTGGCACCCATTACGACAATCACGACGTGTTCGTGCTGCAAATGTCGGGCGAGAAAGCTTGGCGGCTCTATGACAAGCCCGTCGATACCCCGTTTCGCGGTGAAGCCTTCCAAACCGGCGTGCATCAGAGCGGCGAACTGCGTCAAGAATTCCTGCTCAAAGCCGGCGATTGCGCCTACGTACCGCGCGGGCTGATGCACGATGCGATGACGTCGGGCGAGGCGCCCTCGCTGCACGTGACGGTGGGATTGATCACCCGCACTTGGGCGGATTTGATGTTGGAGGCGGTCTCGGAAGCGGCGCTGCGCACGCCAGAGCTGCGCCGCTCCTTGCCGGCGGGCTACGCGCGTCCTGATTTCGATCGCAGCGGCGCACGCGCGCATCTGAAGCAGCTTGGCGAGATCGTCGCGCGCGAACTCAAGCTCGACCCCGCACTCGATCTGACCGCCGACAATTTCATCCGCTCGCGCGCGGCGGAGAACCGCTTTGCCGTGCGTGATGCGGCAAGGCCAGTGCTCGCGGGCGAAAGCTTCCGCGCGCGCACGCTGACGCCCTATCGCCTCGCCGAAGACGGCGATCTCGTCATCATCATCGCGCCCGGCGGCGAACTCAAATTTGCCGCCGACACCCGCCCTGCCATCGAGCGCGCGCTGAGCGGCGCGGCGTTCACGCCAGCCGACCTCCCCGGCGCGAAAACCCCGGAAGACCTGACTGCGAAGCTGCTGGCGTACGGGTTGGTGAAGCGGGATTGATGCGGGAGCCGCGGCATGGTTGCCGGATTGCTTGCACTGATCACGGCGGCCTTGTTTGCCGGGGCGGCGCTCTACATCAATGTCGCCGAACAGCCCGCGCGCTTGTTGCTGGATGATCGAGGCCTGCTGACGCAATGGAAGCCAAGTTACAAGCGCGGCTTCGCCATGCAGGCGAGCTTGGCATTTGTATCCGCGCTGCTGGGATTTTGGGCGGCTTGGCAGGCGCAGGATTGGCGATGGGTATTGGGCGCCGCGCTGATCCTCTCCAACTGGCCCTATACGCTGATTGGCATCATGCCGACCAACCATCGCCTTGGCGCCATCGCCAACGAGGACGCGGACGCGCAGTCGCGCGTGCTCATCGTCAAATGGGGCGGCCTTCATGCTGTGCGCACCGCGCTCGGCTGCGCCGCTGTCGCCGCTTATTTGTGGGCCTCGCTCTAACTAACCAGCCGTCCGGCGTTTGAATCCGCCATGGGCGGCGTGACACAACGCGACGCCCAAGGCATCGGCGGCGTCGGCGGTGACGTCGCCGGCCGTGGGCAGCAAGCGGCGCACCATGAAGGCGATTTGGGTTTTGTCGGCGCTGCCGGAACCGACAATGGCTTTCTTGATTGTCGCCGGCGAATACTCGGCCACCACGACGCCGCGCCGCGCCGCCGCCGCCAACGCAACCCCGCGCGCCTGGCCAAGCGCCAGCGCCGCGCGCGCGTTGGAATTGACGAAGGTCTCTTCCACCGCGACTTCGTGGGGGTTGTGCTGATCGATGACGGCGCCGAGCTCCTCGAACAAGAACAGCAGACGCGACGCCAATTGTTGTTGCGATTTTGGCGCTACAATTCCGTGCGCGACGTGTGAAAGCCGCGCCCCCTCGCTGGCGACCAATCCCCAGCCGCAACGATTGAGTCCGGGATCAATGCCGAGGATGAGGATCGCCGTCATGGTCCGTCAGACCTGCGCCGCCAAGTCTTGCCAAAGCGCTAAAGCCACCTCAGCATGTGGGCATGAAATGGGTGGGACACATCATGTTTGGACGATTCTGCGCGCACTTTTTGGCCGCCCTCGCCTTCTTGTGCTTCGCCGCGCAAGCGCAGGCTCAGGCGCCAAGCGAAGCCGAACGAAACCAAGCGCTCGATCTTTACCGCCGCATCGTCGCGTTCGACACTTCGGTCGAGGGCGGACAAACTCCGGCGATGGCCGCCTATCTCGCCGAGCGCTTCCGCGCGGGCGGCTTTGCGGCGGAGGACGTTCAGGTCCTGCCGCACGAGACCACTGCCTCGCTGATCGTGCGCTTTCGCGGCGATGGAAGCGGAGGGCGGCCAATCCTGCTGCTGGCGCACATGGACGTGGTGCCGGCGTTGCGTTCCGATTGGGAGCGCGATCCGTTCACCCTGGTGGAGGAGAACGGCTTCTTCTTTGGCCGCGGCGCTAGCGACAACAAAAATGGGGTTGCGCTCATTGCCGCGACATTCCTGCAATTGCGCGCCGAGGGCTTTACCCCCACCCGCGATCTCATCATCTGGTTCTCGGGCGATGAGGAAACCTCCGGCGACACAACGAGCGCGCTGCTGCGAGACCATCGGGGGCTTATTGGCGAGGCGGAATTCGCGCTCAACAGCGACGCGGGCGGGGGCCTCTTGACCCACGAGGGCCAAGCCACATCGTACTTCCTGCAGACCGCGGAAAAAACCTACGCGACCTTCACCTTCACCGCGCGAAATCCTGGCGGGCATTCCTCGCTGCCGCGCGCCGACAACGCCATCTTCGATGTGATGGAGGCGCTGGCGCGGCTGCGCGCCTACCACTTCCCGGTGATGTGGAACGACACCACGATCGAAAGCTTCCGCGCCACCGGCGCGCAAATCGGCGGCGCGGACGGGGCGGCGATGCTGCGCTTTGCCCAACATCCCGGCGACCGGCGCGCGGCGGCGACGTTATCGCGCAACCCTTCTCTAGTAGGGCAATTACGGACGACATGCGTGCCGACGATGCTCGCAGGGGGACATGCCGAAAACGCGCTGCCACAGTCGGCGGTCGCGACCGTCAATTGCCGCATCTTTCCAGGCGTCGCGGTGTCGGATGTGCAAGCGGAATTGCAGCGCATCGCCGAAGCCGGTGTGGAGGTTGCGCCAACCGCACCATCCTTCGCCAGCGACGCATCGCCATTGCGCGCTGACATCATGGAGGCGCTCGCGCGCGCGGTGCGCGCAAATCATCCCAGCCTTCCGCTGACGCCGTCAATGTCGGCGGGCGCGACCGATGGCGTGTTCTTCCGCGCCGCCGGCATTCCCACCTACGGCGTCAGCGAGAGTTTCATGCGCGAAGAAGACGAGTTCGCTCACGGCCTCAACGAACGCAATCCGGTGGCGAGCTTCTATAACGGGCTGACGCACTGGCGTGTGCTGGTGACGGAGCTGGCGGGGCGGCGCTAGGCCAAAACTCGACCTCGCCCGCTAGGCGCTCGCGACCTCGGCGGTGCCGTGGCAGTATTTGAACTTCTTGCCTGAACCGCACGGGCACGGGGCGTTGCGGGAGACTTTGCCCCAGGTGCGGGTGTCGTGGCGATCGAAGCCTTCCGGCGCGAGCGGCGGCGGCGGCTCCGCCGGTTGCGCCATTTCGTTTTCGCCGGTGTGCGGGTTCTGGTGGATCTCGAAAGTGCGCACCGGCGCTTGCGGGCGCGGCAATTGCTCCTCGCCTTGGCCAATTTGCAGGCGCAGCAGCATGCGCGTCACCGTTGTACGCAGGTCTAGCAGCATGCGCTCGAACAACGTGAACGCTTCAGTCTTGAACTCGTTCAGCGGATCGCGCTGTGCGTAGCCGCGCAAATGCACAACGCTGCGCAAATGGTCGAGCAAGCTCAAATGCTCGCGCCAGCGCATATCGACGACCGAAAGCAGCACTTGCTTTTCCACCGCGCGCAAACGCTCGGGGCCAAGCGAAGCCGCTTTTTGCGCATAGGCCTGATCAACCTCGCGCGTCAGCCGCTCGATGATTTCCGGTTGTGCGATCCCCTCCTCGGCAGCCCAGCGATCCACCGGGGATTTGAATCCGAAGATCTCCTCGCCCTCGACCATAAGCTCGGGCGTGTTCCATTGCTCGGGATAAGCCTTCTCCGGCATGTGCCGCCAGACCAGCTTTTCCACCACGTCGTGGCGCATATCTTTCACGATGGGCGCGACATCGGCGGTGCGCATGAATTCGATGCGCTGCTCGAAGATGGCCTTGCGCTGGTCGTTGATGACATCGTCGTACTTGAGCAAATTCTTGCGAATCTCGAAATTGCGCTGTTCGACGCGCCGCTGGCTGGTTTCCAGCGCCTTGTTCATCCACGGGTGAACGATGGCTTCGCCCTCCTGGATACCCAGGCCGCGCATAATGGCGTCGAGGCGGTCGGCGGCGAAAATGCGTAACAGATCGTCTTCGAGGCAGATATAGAATTTCGATTTGCCCGGGTCGCCTTGGCGCCCGGTGCGGCCGCGCAATTGGTTGTCGATGCGGCGGCTTTCGTGACGCTCGGTGCCGAGCACGTAGAGCCCGCCGGCGTCGAGCGCGGCGCGCTTCTTCTGCTCCACATCCGCGCCGATCTGACGGCGCATCAGTGCGATTTGTTCCGGGGTTTCGTCACCCTTGAGCGCGGACTTGACGCGCATGTCGAGATTTCCGCCGAGCTGAATGTCGGTGCCGCGGCCAGCCATGTTGGTGGCGATCGTCACCGCGCCGGGCACGCCGGCTTGGGCGACGATTTGAGCTTCCTGCTCGTGGTAACGCGCGTTCAGCACCTGATGGGGAATGCCGCGCTGTTTGAGCAGCGTCGAAAGCGTCTCCGATTTTTCNNATTTCCACAACGTCGAGCTTATAGATATCGCTGAATTCCGCCGCTTCCGTTGACGCGGTGCCGGTCATGCCGCCGAGCTTGTCGTAGAGCCGGAAATAGTTCTGGAACGTGATCGACGCGAGCGTCTGGTTCTCCGGCTGGATGTTGCAACCTTCCTTGGCCTCGATCGCCTGGTGCAAGCCTTCCGACAAGCGCCTGCCATGCATCATGCGTCCGGTGAATTCATCGACCAGGATCACTTCGTTGTCCTTGACGATGTAATCCTTGTCGCGATGGAACAGCTTGTGCGCGCGCAGCGCCTGGTTGGCGTGGTGGACAATGGAAATGTTCGCCGGCTCGTACATCGAGCCTTGCAGCAGACCGCGCTCGACCAGGATTTCCTCAATCCGCTCGGAGCCTAGCTCGGTATAAGTGACGGAACGCTGTTTCTCATCGTGCTCGAAATGCTCCGGCTGCAGGAGCGGCATAAGGCCGTTGATCGATTTGTAGAACTCGCTGCGATCCTCGGTCGGGCCGGAGATGATGAGCGGCGTGCGCGCTTCGTCGATCAGGATCGAGTCGACTTCATCGACGATGGCGAAGCGGTGGCCGCGCTGGACCATCTCGCCCAGCGAATACTTCATGTTGTCGCGCAGATAATCGAAGCCGAATTCGTTGTTGGTGCCGTAGGTGACATCCGAGGCGTAAGCTTGGCGGCGCTCGTTGTCGTAGAGCCCGTGGACGATGACCCCGACCGAGAGCCCCAGGAAGCGGTAGATCTGTCCCATCCAATCGCTATCGCGCTTGGCCAGGTAATCGTTGACGGTGATGACGTGGACGCCGCGGCTTTCGAGCGCGTTCAGATACACGGGCAGCGTCGCCACCAAGGTCTTGCCTTCGCCGGTGCGCATTTCAGCGATCCGGCCTTGATGCAAAAATATGCCGCCCATCAACTGGACGTCGAAATGGCGCATGCCCAGCGTGCGCTTGGCAGCCTCGCGCACGGTGGCGAAGGCTTCGGGCAGAATTTCATCGATCTTGCCGCCGCGGGCGAGCCGATGGCGATATTCGCTGGTTTTGTTGCGCAGCGCCTCGTCGGACAGCGCCTCGAACGTGCCCTCCAGCGCGTTGATGCGCTGCACCATTGGCCGGAGCACCTTGGCCTTGCGCTCGTTGACACTACCGAAAATCTGCCGGGCGAGGTTAAGCATGAGCGCGATCTAACATCCGATGCGCCCTGCAAATCCGGCGCGGAGACTTGTACCGAGTACCTTGACCTTGTTGGCTTTTTTGGGGCGCCCGGCCGCGCGCCCGCGTGCGAAAACACTCTCGACTCGTGCGCCCGCGAGACTTAAGAGCGCCCCTAGGCGGTGTCAATGCAACGCCCTGGGCTTGGGGGCCGGCGCACGCATTGCCGCCGCCGTCGTAACCGCCTCCGTAGAGTGAGCAGAACGCATGATCTTGCCGAAGCGCGCGCCGAAAAAAATATCGCGCAAAATAGCGATTTTCGCCCTTGCACTCGCGCTCGCGGGCTGCGGTTTGGGACGCGATGCGGGCCAGGACGGGGCGGGCGTCACCAACCCGATCGTGGCGGCGACCGTGAACGGGCGGCCCATCTATGTCGAGGACGTGCGCGCCTATGCTGTCGCGCGCGGCTGGCTGCAGGAAACCGAAGACCTCGACGCCAATTCCGACGCTTTCTACATCGCGCTCGAAGAATTGATCGAAGTGCGCCTGTTCGCCATGGAAGCCGAGGCGCGCGGGCTCGACCGCGAGCCCGACGTCCGCCGCCAACTCGAAAACGCGCGCGAACGGGTGCTCGCCAATTCGATCTACGAAGAAATTGACCAGCGTTCCATCGACCCTGAAGCGATCGAACGACTGTACAGGGAAAACACAAGCCGCCTCGGCCAAGGTGAGGAGATCCATCTACGCCACATTCAGCTGCCGACACGCGAAGCCGCCGACGCGGCCAAAAGAAGGCTCGAGCAAGGCGAAAGATTTGAAGCGCTCGCGTTCGAGCTTTCCACCGAGCGCGACACCGCGCCTGACGGCGGCGATCTCGGATTCGCCACCATCGCCGACTTGGCTGCAAGCGTGCGCCAAGCGGTCGAGCGCAATAGCGTGGGCGATCTAATCGGTCCGCTGCAATTGCCCACCGGTTGGCACATCTTCCGCATCGAAGACCGCCGCGCCGTTGGCGTGCCAAGCCTGGAAACGTTGCGGCCGCGGATCATCGACTGGTTGCGCTATCAGGAAATCACCCAATTAAACGAGCGCTTGGCCCGCGACACACGCATCGAGCGCCTGCGCGAGCCCGACGAGACGCTGGCGCCCACGGACGAAGTCACCGCGCCCGCCGACGCCGTGCCCGAACGTCCAACGCCCCAGCGCCCGGCGCCGGACCTCGCGAGCCCGCCCGGCGAAGAGCCCCCGCCGTTCCCGTTCCCGATGGGCCCATCGGGCGTCAGTGGGCCGCCGCCAGCGGCGCCCCAACCCGCCGCGCCGGCGCCCGAGCCGCAAACGCAGAGCCCCGCCGACGAGCCTGTGCAATGACGCAGATGCCGGTGTCGCCGCTTGCGCCGGACCAATTCCCAGACCTCCCCGCTATCGCCGGCCTAGAAGCCGCCATCGGGCGCGCGGGTTTCTACAAGCACGAGCGGCCCGACCTGTTGGCGATGCGCTGCGCGCCGGGCGCCCAAGCCGCCGGCGTGTTCACCACCAATGCCGTGGGCTCGGCGCCGACCGATTGGTGCAAGCAGGCGCTAGCGGCGTCAGGCGGGGCGGCGCGCGGCCTGCTGGTCAATGCCGGTTGCGCCAATTCGTTCACCGGCCCCGCTGGCGACGCGGCTTGCAAGCGTTCGCTCGACGCCGCGGGTTTGAAACTCGGGCTGGAAACGCGCGAAATGCTCGCCGCCTCCACCGGCGTGATCGGTGTGCTGCTCGACGATGGCAAAATCACGCGCGCGCTGGCGGCTATGGAANNTTGTGAGCTTGGCGGCGAGCGCGTTTCGATCGCCGGCATCGCCAAAGGCTCGGGCATGATCGCGCCGAACATGGCGACGATGCTAGCGTTCGTGTTTACCGATGCGGCGCTTTCGGCGCCGGTGCTGGAGGCGCTTTTGCGCGCGGAAACCGAGACCAGCTTCAATTCCATCACCGTCGATGGCGACCGCTCGACCAATGATTGCGTGCTGCTGTTCGCCACCGGCCAGGCGCGCGCGGCGCCGATCACCGACGCCAACGATCGGCGCGTCGCCGCATTCCGCGGCGCGCTGTCACGGGTGCTGGCGGACTTGGCGATCCAGATCGTGCGCGACGGCGAAGGCGCGACCAAGCTGGTGACGTTAAACGTGAGCGGCGCGGTCAGCGATGAATCGGCGAAAAAGATCGCCCGCACGATTTGCGAAAGCCCGCTGGTCAAAACCGCCATCGCCGGCGAGGACGCGAATTGGGGCCGCATCGTCGCAGCCGCTGGCCGCGCCGACGAACCGCTGGTGCGAGAGATGCTCTCGGTGCGCTTCGGCGACTTGTGGGCGGCGAAAGACGGCATGGTCGCGCCCGGCTACGACGAAACCGCGATGAGCGCCTACATGAAACGCCCGGAGCTGGAAATTGCCGTGGCGGTGGGATCAGGCCAAGGCGCCGCCCGCATGTACACGTGCGATTTGACCAAACGCTACGTGGA
>CXWL01013255.1_pt1 | contig 14904 bp, 10 predicted proteins | sample 590931 | NCBI WGS metagenome assembly CXWL01 (sample SAMEA3498368, study PRJEB10139) | groundwater metagenome | biome: water well; material: biofilm material | place: Germany | collected 2015-04-27 | reverse complement strand
CACCCGCCCCGGCCGGGCTTGTCCCGGCCGGGGCGGGTGGGTGGGATCGCGTCGCTCTTCATAAGTCCCATAGACGTCTCATTTCCCCGCTGCCACATCGATCCCCCGCTCGACCTCCGCCGCCACCCGGGCGGCGAAATCGGCCTCGATCTCGTAGACCTCGGTCAGCTCCAGAAACGCCCAGCGGCCGAAGGTCTTCAGATGATTCACCCCCGGAATCCAGTAGGTGTCCATCGTCGACTTCTTCTCCTTGGCGTCCTCGCCGCGGAAACCTTTGATCTCGACGATCAGGTTGAGGGCATCCGCGTGCCCGTCGTCCACCTGCAAGAGGAAATCGGGCAGATAACGGCGGGACACCGAGCCGTGCCGGTACGGCACCTCGAGCCCGAGGCCTTGGTTCTTCACGTAGGCCAGCACCCGCGGGTGACTTTCCACCACACGGCAGAACTCCGCCTCCCACTGGCTGTCGCAGATCACCCAATTGACGTGGCAGCGATTCACCGCCGTCTGCCAGCGGAGCGCCTTCGAGGTGTTGAATAGGACGAACCGCGTCGAGCCCGCCGGGTTGTACGGGTCGAGCACCGCCTTCACCGGCCGCTCGCCGACGTGGCGCGTCACGATCGCCGCCGTGATCCGGTTGCAGGCCACCTCCGCCAGCTCCTGGTAGAGCAACTGCGCCGGGGACGTGCCGCCCTTGCACACCAGATGATGCGCCAGCCACTCGCGGGCAATCCCCTTCAACTGCCCGAACAGATGGAGCTTCGGCGCCTCGCCCGCGTCTCGCCAGTGGGTCATCAGCAGGTGCTTCGTCAGCTCGTAGAGCACCTGGTTCTGCCGCACGTCGCTGTCGGGGCCGGGCCGCAAATCCACCCCTTCACCGAGAATGCCCTGATTGCGCGTCACCGTCGGGCCGACCAGATCGGGCGTCAGCACCAGCGTCGACTCCGGCGAAAACTCCGCCTCGAGCCGCTCCTCCGGCAACTCCACCCGATAACCGTGTACCCGCGGGAAGCGCAGCTCGAGCGCATCTCGCTCCGGTCGGACGGCGCGCACCGGGATCGTCTCTCGCGGCTTCTGAGGCGGCGCCTCCACCGGCTTGGCGTTGAAATCGAAGGGAATGCCGAGCACGTCCGCGTACTCGACCGGGAAGAGCCCGTCCTCCCCCACCTCGTAAGACTGCCGGCGCAGCGCCCGGCCGATCACCTGCTCACACAGCAATTGGGTACCGAAAGCCCGGACACCGAGCACGTGGGTGACAGTGTTGGCGTCCCAGCCCTCGGTCAACATCGAGACCGAGACGACGCAGCGGATGTGCCCGCCGAGCTTGCCCTTCTTGCCGACGGTGTTCATCACCTCGCGCAGCAGCTCGACATCCTTGATCTCTTCGACGCCGAGCTGGCCGCCGCTGCGCTCCACCTTCTCGCGCCGAAACTGTTCGATCTCGAGGGCGGCGAGCTTGCGGAAATCGGGATCGAGCGCCTCGCCCGAGTCGAGCTGCTCGCTGTCGATCAGGAACGTCGGAGGCTTCGGTACCCGCCGGCCGTCCTCGTCGAAGTTCCGGAACAGCGGCAGCCGGCCGGGCACCACCGTCACCGTGCCGTCCTCCGCCGTGCGCTCGAACCCGGAGATGTAGTCGTAGACCAGCTTCGACGTCGAGGTGTTGTTGCACACCACGATGAAGCAGGGCGGCACGTCGATCTCGGCGGCACTCCACAGCTCGGAAGTCTTGGCGTAGTGGTCGTACAACGCGTCGAGAGCGGTTTGGAGCTTGATCGGCAGATCGAGCGGATCGAGGGCTTCGGCCTTGCCCCGGCCCTTCTTCGGCATCTCCTTGCGGATGTTCACCCACAGGTCCCGGTAGATCGGCACGTCCGCGCCCGGGATGTTGTCCGCCACCGGCACCCGCGGCAGCTTCACGATGCCGCACTCGATGGCGTCCATGAGCGAGAAGTCGCTCATCGTCCACGGGAACAACGTGCCCTCGGCGTAGCCCGAGCCGCGGAGGAAAAACGGCGTGGCGGAGAGATCCACCACCCGCGCCAGGCCGAGCTTCTTCTGCACCATCTCCAGGCCGGAAATCCACAGCCGCGCCGCCTCGCGATTGTGCTCGGCCTCCCGGCGATCGTCCCCGGCGAGCTCGCCTTCCTCGGGCTCGCCCGGCTTCTCGCGGTAGCAGTGGTGCGCCTCGTCGTTGATCACGAGGACGTTTTTCAAGCCCATCAAGTCCGGCATCACCCTCTGGAGCATCTGGCCTTCGCTCTCGAGGGTGGAAAGCGTGGGCCCGTGACCCTGAAGAAACGCCCGATTGCCCTTCGACAGCTCGAGGGTCTCCCGAAGTTTGAAGCCGTGGTAGTTGGTGATGACGATCTTGGCGCGCTCGAGATCTCCCAAAAACTCCGCCGGCACCAGCTCGCGGTGGCGGTAGTAACTCTCCGGGTCGTTCGGCTGGAGCACCCGCAGCCGGTCCTTGATCGTCAGCCCCGGGGCCACCACCAGGAAGGCGCGGGAAAACCGCGAGCTCGCCGGCCGGCGCACGGCGTTGACCGTCTGCCAGGCGAGGATCATGGCCATCACCGTGGTCTTGCCGGCGCCGGTGGCGAGCTTCAGGGCCAGGCGCGACAGGCCCGGGTTGGCCTCGGAATTGGCAGCATCGAGATGGTCCAGAAACCGCCGCCCCGCCGGCCCCAGGTGCGGCGCCACCTCGGTCAGGTAGATCAACGTCTCGACCGCCTCCACCTGGCAGAAAAACGGCCGCAGGCTCGCAAACGGATGGTGCCGCCAGTGCTCGAGCAGCCGGGCAGTCTCCGCCGTCACCCCCCAATCGTTCGGGTTCGGCAACGCCCGCCAGGCATCCACCCGCGCCCGCAGCTCGTTGATCACCGGCGTCGGGTCGTAACGCTGCGTCGGCGTCGAAAGCCCCGTCGAGTCGCCCAACTCCAGCGCCCGCTGGGACGACTTTGATGTCGGGCGCTGCTTCTTCGACCTGGGAATCGGCGAAACGTACCGCGCCCCCCGGCGCGCCTCGATCACCCGATTCGTCGGCTGCCCGGTCTCGTCCAGCTCCCAATGCCGGGCCGGGTAGGTGTACGGGGAGTTGAGAATCGGGTGAGAGAAGAAGGTGCGGGACATTAGGGAGGGGAGTTTATCCCTCTCGCCCTGGCCGGATCATCGACCCCGGAGCAGGTCATCGGGGCAGTCTCAATCCGTCACGATCCGCGCCTCGGCCACCCGACCCGCGGCATCGAAACGAAGCACCAGCCACTCGGAGTCAACACTGAAGTAGCCGCGTTCGGGGCCGAGCCAATACACCAGGTCCCAGTCTCGGAAGTACCCGGTTTCGTCCGGAGGACCGAGATCCGCCAAGACCTCCGCACGGAGTTTCCCGAGCAAGGCGTGGGTGAAGAGAAGTCGATCGGCCATGGGGCGACGGACCCCCGAGCGGTTGTGAGCGTCGTCGCGCCAAGCCGCTTCGTCGAAGGCCGTTCCCATGCCGCAACCGGCAAGAGAGGCTACGGCCAGAAAGCAGGCCAAGCTCATCGTCTTGGTGCGCCGGTTCCTCATTTCCCGAGGTACTCCGGCGGCACCTGCGCGGTCAGCCACACTCCGTTTTCGGAGCGGAAGTGGGGGAAACCGGCCGTCTCGGACCATCGGTAGAGAGTACGACAGACTGCAGCGCTGCCCTTCTCACCGCCCTGAAGCCCCACGGGGCCGTGGGTCTTCGACTTTCTAGACCCCTTCCGCGCCAGGCGGGAATAACCAAGACGACCGGTCACGTTGAAGCCGCCATGAGCCGAGGAAAGAGCCGCGAACGGTTGGTTGAAGAGGGTCTCAAGCTGTTCGGGCAGCAAGGGTACGCCGCTACCGGAGTGCAGGACATCACGGATTCCGCCGGCGTGCCCAAGGGTTCGTTCTACAACTACTTCGACTCGAAGGAAGACTTCGCCCTCGCGGTGCTGGAGCTGTACCGCGAGCGGTCGATGGAGCACTTTCAGTTGCTCACCTCGCCCGCCATTCCTTCGCCCCTCGCGCGGCTTCATGCCTTGCTCGTGGGCGCGGAGGAGCAGCTGCGCAACTCGGACTATTCGGCCGGGTGCCTGGCCGGGCGACTGGCCCAGGAGCTGGCGGGGGAGAACCCGAACTTCCGCGCGCCGCTTTGCGAGGTCTTCACCATGATGCAAGGCGCCGTCGCGGCTTGCTTGCGAGAGGCCCGGGAGTTGGGCGAGATCGCCCCCCAGGAAGATCCGGAGCTGCTCGCGTCGTTCCTCGTCAACGCGTTCCAGGGAGCGATGCTGCGCGCCAAGGCGGCGGGCAGCACCGCGCCGCTCGAAGCGGTGCGGACGATCACCTTCAGTCGGCTGTTGCTGCCCTTGGCGTCGTAACGAGGGAGAGGGTAGGGCGGGATCGGCCGCGCTGCCGGATGACTAACCATAAGACGACCGGTCGTATTAGATTTTCGAGAGAAATATGAAGTACGGAAACGCAATCTCCGGGACCCTCGCGGTCCTGCTTCTGCTCCTCCTGACACTCTCCTCGCCGGCTCCGGCCGTCGAGCTCACGATCCAGACCGCCAACGACCCCGTCTCCGGCAGCGACCGGCCAGACGACCTCTACACCGCCGTGCTCGCGGTCGACATGTCCTTTGCCCACCACAGTTGGACGCTCGGCGAGCGGATGTTCACCGACCGCGAGCGCGAAGTTCGCTTCGACGAGACCTTTCTCGAAATGAGTCGCGACCTGCCCGAGTGGGCGGGCTGGCAGCCGCGGGTGGGCGCGGGCGTGCTGCACGTCGGGCGGGGCCTGCTCGGCGAGCGGGTCCAGAACGAGATTCACCGCTGGGTGGGCAGCGACCTGGTCCACTTGGGCTACATCCAGGACTCCCAGTGGTATGCCACGGGCCGGGTGAGCCTCGACCGCGGCCTCCTCTTCGGGCGCCACGGCACCCTGGGCCTCCGCCTCGAAGCCGCCGCGGCTCCCGGCTTTCAGAGCTCGGTGCGCGCCGAGTTGCTTGGCGACCTGCGACTGCCCGGCGAGCTGGTGTTGCGGCTCGGCCTCGGCGCCCGCACGGCCAAGGTGGAGAGCGACCTGCTGGCGGATCGAATCGACGAGCTCGGTCCCACCTGGGAGGTCGGTCTCGGCTGGCGCGCGTGGACCCTGCGCTATGCCTTCAACGACCATGGCACCGAAAGCGATCACCTGTCGTTGGCGGTCCGAGTCGGTAGTCTGAGAAACCGAGGCGAGCAGGCCCACTGAGGGCGACCTCCGCTAAGATCGCGACAGCCCAATCCTCGGGGAGGCTGTCCATGAACGACGGTGGTTCCGTGCTACGGGTCGGCGTGTCCTCGGCTCTGTCCCACGTCGATCCCCTGCGGTTCAAGGATCTCTCCACGGAACTGATCTGCCGCCAGGTCTTCGAAACGCCCTTCGTTACCATCGACGAGCAGGGGACGACCCTCCCGTTGCTCTTCGCGGGTCCCCTCGAGCCCACGGTTCACCAGGGCCGATCGGGTTACTGCGGCCGGCTGCGACCGGACCTGCGCTTCCGAGATGGTTCGCCGGTCACGATCGAGCGTGCCTTCGAGTGCGTTCGCGATGGCCTCGCGGGTACCGGCGACGAATCCGTGGCGCTGGTGGAGGAGCGGATCTTCATCGCCGGCGACGGAGCTCGCGACCGGCTGGAGAAGAAGCTGACCAATCTGCGGACGGCGCTGTTCAAGGTCGAAGGCTCGGTCGCCCTCGGCACCGGCCCGTTCGCGGAGGTCGAGAATCGGAGCGGGAGGTTCATCGCCCTCGAGCGCAATCCCCATTCGCGGGTTGCCAGTGACCTTTCGCGGATCGAGTTCACCTACTTCCCGCCGGATTCGAACGGGCGGCCGGAAGCGCTCCTCTCGGCGCTCCGCTCGGGCGCCATCGACCTGACCATGGACCTTTCGCGCAGCGATCCGAAGCTGCTCGAGGGCTACCGCCAGGTCCTGGGCACCGGGTACTCGACGGCCCTGCTGTACTTCAACACCGAGCGGGCACCCTTCGACGACCCGGAGGTCCGCCGAGCGGTGGCCCAGGGAATCGACCGGCTCGAATTCACCCGGCTCTTCTATCAGCGTGCCCTGGCCTTCGTGGCCACCAACCTCCTGCCGCCGGCCCTCGGCCGGCAGAATGACGGTCTGATCGCCTCGCCGGCCACCGCTCGCCGCGTCCTCGGCCACCGGCCGCCCACCGAGCGCCGGCTGCGCCTGCTCTCGGTCTGGGCGCCGCGCCCCTACCTGCCCGACCCGGCGCGCGCCAACGACTGGATCCGTGCGCGGCTCGAGGAGCTGGGCTTCTCGGTCGAGGTCCTGAAACCGCGAACGCCCCAGGAGTTCGATGCCTTGGTGGAGAGCGCGGAGTATGACCTCGCCCTGGCGGGTTGGCAGATCGACACCCTCGAGCCGGCCGATTTCCTCGAGGTCTGCCTCTCGGCGCAGGCGGTCGTGCCGCGCGGCGCGGCGCGCGACAACCGCAGCGGCAACCTCTCCCGCTTCGTTTCGGTGGAAATGGAGTCGGCCCTCACGCGTTACGCTCGCGAGCACTCCCCGGCCGCTCTTGAGGCGGCCCTGCGAGTGGTGGCGCATGAGGTTCCGCTGCTGCCTTTGATGTACGGCTCGACTCTCGTCGTTCATTCGGCCCAGGTCCGCGGTTGCAAGCTGGATTCGATGGGATTTCCCTCCTTCGCGGAAGTGCGCCTCGGGCGCTGAGGGGTAGCGCTCAGGCGGCCTCGTTGCCAAAACGGATGCCGGCCTGACGGAGGAGCGGGAAAGGCGGCTCGCCGCCGATCAGGACGAACACGAAGTCGTTGTCGAGAACGAGCTCACCGGCCGGGGTGTCGAGACGCACCTGGTGGTCCTCGATGGTTCGTACCTGGGACCCGAGCAACGGCCGGATGCGCCCGCGGGCGGTCAGGTTCTCGAGCAGTTCCTGGTTGCGTCGCTTGACCCGGTGGAAGCGCTCCCCGCGGTACGACAGGGCGACCTCGCTGCCCGGCTGGCGGGCGAGCCCGATGGCGGCCTCGATCGCGCTATCGCCACCGCCGATGCAGAGGATTCTTCGACCCCGGTAGTGGTCGGCGTCGCGGACCTGGTACATCACTTTGCCGAGCTCTTCGCCCGGCACTCCGAGCTTGCGCGGCGTGCCCCGGCGACCGAGGGTGAGGAGGGTGAAGCGTGCGCGGTGGAGTCCCGACGTCGTCGTCAGCTGGAAGCCGTCTCCCAACCGCGAGACGTCGAGCACCTTGTGGTCGAAGCGCACGGCCAGACGGTGCCTCGAAACCAGCTCGCCGAACAGCTCGAGGAGCTCCTCCTTGCTGTATTCGCCCTTGGTCAAGGCGCCGTGGAGGGGGATCTCGACCGGCTGCGTGTGGGTCAGCTTGCGCCGTGGATAGTGGTGAATGGTCCCCCCGAGGCTCGTCTCCTGCTCGAAGACGGCGTAGGAAAGGCCCGCTTCGACCGCGGCGAGAGCCGCCGAGAGGCCCGCCGGGCCGGCGCCCACGATCGCGAGGTCGAGGGGATCGGAAGTCGGCCCTGGGCGGATCCGGGCGGCCTCGGCGGCGATCCACCGGACGGTGTCGCGGCCTTGGCCGATGGCGTTCCGGATCAACGCGAGCCCGCCGAGCTCGCCGGCCACGAACAGCCCCGGCACGTTGGTCTGGTTCCGTTCGTCCATCTGGGGCACGTCGGCCCGGCCGCGGAGGTCGCCCATGGCGAGCTCGATGCCTTCGACCGGGCAGGCCTTGGCGCAGGCTCCGATGCCGATGCAGCGGGCGCCGTCGATGACCACCGCGAGGCCGCCCACGATGCCCAGGACGTCCCCCTCGGGGCAGGCGCGGATGCAGGCGCCACAGCCGATACAGATGCTCGGATCGACGTAGGGATACTGGCCGGCGGGCTTCGAGATGCCCAGGCGCTCGGCCTCGGCGGCGCGCTCGCGGTCCCGGCGCTCGCGGCGCCGGACGCCGCCCAGGTAGAGGGAGAGGATCGAGCCGGCGACGAGCGCGGCCGAGCCCCAGATCACGGTCGAAAGGACGGTCGAAGTCATCGCAGAGCCTCGAAGTCGTGGCAATCCCGGCATTCGCGGGGAACCGGGCGCCACCGGGTGACGCCGCGACCGGCCTGGCTCTCCACCGAGTGGCAGCTCACGCACGCCACCGCGCGATGGGCGCCGTCGAGGGAGAAGCGCGCATCGCGGTTGTGGTCGAAGCCCTTGGGCCACCAGTTGGAGGTGCCGTGGCACGCGGCGCAGGGCCGTTCGAGCTGGCCGGCGTGGGGGTCCCCGTGGCAGCCCAGGCAGTCCTTGGGAGCGGTCGAGAAGCGCAGCTCGCCGGCCTTCGTGGCGGGCGCCTTGGCCTCGTGGCACTGGCGGCAGCCGAGCGGACGATGGGCTCCTTCGAGGGGCCACTTCGTGGTGGCGTGGTCGAACCGGACCTCGTTCCAGCGGCCGAGGCCATGGCAGCCCGTGCAGGCAGCGGCCCCCGCCGGCACCGCCGGCTCGCCGGCATGGGGGTCGCGGTGACAATCCGGGCAGGCGGTTGTGCCGAAGCGGTAGCGTTCGAGGGCGGCCGGCCGCGGTCCGGAGAAGCGCAGCGCGACCCCCTTTCGCTCGAGCTCGGCCACGGGCTCCTCGCGGTGGCACTTCTCGCACGCCACGGCGCGATGGGCGCCGGCCAGGGGGTACCGGGTGGCGTCGTGGTCCGCCACCGTGAACCGGGCGGGGCGGAAGCCGGCGACCCCGTGGCACGAGGCGCACTCGCCGCCGTCCGCCCGGCCGGCGAACTGGCTGCCGTGCCCATCTCGGTGGCAACTCGCGCACCGCTCGAAGCCCGCGATCTTCATCGGCTTGCCCGCGAGGTGACAGGAGGCGCAGGTCACGCGGGTGTGGCGACCGGCGAGGGGAAAGCGGGTCTTCGAGTGGTCGAAGCCCTGCTGATCGATCTGCCGCCAGTCCACCGTTCCGTGGCAGGTCTCGCAGCGGTTCCCAAAGCGGCGCTGGTGGGGGTCTTGGTGGCAGGAGGCGCAGGCCTGGCCGACGCCGCGGAAGCGCACCGCCGTGGCGGGGCCCGCCGAGCCGGGGTGGCAACGGGCGCAGGCCACTTCGCCGTGACCCCCGGTCAGCGGGAACGAGGTCTTGGAATGGTCGAAGCGCGAGGCACCGCGCCAGGTCGTCTCGTCGTGGCAGGTGGCACAACCGGTGGCTCCGAACTGGTCGCGGTGGGGGTCTTGGTGGCAGGAGGTGCAGCCCGTGCCGAGGCCGAGGAAGGTGCGAGCGCGGTCCGATCCTGCTTCGCGGGTGACCTTGGGATCCCGCACCAGCGCCGCCTTGTGGCAGGTCCGGCAGGTCAGAGTGAGGTGGGCGCCGACGAGGCGAAAGCCGGTCGCGGAGTGATCGAGGGCCTTCTCGCCTCCGGGCCAGAAGATCAGCTCGAAGGCCTTGCCCTGATGCTCGATGTGGCAGCGCTCGCACTGGCGGTAGTCCGCCCGGGCGTGAAGCCCGTGGCCGTTGGCGATGCGGCCGGCCACGGGCGCGTGACAGCTCAGGCAGCGCGCCGCGTCGACCCCGCGCTTCGAGCTGTGGCAATCGAGGCAGCGGTCGCTGGCGTCGAGCTCGGCGTGGGGGCGGCTGAGCTCGCCGGGCGAGATCTGCCCCCAGGCCGACCCGCCGGCGAGCGCCAGGGCCGCCAGCAGGGCCGCCCGGAACCCGGCCGCGGCGAGGCGCGAGGCGGTCAGCGCGGAGTCCATCCGTAGCCCGTCACCCAGGCCACCGCCACGTGGACGACCATGAACACGTACAGGATCACCGCGAAGGGTTTGTGGAACACGTGCCAGTGGTGGAACAGCCGCCGCAGGCGCTGCCAGGTCGCGAGTCGAAGGCGCAGCTGGGCCTTCTTCCGCGCCAGGTGGACGAACCGCGAGCCGAGGGGCCCGGGGATTTCGCCGTGGGCGCGCTGGAAGCGCCGCAGCCGGCGGCGCAACAGCAGCTGGTCGAGAGGGCGGCGCAGCATCAGGGCGAACAGCGAGCGCTCGGCCGCGGCTTCGTCATCGACCAGCCGGTCGAGCTCTGCGAGGGCCGCCGGTGCCAGCCCGAAATCCGCGGCGAGGCTCCGCGCCAGGTCGTGCTCGACCTGCTCGGCCTCCGCCCGGGTCAGTTCCTCGCCCGATTGGGCGTGAGGAATCTGCCGGTAGAGGAACCGACCCACCACACCGCTCAAGGCGACCGCGACCATCGACCAGAACGAAAGGGCGACCAGGCCCCGCACTTTGAAACTGCTGTGGAGCACGATGAACAGGGGCCCCGCCACACCGAGGAGGATGTGGTAGTCGAGCCAGTAGGAGGTGGGCCCCCAGCGATGCAACCAGCTCAACCGTTTGCGCAGCGAGTAGCCGAGCATCAGCGTCATCATGGTCGCCCCGGCGATGCCGAAGCGCAGTCCCAGGGTGCCGGCGGGTTTCAGATCCCAGTACCGCGGGTGCCGGGCCCGCTCCGCGAGAGGCGAAGCGTAGTAGGACCAGCCGGTCCAGGCGAAGTAGCCGAGGGTGCCGAGGGCGGCGGCGTAGAGCAGCACGAGGGCCAGGCGGTGGAGGCGCGGACTCAAGGTCGGTTTCTCGCCAAGGTCAACTTCGTGGCCCGGCCAGCTTCCGCGGTTCCGCTCGCCGCCAGGTCCTCCGGCTCCTGGGTGGAGGCGTCGCCATCGGCGTCGAGGCGCGCGGTGAGGGTTCCGCCTTCGGGTAGCGCCCCGCCCATCATGGTGTCGCCGGGGCCGAGGGTCAGGTCGAGAGGAAAGCGCGGTGCGGCGACCTTCTTGACCGCGGCCGGAGGGCCCCCGGCCCCCGTGCGCAGAGCGACGAACAGGGTGGCCCCGGGGGCGGCGGTGACGCCGGGCCCGAGCTCGATCCGTACGTCGAACCCCGGGCCGGCCGTGCCCGCCTGGGCCGCCGCGACGATCGCCTGGAGGGCTTCGCGGTTGGGCATCGGCGCGGCCGCGGGCGCGGCGACGCCCCGGATCTCGGCGAGCAGGGCGTCGATCGGCGGGTAGCGGCCGCCGGCGAGCTCGCGAGCCTTTTCCAGGGTCGCGACCGCGGCGTCTTTCTGGCCCATCTGGGAGTAGGCCTTGCCGCGGGCGATGAGGGCGAGCAGATGGTCCGGATGGCCGGCCAGCACCTGATCGAGCAAATCCGCGGCCCGGCCCCACTGGCCCATGGCCAGCCGGACTTCGCCCTGCACGTACAGCCCGTCGACATCCTGGGGGTTCGCCGCGACGAGCGCGGTGGCCTCTTCGAAGGCCTCCACGAACAGCCCGTTCTCGGTCAGCCGCACGGCCAGCTCGCGGCGGGCGGTGAGGTCTTCGGGATTCGCCTCGAGCTGTTTTCTCAGGCGCTCGAGAGCGACCGCTTCACCCTCCGGCAGGGGCGCAGCGGCGCCGTGGGCGGCGGCCACGTCGGTCGGGGCCGAGGAGGCGGTCGAACGGTTGCTGACCGCCGGCAGGATCCCGGGCCGGGGCGCTTCGACCGGTGGCCGGGTCGAGGGGAGCAGCGCGGGGCCGCCTGCCCCGCCCCTGGGGGACGGCCCGGCGGGGAGCAGCGGCACCAACAGCAGGGTGGCGCCGACGCCCATCGCCGCGCCGAGGGCGGTGCCGGCCCAGGCCGGCCCCAGGGGTTCCTGCGGGCGCCGGCGCGCCCGCCATTGTCGTCCGATCCAGGCCGCGGCGCCGCCGCCCAAGAGAATCGATCCCATCAGGGTCAAAGTCGTCGACATCGAAGCTGCTCCCTTTCGCGAAAGGCCGGTTCAGAGGCGGTAGCCGAGTTGGAGGAATAGGCGCTGGCCGGCCAGGTCGTCGCCCCGCGTGATCTCGTACTCGCCGAGCAGGAAGAAGCGCCGCCCGAACTGCAGGGTACCGGACAGGCGCAGCCACTCGGCCTCGCGGATCTCGTCCAGGGTGATCAGGGTGGTCATCGAGCGGCCCACCGTGATCTCCACGTCGTGGCCGCGGTCGAAGTACTTCTGGAAGCGCAGGCCCGCGCGCCAACCCTCGGAGGTGTCGCCCGAGAAGGCCGAATAGTCGGCGCCCGCGAGCAGGTTCCAGCCGAGCAGATCGCCGTGGTAGACGGAGGCGTTCCAGGTCAGGTTCTGTTCCGGATCTCCGGCCCGGCGGCGCAGGCCGACCGAGAGGTTCGAGCGCAGGCCGCGCCCCGAACCCAGGTAGGCCGACAACCGGTACCCCTCGCGCAGGGCGTCGTCGAAGATCTCCTCGGGCGTGTCGCGATCGTCGAGGGTGCGGAAGCGCCGCAGCTCGTCGTAGGTGAGACTCAGCCGCACCGCCTTCGAGACGGTGTAGTTGCCCGAGAACAGCAGGTTCGACAATTGGTAGTCGGTGCCCTGGTCGGTCGCCCGCCAGTCGCGGTTCAAGTCGAGCTCGGCGCGCTCGTAGAGGCTCCAGCGGCTGCCCGAGCCCTGCCGGCCGTAGATCGACACATATTCGCGGTTGACCTGGCCGCCCCGGTACTCGCCGATGGCGCCGGCCAGGATCTCCGAGTAGAAGGGCTGGTCGGGCGACTGGACGAGGTGGCGGACGAAGGCGCCGTAAGCCTGGCCGCCGCTGTCGTAGGCGATCTCCTCGACGTCCGAGCGGTTGCCGTAGAACCCGCCGACGCTGAAGCGGGGGGTGGCGTGGTACTCGCCGAGCAGGCCGTCCAGGTAGTCGAAGCCGACCTCCGGGCCGGCGGTGAGGCGGCCGAGCTGGTAGCCGAAGCGCCCTTGCTCGGGCGCATAGACCACCGACATCTCGTAGAGCCGATCCTGGGGCCGGGTCTCGTCGCTGCCCAGCGGGTTCGAGATCTGATCCTGACCCTGGCGGAGGCGGATCCGCACTTCGTAGGGCGAGCCCCCGATCCGCCGCAGGTTCAGATTGACCAGGGCGAGAGTCTGAACGAGGTCCCGGCCGGTGTCGCCGCCGTCCTTGAACCCCTGCCAGCGCAGGGCCACGGAACCCGAGGCGTCGACCCAGGAGGGCTTCTTCGGGGTGCGGGGCGAGCGGGCGGGGCGCGGCGCCGGGGAAACGGAGGTCGCGCCAGAGCTCGAGGTCGTGGCCTCGGCCACAGCGGTCGCAGGCGGGGTTGCGGGGGCCGGTCCGGCCACGGCACCGTCGCCGTTTTGGACGGGTTCCGTGCTTTCGACGAGCCGGCAAGAGGCGGACCGCTCCGAGACGAACTCGACCTCGAGGATGGCGATCGTCGCGCCGGCGCGAACGACCTCGATCCGCTGGCCCGGGACGAGGCCCGCCGCCCGGCCGGCATCGAGAAACACGCTGGTCCCCATGACCTGGCGCACATGAAGGCCCGGGCCCAGGTCCGCCACCGGCGGCGGCTCACTCGGCGACGGGACCGGGGGCTCCGGAGCCGGAGCCGCGGGCTGGAGCGCAACGGCCCGCTCGGCCGGCTGCACCCGGTCGCCGATGGCGATCTCCGCGACCTCGCGCTCGATCCGGCAGGACACGGACCCGGAGCTGGCCCGAACGACCTCGAGCTCGGCGATCACCTCGCCGCCTCGTTCCACCACCAGGCGGACACCGGGCCCCGGGGTGCGAGTGCCCTCGATGGCCACATCGACGCGGTCTCCAGTCACCCGCAGCACGGTCATGACGGCCGCGGGCGCCGGATTGGCCCCGGCTGCGTCGGCGACGAGGGCGGCAGCCAAAAGGGCCAACAGGGCGGGGGCAATGCGCTTCATGGGGGATTTCTCCTTCAGTCTCGACCGTCCGGGTGGCAGTGGTAGCAGGCGGTACTGGCGTAGGAGTAGCCGCCGACCCCACGGTGTTCGCTGTCGGTCTCGCTGCGGCGGTGCTCGTGGCAGAGGATGCACTCGAAGACCGCGAAGTTCCCGCTGTTGACGTGACACTCGTTGCAGTTCAACCGGTGGTGGCCCGAGGCGATCGGGAAGAAGCTCTCGTGGTTGAAGCTCGAGGGACTCCAGCCGTTGGTCGAGTGGCAGCTCTCGCAGGCATGGGGGAAGCCGGTGTGCCGGGGGTCGGTGGCGCCGTCGTAGTCGCTGCGGTGGCAGGAGTAGCAGTCGCTCGGGGTGCCGCTGTAGCCGCTGGCGTGGCAGGCCTGGCAATCCAGGGTGCGATGGGCACCGGTCAAGGGGAATCCGCTCGTGTTGTGGTTGAAGCTGGCCGGCTGCCAGGCGGCCTCGCCGTGGCAGGTCTGGCAAGCGGTGGGGAAGCCGGTGTGTCGGGGGTCGGTGGCGCCGTCATAGTCGCGCCGGTGACAGGCCACGCAGTCGGTGGGCGTGCCCGAATAGCCGCTCGCGTGGCAGTCGAGGCAGGCCGCGGCGAGGTGGGCGCCGCGCAGGACGAACCCGGACTGGCTGTGATCGAACGTCGCGGGTTCCCACGCCGCCTCGCCGTGGCAGGACTGGCAAGCCGTCGGGAAGCCGGTGTGGCGCGGATCGCGAGCCGCGTCATAGTCGGTCCGGTGGCAGGCGTAGCAATCGCTCGGCGTGCCGGCGTAGCCGCGACTGTGGCAATCGAGGCAGGCGGCGGTGCGGTGGGCACCGTTCAGTCGGAAGCTCGTGGTGTTGTGATCGAAGCTTGCCGGCTGCCAGGCGGCCTCGCCGTGGCAGGTCTGACAAGCGGTGGGGAATCCGGTGTGGCGCGGGTTGGTGGCGCCGTCGTAGTCGCGCTGGTGGCAGGAGGCGCAGTCGGAGGGCGTGCCGGCGTAGCCGCGCGAGTGGCAGTCCTGGCAGGCGGCGGTGCGGTGGGCACCGTTCAGTCGGAAGCTCGTGGTGTTGTGATCGAAGCTTGCCGGCTGCCATGCGGCCTCGCCGTGGCAGGTCTGGCAGGCGGTGGGGAATCCGGTGTGGCGCGGGTTGGTGGCGCCGTCGAAG
>CXWL01020481.1_pt1 | contig 14906 bp, 12 predicted proteins | sample 590931 | NCBI WGS metagenome assembly CXWL01 (sample SAMEA3498368, study PRJEB10139) | groundwater metagenome | biome: water well; material: biofilm material | place: Germany | collected 2015-04-27 | reverse complement strand
CGCCGAACGGCGGCAGACCGAGCTCGCGACGACGCGCCGCCTCGGCGGCGGCCACGCGCCCGGGGTCGGCCATCACCGCGGCCTGCACCACGACGTGCGCGGGTTCGAAGGTCTGGATCATCAGTCGCCCGCCGCCAGATCGCGGACCGAGCAGTCGGGCAGCACGAACGAGCAATGCGAACGCCTGCTCGGCGGCGCGGTAGCGGGGGGCGAAGAGCTCGGAGTCGAAGTCGAGAAAGGCAACGACGTCGGCCTCGCGGACGCGGTGCAGCACCGCCTCGGTGCCGACGTGCACATCGGCGGCAGCGAGGTCATCGGCGCTACCGCTTGTGCCGCGTCCGGCTGCGGTGGCGGTGCTTGCGGTGATTGCCACGACCGGTCGGCCGGCCGCCGCCTCCAGGTCGTCACGCAACCGCGCCACCCCCGGGCGCACGTTGGCGAGAGCTCCAGATCCGCATCGCTGGCACACGGGCGGGCGTTCGGTGCCACATCGGTGACACACCAAGCGCCCGTCGTCGCGCTGGTTGACCGCCGCCTGGCACCGCTCGCACGACAGCAGCGAGCGACACGATCGACAGGCAACCAACCGTGCCCGCCCCGGCGTGTTGTGCACGCACACCACTTTGCGTGAACGGTCGCGGAGGGCTGCGATGAGGGGCGAGGTGAGCAGCGAACGTCTCCACGGTTCCTCGTCGCTGCGGTCGACAACTTCGACGATCGGCCAGCTGGACCTCTCCTCGGCCGTCTGCGGTCGCACCCATCGGCGACCCGACCACGCCAGCGCCGAAACGGTCGGGCACGGCGACACCAGCAGACACGGCACGGCCGCCCGGCGGGCGCGTTCGATGGCGACATCGCGAGCGTGCCACGTCGGCGAGCGCTCTTCCTGGAGCGCCTCGTCGTGTTCGTCGATCACCACGATTGCAGCGACCTGCGGCGTGGTGGCCCACACCGCGCCGCGGCCCCCGATGACGACATCGGCGCCGCCGGCGGCAACGGCCCAGTCGTGGGGCATCACCGCCACCGCCAAACCGTCGGCGCGCAGCCGCGCCGCCATCCGCAACATCGAATCGTGCACCGGGTGCACCACGATGATCCGCCCATGTGCGGCCGCTGCTCGGACCGCGTCGAGAGCATCGTCGTTCGGCCCGATGCGCACGACGCCACCGCCATCGGCGAGAAGTCGGACCATCGCCGCGGGAACCACCGCATCGAGTGCGGCCCCGCCGCCAACAGTCGCGTCCCTACGAGAAGCTGTGGCGGTGCGTCGGCGCACGTCGGGCACCGCCCTCACCATCGTCGGCGGGCTGGCGCTCACCAGGAACGGCCGCAGCCGGCCGACACCCCAGCGCTGTGCAGCCCAGCGCGCCAGGTCGATGACGTCAGCCGATGGGCCGTGGCCCGACCACTTGGCGATCGGCACCAGACGGTCGGCGGACACCTCGGTAGACACCACTCCGAGGCCGACGACCCATCCGGCGGTACGTCGGTGGGCGAGCGGTATCCGCACCATCGAGCCGATCTGCACCAGGTCGCCGAGCTCGGGCGGAACCAGGTAGTCGAACGACTTGTCGAGACCGGTGAGGTCGGGCAGAACCGTGGCGACGAGCAGACCACCTGTCGCTCCGGCGGAGCTCACGACCGCGACCTGCTCACCGACATCAGTGGCGCGCCGGCATCAGTCGCGGTGAGGTGTCAGAGCCCGACCGCGCTCTTGTAGTCGGCGAGACGACTCACGTGCTCCCAGGTGAACTCGGGCAGGTCGCGACCGAAGTGCCCGTAGGCGGCGGTCTTGCGGAAGATCGGTCGCTTCAGATCGAGGTCGCGGACGATCGCTGCCGGCCGGAGGTCGAACACATCGCGGACGCCCTGCACGATCGCGGCCGGGTCGACCGTTTCGGTGCCGAAGGTTTCGACGAGGATGCTCACCGGGTGGGCCATGCCGATGGCATAGGCAACCTGCACTTCGCAACGAGCCGCGGCGCCCGATGCAACGACGTGCTTGGCGACCCACCGGGCGGCGTAGGCAGCCGAACGATCGACCTTGCTCGGGTCCTTGCCGCTGAACGCACCGCCGCCATGGCGGCCCATGCCCCCGTAGGTGTCGACGATGATCTTGCGCCCGGTGAGACCGGTGTCGCCGTGCGGACCGCCGACGACGAACTTGCCGGTCGGGTTGATGTACACCTGATAGTCGTCATCGGCGAAAGCGGCGGGCACGACCGGAGCGATGACGTGCTCGATCAGATCGGGTCGGATCACCGTGTCGCGGTCGATGCCGTCGGCATGCTGGGTGCTGATCAGCACGTGACTCAACTTCACCGGCTTGCCGTCGACGTACTCGAAGGTGACCTGGGTCTTGCCATCGGGGCGCAGATAGGGAACGGCGCCGGCCTTGCGAACCTCGGACAGGCGTTCGGCCATGCGATGTGCCAACCAGATCGGCAGGGGCATCAGGTCGGGGGTGTCGTTGCAGGCGTAGCCGAACATCATGCCCTGGTCGCCGGCGCCCTGCCGGTTGATGAGGTCTTCGCCACCCTTGCCACCGCGGAGCTCTTCGCTCTTGTCGACGCCCTGGGCGATGTCGGCGCTCTGCTCGTCGATGCTGACGATGACACCGCACGTGTTGCCGTCGAAGCCGTAGGCAGCGTTGTCGTAGCCGATCGAGTTGATCACCTCCCGGGCGAGCTTGGGGATGTCGACGTAGGCGTTGGTGGTGATCTCGCCGGCCACCACGCAGAGACCCGTGGTGAGCAGGGTCTCGCACGCCACACGGCCATGCGGATCCTCGGCCAAGATGGCGTCGAGGACCGCGTCGCTCACCTGATCGGCCATCTTGTCGGGATGGCCCTCTGTGACGCTTTCGGAGGTGAATGTGAACGATCTCACGACGGTGAGGCTCCTCTGGGACTGTTTCGGATCACGCACACGCTATCGAGAACGGCACGCGCCACCTGCCGCTTGTCGCTGAGTTCGATCGTCGTGGCGTCGCCACCGGCGCACAGCAGGGTGACTGCATTCGTGTCGTGTTGGAACCCGACACCGGGAGCGCTGACGTCGTTGGCGACGATGAGGTCGAGGTTCTTTCGCCGGAGCTTGGCCTCGGCGTTGGCGACGAGGTCGCTCGTCTCTGCAGCAAAGCCGACCAGCACCTGACCGGCCGGCTTGGCGGCGCCTAGTGCGGCGAGGATGTCGGGGGTGGCCTCGAGCACGATCTGCGGCGGGCCGGCGGCCTTCTTGAGCTTGCCCTGTGCCCGATCGACGGGACGGAAGTCGGCGACGGCCGCGGCCATCACCACCACGTCGGCGGTCGGCGCGAGCTCGTTCATCGCCGCCTGCATCTCGGCCGCGGTCTCGACCGATCGCACCACTGCACCGATCGGGACAGGGAGCTCGACGGTGGACACGATGGTGACGTCGGCCCCGCGCCCAAGCGCTTCGGCGGCGATCGCGTACCCCTGCTTGCCACTGCTGCGATTGGCGATCACGCGCACCGCGTCGATCGGCTCGCGAGTGCCACCGGCGGTGACCACCACGCGCAACCCGGCCATGTCGTGGGGGCCGAGAAGTTGCTCCACCATGGCCACGATGCGGTCGGGCGTGGCCAGGCGGCCGGCGCCGATGTCGCCCCCGGCCAGGCGCCCCTCGTCGGGCTCGACGACGAGAACGCCGCGAGACCGCAGCACCTGCATGTTGTGCTGCACCGCGGGGTGCTCCCACATCTCGGTGTGCATCGCCGGGCACACCACGACCGGGGCGCGGGTGGCGAGCAGGGTGTTGGTGAGAAGATCGGTGGAGAGCCCGGCGGCGTACGCCCCGAGCAGCCGCGCGGTGGCCGGCACGACCAGCACGAGGTCGGCACTCTGCCCGAGGCGGGTGTGCGGGATCGGCGAGACCTCGTTCCACAGGCTGGTCTGGACGGGTTCACTGCACAGCGCCGACAGCGTGGTGCGGCCGAGGAAGCGCTCGGCTCCGGCAGTCATGACCGGCACGACGTGGGCGCCGGCGTCGACCAGCCGGCGGCAGACCTCGACAGCCTTGTAGGCGGCGATCCCGCCGGTGACACCGACGACGATCCGACGACCCTGGAGCATGGCCCGGCCTGGGAGCATGGCGGTCACCGTGCTGCGTCGTGTGGATCAGTCGGCTTCAGCGGAATCGGCGCCGGCTTCGGCTTCGGCAGCATCGTCGTCGCTCTCGGGCTCGATCTCGACGCGAATGATCTTGTCGGCGGCGATCTCCTCGAAGCCGATGCTGAGCGGCTTGCGCGCCACCGAGCTGACCTGCGGCGGAACCATGTGGCCGAGGCCATCGCCGAGCTGACTGAAGTACGAGTTGATCTGGCGGGCCCGGCGGGCGGCGAGCGTGACGAGACTGAACTTCGAATCGACGCGGTCGAGGAGCTCCTCGATCGGGGGGTTCATCATGGTGTCGTGCGCGCGTTGCATGCTCGTGGTCCTCCTGAACTGGGCGCTGCAGCCTATCTGCAGTGCGGTGGAATCGGGGCGCCTGTCGAAGCCGGAGGCCGGTGCGGTCGAGCGCTCATCCGGCCGCTTGACCGGCCCGGCGCCGGTGGCGCTCGATGATCTGCAACATCTCGGAGATGGTGCGCTCGAGGTCGTCGTTGACCACGACGTGGTCGGCGAGGGCTCGACCGATCGGCTCCTCCTCTTCGGCCTTACGCACGCGTTGATCCACCTTGTCGTCCGGATCGCCGCGGCCACGCAGGCGTCGCGCTTGCTCGTCGCGAGACGGTGGCAACACGAAGATCAGCACTGCCTCGGGGTGCAGCGCCTTCACCTGACGCGCCCCGTCCACTTCGATCTCGAGCACGGTGTTGCGCCCCGGCACCGGCTCTGGGGTCGGGGTGCCGTAGTAGTTGCCCAGGAACTCGGTCCACTCCAGAAAACCGCCCGACTCGATCCGCTCCTCGAAGGCTTGGCGCGACGTGAACGAGTAGGCGTCGTCGGGCTCGCCGGGTCGCTGTGCACGGGTGGTCCATGACCGGCTCAGCCAGAGAACCGGGTCGCGTTGCACCAGGTCACGGACGATGGTGCCCTTCCCGACGCCGCCGGGTCCGGACACGATGAAGATGAGCGGCACGACTGCCTCCACGACGATCCCGGGGGACGTCAGGCAGTCACTTGCCGAGCTGGTCGAGCAAAGAAGCCTTTTGCTGGGTGCCGAGGCCCTGCACGCGACGATTGTCGGCGATGCCGATCTCTTCCATGATCTTGCGAGCCTTGACCTTGCCGACGCCGGGCAGGGACTCGAGCATCGATACGACCTTGAGCTTGCCCACGGTGGAATCGGTGGAGGCCAATGCTTCGGCGAGCGACATCGATCCGAGCTTCAGCCGGTTCTTGAGCTCGGCGCGGGCGGTGCGGGCTTCCGCGGCCTTCGCCAGCGCGGCGGTTCGCTGTTCGGGTGTCAGTTGCGGGGGTGTTGCCATGCATCCACCCTAGCCAAGGGGTGCGCCGCGAACGCGGACACTCATACGGTGACCTGCACCGGTTCGGTCAGTGGCGACGAACGGCGAGCCCCGTGAGACCGGCCAGCGCGCCGTAGTCGCGGCGCCGCGCCCACGCGATCATCTCGGCCTGCACACGGGCGGCGGCCCGCGGATCGGCGAACGTCGCCGTGCCAACCGCTACAGCCGATGCTCCGACCAGCATCAGTTCGATGGCATCCCACCCGGTCGAGATCCCGCCGACGCCGACGATCGGAAGGGTCGGGTGAGCCGTGGACACGTCGTGGACCACTCGCACGGCGACCGGATGGATCCCGGTGCCCGACAGACCACCGCCGCCAGCAGCCAACGCCGGTTGCAGGGTGCGTTCGTCGATGACCATGCCGAGCACCGTGTTGACCAGGGTGACCGCCTCGGCTCCGGCGTCGTGCACCGCTCCGGCTACGTCGACCACGCGATCCGTGTTGGGGCTGAGCTTGGCCCATCGCGGGCGGGCGCACGCTGCGGTCGACCGGATCACTTCCGCCGACAGGTCCGCGTCGTGCGCGAAGATGCCCCGCCGGCCTTCGAGGTTGGGGCACGAGAGGTTCACCTCGACCGCGACGACCTCCGGGGGTGCATCGGCAAGCATCGCCGCAGCCAACCGGTAGTCGTCGACAGATCTGCCCCAGATGCTCGCCACCACCCTGGCGCCGGTCGCCAGCAGTCCCGGCAGCTCGTGCTCCAACCAGTGCTCCACGCCTGGCCCCTGCAAGCCGACGGCGTTGATCATCCCCTGACCGGCTGGATGCATTCGCGGCGACGGGTTGCCCGCCCATTCGTAGGCGGCCAGCGACTTTGTGACGACGGCGCCGACCGCAGCCAGGTCGAGGTAGGCGGCGAGCTCGGTTCCGTAGCCCGCGGTCCCCGACGCGAGCAGCACCGGGTTGGGAAGCTCCACCGAACCGACCCGCACCCGGGTGTCGACCGCTGCCGCATCGTTCATCGGCGATGGAACTCCTGCAACGACCTGACGGTCAGGTGGTCACCTGACTGCTCGGCCATGCCTTGCACGGCCGCGAGGGCGGCTTCGACGGTGGTCACCGAGCTGACCCGGTGGCTGTTGGCGGCCTTGCGGATCTGTTCGCCGTCGGTTCGACCGCCGCGACCTTGCGGTGTGTTGACCACGAAGCTGATCTTGCCGTCGGCGATCAGGTCGACCGCCGTCAACTCGGCACCCTCGCTCACCTTGCCGACGACGAGGTCGACGGGTTGATCGAACCGGGCAAGGTAAGCGGCCGTGCCCTGCGTGGCGGCGATGCCGAGGCCGAGTTCGCGCAACCGCTTGGCAACCACCAGCCCGGCCGGCTTGTCGCCGTCGGCGAGCGACAGGAACACGGTTCCCTCCGAGGGGAGCAGCGTTCCGGCGGCGAGCTCGGCCTTGAAGAAGGCCTTGCCGAAGGAGACATCGATGCCCATCACCTCGCCCGTCGAACGCATCTCGGGACCGAGGGCAGTGTCCACCTCCGGGAAGCGGCTGAACGGCAGCACGGCCTCCTTGACCGCGACATGACCATGATCCGACGGCGGTACCAGCAGACCTTCGGCGCGCAGTTCGACCAAAGTGGCGCCGAGCATCACCCGCGTCGCCACCTTCGCCAGCGGTACTCCCGTGGCCTTGGCCACGAACGGCACGGTCCGACTGGCCCGCGGGTTGGCCTCGATCACGTGCACCGTCGTGCCCGACACCGCGTACTGGACGTTGATGAGGCCACGCACGTCGAGTGCGGCGGCGATCGAGCGGGTGTACGCCTCGATGACCTCGACGACCCAGCTGGGCAGGGTCTGCGGGGGAATGGCGCACGCCGAGTCGCCCGAATGCACTCCTGCTTCCTCGACGTGCTCCATCACACCTCCGATCAAGACCTCGCCGGTGTGATCACGGATCGCGTCGACATCGACCTCGGTGGCGTCCTCGAGGAACCGGTCGACGAGCACGGGCCGTTCGGCCGACAGGCCCCCCTCTTTGCCGAGGCTGCCGAAACCGGCGAGCTCGGCCATCGCCCGGGCGAGATGGTTGCGGTCGTGGACGATCTGCATCGCCCGGCCACCGAGCACGTAGCTGGGACGGACGAGAACGGGGAACCCGACCCGGTCGACGATCTGCAGCGCCTGCTCGAGATCGGTGGCTGTGCCACCTGGCGGCTGTGGGATTCGCAGTCGGTCGCACAGCGCATTCCACTTCTCGCGGTCCTCGGCCAGATCGATCGACACCGGCGACGTGCCGGCGATGATCTCGACCGGCAGCAGACCGGCGAGCTTCAGCGGGGTCTGGCCACCGAGCGACACGATCACCTTCGGGACGACTCCCCCGCTGGCCGCCGTCTCGGCGGCGATCACGTTGAGCACGTCTTCGCGGGTGAGCGGCTCGAAGTACAACCGGTCGCTGGTGTCGTAATCGGTGCTGACGGTCTCGGGGTTGCAGTTCACCATCACCGTCTCGAAGCCGGCGTCGCGGAGCGCGAACGAGGCATGCACGCAGCAGTAGTCGAACTCGATGCCCTGGCCGATCCGGTTGGGACCGCTGCCGAGGATGACAACGCGGGGCCGATCGCTCGGCCGTACCTCGTCCTCGTCCTCGTACGTGCTGTAGTGGTACGGGGTCTCGGCAGCGAACTCGGCGGCACAGGTGTCGACCGTCTTGAACGTCGGCACCACACCGGCGGCCTCGCGCGCGGCGCGGACGACGAGCTCGTCGACACCCCACAGGTACCCGAGCTGGGCGTCGCTGAAGCCGAGTCGCTTGGCGCGCCGCCAGCCACGCCGCACCATGCCGGCGAGACCGGTTCCTGCCAGCACCACCCGCTCCTCCATGATCAGGCTCATCTGATCGAGGAACCACGGGTCGATGCGCGTTGCCTCGTGCACTTGCTCGATCGACGTGCCGCGGCGCAGCAGCTCGCCCACCTGTTGGATGCGGTCGGGCGTCGGTATCGCCGCCGCGGCGAGCAGCTCGTCGGCGCTCATCGCCGCGAGCTGCTGCTCGGCAGGATCGCATCCGAGGCCGAAGCGGCCTTGCTCGAGCGAGCGGAGACCCTTCTGCAAGCTCTCCGGGAAGGTTCGACCGATCGACATCGCCTCGCCAACCGATTGCATCTGCGTGCCCAGAACTCCACTGGTGCCGGGCAGCTTCTCGAACGCCCAGCGCGGGATCTTGGTGACGACGTAATCGATGCTCGGCTCGAAGCTGGCCGGGGTCTTCTTCGTGATGTCGTTGGCGATCTCGTCGAGGGTGTATCCGACGGCGAGCTTGGCGGCGATCTTGGCGATCGGGAAGCCGGTGGCCTTCGACGCCAGCGCGGATGACCGCGAAACGCGCGGGTTCATCTCGATGACGACCTGTTCGCCCGTATCGGGGTGCACCGCGAACTGCACGTTGCTTCCGCCGGTCTCCACGCCTACTCGGCGGATGCACGCGAACGCGGCGTCGCGCATGCGCTGGTACTCGACATCGCTGAGGGTCTGCGCCGGCGCCACGGTGATGCTGTCGCCGGTGTGCACGCCCATCGGGTCGACGTTCTCGATCGAGCAGATGATCACGCAGTTGTCGGCCCTGTCGCGCATGACTTCGAGCTCGTACTCCTTCCACCCGGCGATGCTCCGTTCGATGAGGATCTCACCGATCGGGCTGGCCGCGATGCCGTTCATGGCGAGGTGCTCGAACTGCTCCGGTGTGCTGGCGATGCCGGTGCCGCGGCCACCGAGGATGTACGCCGGCCTGATGATGGCCGGTAGGCCGATCTTCTCGATGACCACGCGAGCATCGTCGATCGTGTGGGCGATGCCGCTCTCGGGCACGTTCAGCCCGATCTCGATCATCGCCTGCTTGAACCGGCCGCGGTCCTCGGCGGTGCCGATCGCCTCGGCGTTGGCGCCGATCATCTCCGGCGCACCGGCCACTCCGATGATGCCGCGCTCGAACAGCTCCATCGCCGTGTTGAGACCGGTCTGGCCGCCCATCGTGGGCAGCACCGCGTCGGGCCGCTCGCGCTCGATGATCTTGGCGACCACCTCCCAGGTGATCGGCTCGATGTAGGTGACGTCGGCGAAGTCGGGATCGGTCATGATCGTGGCCGGGTTGGAGTTGACCAGGATGACCCGGTAGCCCTCGTCGCGCAGCACGCGGCAGGCCTGGGTTCCGGAGTAGTCGAACTCGCAGGCCTGGCCGATCACGATCGGGCCGGAGCCGATGATCAGGATCGACTTGATGTCGGTGCGCTTGGGCATGTCACGCCACCCCGAGTTCGGGCTCGATCAACTGGCTCGGCGATGGGGCGGAGAGGCGACCCTCGATCGGGCGACCGTCCACCCATGCCGGCGGATCGCCGATCATCGCCGCGAACGTCGCGAACAGGTACTTCGAGTCGTGTGGTCCGGGCCCGGCCTCAGGGTGGTACTGAACGCTGAATGCGGGCATGCCATCCAGGCGCATGCCCTCCACCGTGAGGTCGTTGAGGTTGACGTGGGTGACGGTGGCCTTGCCTCCGATCGACTCGGGATCGACGCAGAAGTTGTGGTTCTGGCTCGTGATCTCGACCCTTCCGGTCGTCTCGTGGCGCACGGGATGGTTGCCGCCGTGGTGACCGAACGCGAGCTTGTAGGTGTCGCCGCCGATCGCCCGGCAGAGGAGCTGATGACCGAGGCAGATGCCGAAGACCGGCAACTTCCCGAGGAGCTCGCGAATTGCCGCGACCGCATATCCGACCTGGGCCGGGTCGCCGGGACCGTTGGACAGGAAGACGCCATCTGGCCGCATCGCGATCACCTCGGCAGCCGTGGTGCCGGCGGGCACGACCGTGATCCGGCCGAGACCGCTGAGGTCGCGCAGGATCGAGTGCTTCAGGCCGAAGTCGTAGGCGACGACGTGTCGAGCGCCGGCGCCGATCGAGTACGGCTGCGGTGTCGTCACCTCGGCAACGAGATCGATGCCATCGGTTCCCTTTTCGGACGCGGCGGCGGCACGGGCTGTGGCCTCGTCGGCCCCGAACGCGCCAGGCATGGCACCGGTGTCGCGCAGCAGGCGGGTGAGTCGCCGGGTGTCGATGCCGCCGATGCCGGCGATCGAGTACCGGGCCAGCATCGCATCGAGTGACGCTTCGGCGCGGTGGTTGCTGTGGCGGCGGGCGAGATCACGCACGATGATGCCCCGGCAGAACGGTCGACGGGCTTCGAAATCGGTGGCGTTCACTCCGTAGTTGCCGATGTGGGGAGTGGTGAAGGTGATGATCTGCCCGGCATAGGAAGGGTCGGTGATCACCTCCTGGTAGCCCGACAGCACCGTGTTGAACACGACCTCGCCGCTGGAGGCGGACGCCCCGTTCTCGGCACCGAGCAGCTCTCCTTCGAAGACGCTGCCGTCGGCGAGCACGAGCACTCCGTCGCGGATCACGATAGAACCTCCATCTGCATGATCATGCAGTCTACTGCATGATCTTCCAGTAGGGCGGCGGCATACATGGAAAGCGCCCCGGCATGGGGCGCAGCACAACACGATCGGGATCGCAAGATGGTTCTCCTGCCGTCTGAGCCTCACGGGACCCGCTTCACGGCACCACGAATCTAGCAGCCGCGCATCCGCTGTTGGGGACGTTGCCTAGTCAGCCACCGGAGGTCGCTGCTTTCGGAAGGAGTTCTTCCGAACGATCTTGTCGTCACGAACCGTGAGGAAGTCACAGCCGAGGACATCGACGCGACGGCCGTCGACGCGACCGCTGTCGAGCAGGGTGCCGGTCAGTCTCCACTCAGACACGCCGTAGTCTTCGGAGATGACGAAGTGACGGGCATCGCCCCAGTTCGCGTCCGGCATCGAGTCGAACACATCAGCGAACGCGGTCCTGACCCGAGCTCGACCCGCGAACCTGCAGCCATAGGACTCGGGTCCGCCGGAGGCCTCGAACACGCAATCGTCAGCGAACAAACTCATCAATCGGTCGATGTCATGACTGTTCCATGCGTCGGTGTGTTCGATGAGCAGACGTTCCAGATCGTCACTGTTCACATCAGGCCCCCTGGCGTCGAGATCGCATCATCGTAGAACTCGCGCAGCCGCCCGTTCGCCCATCGGGGTCATGGTCGGTCGATCATCGACGTGCGTTGGTAGAGCCGCCACCAGTCGTTGATGTCCACCAGGGTGAAGGCACCGGACTCCTCGCTCCACACCAACTCGAACCGCGCCTCCATCGTCATCGGCAGCACCACGTACTCGACCCGGTCGGCGGCCGCGAGGCGCCGTCCTCCGAGCGAGTCGTCGGGGCCGTAGAGCTCTGCGGCGAACGGTGTCGGGAACATGTAGATCTCGCTGCGCCGGGCGAGGTGTGCGGTGAGCGAGTACTGCGCCGAGACGACCGCGTCGTCAGGGATGTCGGCGATGATCGCCCTCGCGTCGACGGCAACGGGATGACCCGGCGCCCAGTAGTACGGCAGGTTGCGGCTGAACGGCAGCACGCCCCACGCCCAGGCGCTCCACACCGATGTGCACAGCACCGCGGCCACGAGCGCAACCCGCCACCGCTGCGCCACCTTCGACACCGCGTACACCGTGCCCATCGCCAACGCCGGCACGGCCACCAGCGAGTAGTGGTACTCGATCTGGTACTGGTACCAGAACGTGCTGAGGATGTTCGTGAACAGCACCACTGCGCTGATCGCGGCCACGCTCGGGGCGCGGGCGAAGACCCAGGCGAACGGCACCGTCATCTGCCACAGGTAGAACGGTCGGTTGTTGCTCCACAGGTGGCGGATCACGTCTTGGGGTCTCGTGAACACCGCCTTGATGAACGCCGTCGGCCCTCCGAACGGCACGCGCCAGCCGTTGCGCGTCGGGACACCGACGAGGCCACGCATCACAACGAACATCGCCAGCGCCATGAAGCTCAGGCAACCGACGATCGAAGCGATGCCGATCCGGCGATCACGCTTCAACGCCACCCAGGCCCCGAGTGGCACCAGCACCAGCGAAGCGTCCTCCTTCACCAGCAGGGTCAGCACCACGAACACCGCATAGAGCCGCCACTTCCCCGCCACTGCGGCATAGATCGCGACGCCGAGCAGTGGGGCGATGAAGGCATCCGGATGGAAGTTCTCGCGGTTGGTCCAGCCGACGGCAGGGTGCAGCAGGTAGCACGCGGCGAGCAGCACGGCGTGGGCCTCGCGGTGCAGCAGCCGCCTGCCGAGCAGGTACACCGGCACCGCGCCGAGAGCGATCGCCAACGACTGCGCGAAGAACAGCGCGCCCGCGCTCGGCGCCACCCAGTAGACAGGCACCAGCAGCACGAGGATGAACGAGGAGTGATCGCCCATCAGGTTTCGACCCATGAGCGTCACGAACGGCGCCTTGAACCGCGACATCAGCCAGAGGCCTTGGTCGTAGAGCCCGTAGTCGTACGCCGAGGTGCCGAGGCCATGGTGCACGTCGAGCGAGATCTTGGTGAAGTACGTGGTGTACCCGGCGATCATCGCGATCAGAAACCACTGACCGAGGGTGATGCTCTGCAGTCGCGTGCGTGGCGAATGGAGCTGCACCGAGCGAACCAAGCCGGAGATCACGCGATGATTCTGGCCGAACCGCAGGAAACCGACAGGTCAACCGGCAGTGGGGGCGCCGCGGAGCATCGGCACGAGGGCCGAGAGCACGCCGTTCACGAACCGACCGGAGTCGTCCGTGGAGAACCGCTTGGCAAGCTCGACGGCCTCGTCGAGCACTACCGCGACCGGCACCTCGGGCCGAGCGAGCAGCTCGAAACCGGCGATCCGCATGACCGTGAGATCGATCACCGGCATCCGCTCCAGCGTCCACCCCTTCGCCTGCGCGGCGATCGCGGCATCGAGCTCGACGCGATGCTCAGCGACGCCGAGCACGAGGGTGCACGTGAGCTCGTCGGGCTCGACCACCTGCGCGGCGAGCACCTCCGCCGGTGGCACCCCCTTCGATGTCGCCTCGTAGAGCAACATCAACGAGCGTTCACGCGCATCGGTACGTTGATCGCCATCAAGACCGGTCGGCCGCTGGCCTCGCTGTCGGTCAGGCGACATCAGACCCGCGCGATGTAGTCACCCGTACGGGTGTCGACGCGCAGACGGTCGCCGATGTTGATGTGCAACGGCACCTGCACGATCTTGCCGGTCTCGAGAGTGGCTGCCTTCTTGGCGCCGCTGACCCGGTCGCCCTGGAGTCCAGGCTCGGTATCGGCAACGGTGAGCTCGACCGACGCAGGGATCTCGACGGTCACGATGTCGCCGTTGTAGAAGGCGATCTGGGCAACAGCCTGCTCGACGAGGTAGTCGGCGGCGTCGCCGAGGGCCAGCGGAGGAACGTTCATCTGCTCGTAGCTCTCGGTGTCCATGAACACGTACTCGTCGGCGTCGCGGTAGAGGAACTGCATGTCCTTCTTGTCGAGCAGAGCCTGCTCGACACGCACGCCGGCGTTGAAGGTGCGCTCGAGGATGTTGCCGGTGCGCAGGTTGCGCAGCTTCGAGCGCACGAACGCACTGCCCTTGCCCGGCTTCACGTGCTGGAACTCGACGACCTGGAACAGGCCGATGTCGAGCTCGAGCGTGATCCCGTTCTTCAGGTCGTTGGTGCTGATGGCAGGCATGGAGTGTCCTTGGGAGATCTGGTCATGGTTCGACCTCCGGAGCTGGTCACCTCGACCAGATCTTCCACCCGGATGCCACCGAAGCCTCCACGATAGACCCCGGGTTCCACGGTCACCACGTCCCCCTCCTGCAAAACCCAGATGGCTGACGCGTTGACGAACGGATCTTCATGGATCGCCAAGCCAACCCCGTGCCCCGTCCCGTGGGTGAACCACGTGCCGAAACCCGCCGCAGTGACGATGTCGCGACAGACGGCATCGAGCTCGCGCACGTCGAGACCCGGGCGGACGGCATCGACTCCGGCAGTCTGCGCGGCGAGGACCACCTCGTACACCTCTTGCTGCAGGGCGGTGGGTCGCCCGATGACGAACGAGCGGGTCATGTCGCTGTGGTACCCGTCCACCAGGGCTCCGACGTCGACGACCAGCGTGTGGCCGACCTCGATCGGCGTGGGCGTCGGCCGGTGGTGCGGTAGCGCCGCGTCGACGGGTCCCGTCGCCACGATCGTCTCGTAGCTGGGCCCCGCCGCGCCGAGCTCGCGCATCCTCTGCTCCAGCGCGTTGCGCACCTCGACCTCCGTGCAACCGGGCGCGATCGTCGGCCCGACGTCGGCGAGCGCATGATCGGCGATCGCGCAGGCCTGCTGGATGCGTTCGATCTCGGCGCGATCCTTGGTGCGGCGGCCGGCCTCGACCAGCCCCACGGTCGCCACCAGCTCGGGCTGCAACGCAGCAACGAGCTCGACGAACCGTTGATGGCTGAGGTGCGCCGATTCGAAACCGACCCGGCCGAGGGACGCCAC
>CXWL01000075.1_pt1 | contig 14907 bp, 14 predicted proteins | sample 590931 | NCBI WGS metagenome assembly CXWL01 (sample SAMEA3498368, study PRJEB10139) | groundwater metagenome | biome: water well; material: biofilm material | place: Germany | collected 2015-04-27 | reverse complement strand
TAGAAACGATACAGGCCCATTGGGGGCAAGAACCGGAGGCCCTTCGCCTGTCGGTAGCAGGAGCAGTCGAGAAAGACGAAGAGGGCAAGCTGATTTACCTGCGTAACCTCTCCGACCATGGCGTGTTGGAAGGATATGAGTTCCGTCACGAATCACTGGTCCGCGGCCAGTACATTCTCCTGCAGCGGCCCCTCAACGGACTGAATGAATTTATCGGGTACTACCAGGTGCTGAAAGAGCAGCTCACCGCTTCTTACGGAAGCCCGACGAAGGACCAGACCCTGTGGGACAACGACCTCTATCAACCGGTTCCCAGCTACTGGGGCGTCGCAGTCCTCATCGGCCATCTCCACTACCATGCATCATGGGAGACTGCCGACGGGACGATCACGCTCGAACTCACCGGCAACCGGCACAGCAAACTATTTCTTGAGTACAAAAGCCATCGCGAAGGGGCCAGCACGTAATCGCGCGGGACAGGCGGGACGAGCGAGATGGGCCAGAGTTCGAGGTTTATGGAGATTCGAACTCCGAATGCTCAAAAAGTTCGGCAGCGAGGCCGCAGCCGATGGAAGCACCGGAGGCGTACCCTCAGGGGTACGTTGAGGATGCTTTCGAGGCGAGAACGAAGCTGACGAGCTTTTTCAGCATTCGGCTAGATCGGGATGTCGCGAGTCCCGTCGTATGACGTCCGCGACTGGTGAGAGAACTTCACAATATCGCCGTCCTTGACGATCGTATCCTCCCCGCTGACCTTCTTGTTCACCGCAATCATCACTTCCCGGTTCAACAAAAACTGCAGCAAGGGGCCTATCCGATCCAGGTTCGACTCAATGAACTTTCGCACCGTAGTCGGCTCAGAAATCTCAAGCTCGAACTCCGTGTCTCCAACTGCATCGCGAAGCGTCAATCCAAACACCAGCACTGTAACCATGTAATCCTCGTTCCTTTATTACGCAGAGCAGATAGCTGATGGCTTATGGCCGATAGCACGGGCAAGGAAAAGTTCGCCTACTTCCACCCAAAGTGATTTGCCATCGGCTTTTACCCCCTACCATCAGCCATACGCTATTAGCCATCAGCTCTTCTCTTCGTCAGCGCGCATGACAGCGGAAACAATCCTGCCGCCTGGGATGTCGTTCCGGTAGAGGCGTACTGCCAGCAGGAGCATGACAAGAGACACAGGCCTGCTCGGCCCTGATCTCCAGATGTGTGGCATTGGTCGGAACCGGTGGGTTCCGGTCTTTCGGAGTCGGCAACAGCGAGACACCGACGACGACGGCCACGGCAAACAAAATGAAGAGCGCGTCGACTTTGCGAAACTTCATGCCGGGCCTCTGTCCATCTGTTGGTCTGCGGCCTCGTAGGCCTCCTGAATAAGCTGAGCCACGTGCTTCACCTCCGCCGCTCCCTGTAATCCCGTGCGCAATTGAATCATACAGGCCGGACAACTCGTCGCCACGACTTCGGCGCCGCTCTGTTCGACCGCCTTCCGCTTACGTTCGACGATGCGCTGGGACGTATCAAAATCCTTCACGAGATAAGTTCCGGCTCCGCCCGCGCAACGATCGGCATCCGGCATCTCCACATACTCGACACCAGGCAAGCCCGCCAGAATCGCACGAGGCTCCTTGGTCACTCCCGCTGCTCGCAGATGACAGGATGAATGGTAGGCCACCTTGCACGTCTTGGGCGGCTGACTGGCCATGGCCGGTTTGATGGGCGATTGTGACACAAACTGCGAGATATGGGTGACTCGTGTCGCCAAGGCCTGAGCCGCCGCCTGCTCCGGCTCTCCGGCGAATAGCGTCGAATAGTCCTTCAACATGAGGGTGCAGGAGGCACACCCGGTCACGACTGTCTCGTACCCAGCCATGGACGCAAGATTGACCCGCGCCCCTTCTTTGGCCAACGCACGATGCCCGTAGGTTTCGATCGGCGTCCCGGAACAGCGTTGCGGCGGCAGATCCGGCTCGACTCCATGCTTCCGCAACACGGCAATCACGGCGTCCCCCACCCCATCGTCGAAATAGTTGGCCGCGCAGCCGTGGAAATAGGCCACCGGGGAGCGGGCCGGTTGTCCGGCCTGGGAAATCAACTCTGGGTAACGGTCACGAAGTTGTCGCTTGGCCAATCGAGGGATCATCAGCTTCGGAGAGAGTCGTGCGGTCTCGGCCAGAAGATGCATGAAGGGCTTCGTCACCAGATCGAGCAGCCGCCGCATCAGCGGTCGATCCCAGATCGGCTGACAGACTGCGAGAAACTTCAGACATCGTTCAAATAGCACTGTTCGTGCATGGAAACGAAAGATAAGACCCGCCATCTTATTCGGATTTTCGGCGCGCCGGTCCAGAATGAGCTGGGAGACATCGACTCCGGCCGGGCAGGCAGTCCGACAAGACTTGCAGTTGAGGCAGGCCTCCACGACTCGCTTCGAATTGAGATAACTGTAGTTCTTGTCGGTGACGATCTCGAACCAGCCTCGCGAACTCATGTCTTCCGATTGAAAGACATCGTAGACCGGGCAGACAGCATTGCACTTGGCACAGGTCGCACAGGATTTCGACAATCGCACATAGTCGATATGGTCCGTGAAAGGCCGGTCGCTGATCTTGATCCCGGGGTTGAGCATCCCTGTGGGATCGAAACTCTGCTTCACCTTCACGAACAGGTCATACAGCTCAGAGCCGAACATCGTCTTCACATATTCGGCGCGCACCCGGCCATCCCCATGCTCCCCGCAGATCGATCCGCCGAATCGGCTCAAGACCGTCTGGTGAATCTCATGATAGCCCTGCACCATCTTGTCGAAATCGCCCTGATCGTTCACATCGAGTAACGGAATAATATGGGCGTTCCCATTCCCGATATGGCCGAAAATTGCGACCGGCACATGCTGCCCGGCGAAGAACTCCTCCAGATACCGGATGAGTTCGCTGATCCGCTCAGCTGGCACCACGACATCGTCGACAAAGTTGATGGGCTTCTTCTTGGGGTCGAATCGATAGAGCGTCGGATAGAGGGCCTTGCGCGCCTTCCACAATTGGTCCCGCTGCTCAGGATCGAACGCGATCACTGGGTCTGACGTGAGACGATAGCTGCGACAGATTCCGGTCATGCGCCCGGCCTGTTCGCGAAGATCGATTCCTTTTCCGTCGGCATCCAGTTCGATCAGGAGGGTGGCGGCGGCATCGGCCGGGATGCCATGCTTCGCCCGCCCGATCAGATTGAGTGTGTTGGCATCCATCACTTCCAACGCGCTCGGATATAACTCCAGCAACTTCGGCACCGCATCGCCCACATCTTCCAAACGGTAAAAATGGATGAGGGCCGTCAGGGTAGATCGAGGCTTCTCCACCAGCCTGATGGTCGCTTCACTGAACAGCCCGAGTGTGCCCTCGCTGCCGACGAATAGCTTGGGAAGATCGAAGCAACCACGCGCCAGCCCATCGGCGAGACCGAAGAGGTTGTAGCCACAACTGTTCTTGCTGACCGTCGGGCGTTTCTGCGCGATCAGCGTAGCATTGTCTTCTAATAACGACTTCAGATCGTGAAGCGGCCTGTGCGTCTCTAGCAGCTGGCTGCATTGTTGATCGTCGAGCCCATAGGACTTCGCATCCAGCCACTCGCCGGACTGCAGGCAGACACGGAGCGCTTCGACATTATCTTTGACGGCACCGTAACGTAGCGTGTGAGGACCGGATGAATTATTCGCTAACATCCCGCCCAGCTTGCACATGTCGCCGCTGGAGGGATCAGGACCGAAGAGCAGACCATCACATGCCAGCCGCTTGTTGAGTTCAGCCAGCACGATCCCCGGCTGCACCCGAGCCAAGAGCTCTTCCCGATTCAACTCCAGCACCCGATTCAGCCGCGACACATCCAGAATAATCCCGGCCCCTATCGCTGAGCCGGTCAAATTAGTTCCAGCTGCCCGGGGCGTCAATGGAATGCCACGCGAGACGGCATAGGCAACCGTCGCCGCAATATCCTCCTCGGACTCCACCAGCACGACGGCTTTCGGCGTCATCCGATAGATACTCGCATCCACCGCATAAGCCGTCAGCGTCGAATAGTCGTCCTTGACCTTATCGACACCGATCGCAGCTCGGAGATCGGAAGCAATGGCGTGGGAACGTTCAGGCAGAATGAGAGTTGGTGCGCTCATAGTTGAATGGGTGGTCATTCTAGACGGACTGTTGAGACCGGCACAAGCCCGGTTGTCCCGCCATGCACGACCGGCTAATATAGGCGCCTCATTGAGGAGTACGCATTGTGGTCGATATACGTCCAACCCTTTACGTCTCTCGACTTCTTCCCGATCCCATCATGGCCATCGTGCGGGAGCGGTTCCAGTTGGTGCAGGAGCCGGTCGATGTTTTACCGACTCCATCGGCTCTCCGTGAAGGTCTCTGCCAGGCCGACGCCGCAATCGTGACCCTGGGCGACCGCATCGACGCAGCAACCATTCATGCGGCTGCTCGGCTAAAAATTCTGGCGAACTATGCAGTAGGACATAACAACATCGATCTGGCTGCCGCGCGACAGCGTGGCCTGATCGTGACCAATACGCCCGACGTTTTGACGGATGCCACGGCGGATCTCACCTGGGCTCTCATCTTAGCAACGGCACGCCGCATCGTCGAAGGCGATGCCCTCGTGCGATCGGGCCAATGGACGGGATGGAGCCCCACGCAACTCTTGGGAGCGGAAGTCTCAGGAAAAACCCTGGGCATTATCGGCATGGGACGGATCGGACAGGCGGTCGCCCAGCGTGCAGTAGGATTTCGCATGGAGTTGCGCTACCACACCAGGCATCCCCCAGCCACCTCGTCACTCCCTCACGAGTGGGAACACCGATCGCTACAGGATCTCCTTGGGGAGGCGGATGTCGTCACGATCCATGTACCGCTCACAACAGCCACCCGCCATCTAATCGGAGCCCGCGAGTTAGCCTGGATGAAACCGACCGCCTTCCTGATTAATACCGCTCGTGGGCCGATCGTCGATGAGGGTGCATTGGTTGAAGCTCTCAAGAGAGGAACCATCGCCGGGGCTGGACTCGATGTCTATGAACAGGAACCGGCAGTCCACCCGGCGCTGAGTCAGCTGAAGCAAGTGGTGCTCCTTCCACATCTGGGCTCTGCCACATTACATGCGAGGGTTCAGATGGGATTGGTCTGCGTGAAAAATATTGATGCTGTACTTGAGGGCCTCCCGGCCCCGAACCTCGTTCAGTCGTAGAAGAGACGCGCGAGGCTGGCAGGATTTGCGGGAAAGATGCGACGAGAATCGATGGAGGCTTGTTTCGACGTCCTGTTAGTTGGCGAATCGTAACGCGGGAGCGGGCGCCTGAGCCGGTCCGAGGCGAGCACGAACCGAGTCGAGTCGTTGTGGCACATCATGGAAGGTCGGAATCGATTGATAAATGGCAGCAGCCTGACTCCACTGTGCCTGCGTTTCGTAGAGCAAGCCGAGTTCATAGCTGATCGCTTGCGCCTTGGCTCCCTGACACTTAGGGTCCTTCAGTAGGCGCTCGAGTTGTACGATCGCCGACTGACCTTCCCCCTGCTCTTTCAAACAGACCGCAATCATGAGACAGGAGCCCAGGAAAAACTCTGCCCCCTTCATCGAGAGGCCAAACTCTTCTTTCGCTTCCTCCAACAGCCCCATATTTTTGTACGCAACACCCAGCGTGTAGTGAGTCTCGTGGTCAACTGGGTCCGCAGGTTCTGCACAGACCGGAGCCTCAACGGCTGATACCGTCACCTCCGACTTCTTCGGCGAAAACGTCGCGGCCCATTTGGAGACTAACGGACTGGCAGGAGCGAGCTCTTTGACCTTGGCATAGAGAATCGCCGGCTGCGGCGCATCCTTCTTCTCCGGATCTGCCAGGAGCAATTCGAGCGCTCGTGAATATTGCAAGGCGGCACCGGCGGTATCGCCCTTAATTTCAAGCAAGTAGCCAAAGAGTTCTCGGGCCTCTGAATCATCCGGCTGTGCCGTCACGAGATGACTGAGCCATTCCTCCGCCTCAGCATGTTGACCGGCCGCCACATAGGCTTGGAACCGCTCGCTCGTGGAGAGGACAGGCTCGATGGACACAACCTCCTTCGGCTCGGCAATCGAAAATGTAAAACCGCTGCCTGACGTAACTGGTTCCGGTTCTACCGACTGTGCCGGCTCCGGGTCTGGCATTGATAACGGTGCCGGGTTCGACTCGGCGAATGAAAAATGTCTATCCTGTAGCGGGGCGATCTTGGACGTCAGGCTCCAAGCATCGTCTGGAGCGGCATCGGCAATCGAAAATGTGTTCGTTTCTTGAACCGGGATCGATGGAACGGCCACTGCGGGAGAAACAGATGGCTCGGGTTGAACCAAAACAGGCGGTGCCTCCATTGGAGCGCCATGGATGAGCGCCGACAGTTTTTTCGCCGTGGGACTATCTGGCGCGAGCGCCGTGACTTTTTCGAAGAGTTCCTCATGCAGAGTCGGCATCCCTGGCTCGGGATGTTCCAACAGCAGCTCAATCGCCTTCCCATACTGGACCACGGCGTTGGCGGCATCGCCTTTCTCTCCGTAAAGTTCTCCGTAGAGTTCAAGCATCGCCACCGACTGCGGTTCGACTGCCAGAAAATCGGTGATCAGCGTTTCAGCCTGTGCGTAGTCCTGTGCGCGCAAGGCCGCGCCAGCGAGGTACCGATATTCGCCGAGGGCCACCTGGAGATCTCCGCGTTGGAGATGTAACTTCGCGAACAACTGGCAGACGTCCGGATTGCCAGGCTCCTTGGTCAGCAATTGATTGAGAATGGCCTCCGCGCCGGCAAACTGTTTCTCTTCGATCCGACGAGTAGCCTCCGACAGCAGGTCGAGCGGCTCTGAACTCTTCGATTGGTCTCCTGCCTGAGCCGCGCCCGCCTTCGCAGGTTGCCCAGAGGTGCCACCGGTCTTTTCGAAATGGTCAATAAATTGTGCGGCCTCGCTGTTGGCAGGATCGATGCGCAAGACAGCCTGATACGCGTCCCTGGCCTCCGCATACCGCTGCTGTGCCGACCGTTCGCGCCCCAGTTGCAAATAGACTTTCGTGGCTTCGTCCTGCATGTTTTCTTGCAGGCACAGTTCTGCCACTCGCTGCTGGGCATCCAGATTCGAGGGATCTTGCGTGACGATCCGCCGATAGATGTCCAGCGCGTCTTTGCCTTTTCCTTCTTTGAGATAGTGCTTTCCGAGGGTGAGATAATCCTGCACGGCACTGCTCAGCAAACCTCGTTCCGCATTGAGATCTCCGAGATGCCGATAGACGTCGTACCGGGACGGGTCTACTTTCAAAATTTTCTTGAATGTGGCAATGGCCTTCAGCGTGGCGCCTTCTGCACGAAAGGCGTTGGCGGCTTGCAGAAACGCCGCGACGGCATCATGGGTCGCATTGCGCTTAAGATGCAGCTCTCCGATTGAATTGAAGATGCTCCCGTCGCCTGGAGATTCAGCGGAAAGCTTCTTCCATTCATTGATGGCGGCGTCGAATTGCCCTCGTGACGCAAAGAGCTGTGCGCTATGCAGAACCTTACTGCGGTCAATCGCCAAGACGAACCTCCACAACGATCAAACGCTAACAGTGTCAATGGTTATTGTCAACGAAATGGGGCTTTCCGATGCGTCGAGCACTCAGCAGAAATACGAAGGCCTGCTCCTGATGAGGAGCAGGCCTTCGTGTTCGAATTTTCGTACAGGCACCTAGGACAATTCGGCGCCGGCTGCCTTTAGCACATTCGACGCCTGAGGCCCCTTTGCGCCTTGCACCACTTCGAACTCAACATTTTCTCCCTCTTTCAGCGTCTTGAATCCTTCTCCTTGCAGGGCGGAATAATGCACGAAGACATCATCTCCACTCTCCAAGCGAATGAACCCAAACCCTTTGCGATCGTTGAACCACTTCACCGTACCTTTTGCCTTCACAGAACGCCTCCTTTTCTCAACGGACACGTGTAGTTACGTGACCGATCCCGGAGCCAACTGAGTGACACATGTGATGAAAAAAAGACAGAACAACGAGCGGGGCGACAATGACGGGCTCATTGGAAAGACAAAATCAGTCACAACACCCATCTTGGTTATAAATCGCGCAGCATGTACCACGGCGTTTCCAATCTTGTCAAGCCATCCCTTAGCAATCGGCGCGATAGACCTGTTGCCTCTCCGCTAGACAAGCCTGGCCGGCTCACCTATAGTGTCGCACCGTGCGAGGAGCATGATTTGTCGAATGTTTCTACGAACGCTGCTAGATCGTTACATCTTCACCGAACTCCTGTCCCCGTTTAGCTTAAGCCTCGGAGCCCTGTGCTTTGTGATGCTCACGAGGGAACTCCTGCGCCTCGTGGAACTGCTGGTCTCCAAAGGTGTTGGAATCGTGGCGGTACTGCAAGTCTTCGCCCATCTGATGCCGTCGTTCCTCGTGTTGACCCTCCCGATTGCCGGGATCATCGCCTCGATCACCGCGTTCGGACGACTCTCCTTCGACAAGGAGTTGGTGGCAATGCAGGCAGCGGGCCTGAGCCTCATGCGATTGGCTCGCCCCGTCATACTCTTTGCTCTACTCGTGTTCGGATTGACCTTGTGGCTGGCGCAGTGGGGGCAACCCTGGAGCTCCACCAATCTCAAGAAAGTGGCGCTGAATCTCCTTCGAGATCAGCTCGTGCTGGCGTTGGAGCGGGGAACCTTTAACGAGCCCATTCCTAACATGACGATCTATGTCCCGGATGGGGACCCCAAACAAGCCACGACTGGGATTTTCGTCTCCGATGAGCGGAATCCAGACGATCCCCGCATTATCGTGGCGCAACAATATGAGGTTTTGATCGACACCGCCAGCAATCAGGTTGCCTTACGCCTGCAAGAGGGCGTGATTCACAGCAGACCGAATCAAGCCGATCAATACGAGCAGGTGGCCTTCACGAGTTATGACTTGAAGCTCTCTTTGAATCAGAGCGGCTACTCATCAACGGAGGAACGTCCGTCGTACGAGGCTATTATCGCCCAACTTGCACAATCCCAATGGCGCGACCCCACCGCACTCCGACGATTGATGGAGTACTATAAAGACCTCGCCTTTCCCACTGCCTCGCTGGTGTTTTGCCTGCTGGGCGTGCCAGTCGGCATCGTCTCAAAACGGTCAGGAAGCATGGGGGGCTTTGCGGTCGGCGTGGTCGTGGTCGTCGTCTACTACATGCTGAACGTCGCCTGCGAGTTCCTGGTCACGACAGCAGTCCTGCAACCATTTGCCGGGGCCTGGCTCCCGAACGGCATCTTTGCGCTCACCACGGTCGTGTGGTTTTACATCATGAGTCGGCGGTAACCCCATGCCTATTCTCTTTCGTTATCTCCTGCGCGAATACGGCAAGATCTTCACGATGTGCTTCAGCGGGTTGATGACCATCTATCTCGTCATCGATTTCTTCGAGAAGGTGCGCCGGTTTTTGCGTTACGATGCCAACTGGATCGACGTCTTGACCTATTTTCTGCTGAAGGCGCCTGCAATTTCCTTCCAAATTGCGCCGCTGGCGATTCTCATGGCCACCCTCCTCACGTTTGGCCTGCTCTCCCGCGGCCACGAAATTACGGCCATGCGCAGTTGCGGCATCAGTTTGCCCTGGATCACCGCCCCCTTCATTATTTTTGCCGCAGGGATTTCTCTCGTGCTCTTACTCTTCAGCTCCACCGTCATCCCGTTAGCCGCGAGCAAGTCCGAAGAGATTCGAACCACGCGCATCGAGAAGAAGTCTCCTGCTGCTGCCGTCAAACTTCAGCAGCCCTGGACAAGAGTGGGAGCGGACAGCCTCATGCATGTGACGAGCGTCTCCGTCGACGGAGAACGTTTGGGCGGCGTGCGCCTCTTTCAATTCGATCGTCACTTCCAACTGATCGGCATCACTGAAGCCGAAGAAGCCCGCTATCGTGACTCCAATTGGGCCCTGTACCAGGGACAACACCGACTCTTTTCCCCCGATGGTGCCGTATCGGCGACCCCCTTCGATCGGCAAGCTATCGCGTTGACCCTCATTCCAGACGACTTCACCACATGGCTTGCCGGCGATTCCGAAGCGATGACGTTCCATGATATTCGGGCCTATACCAGACGCCGGCAGCAACAAGACTCCCAGTCCGCACGGCTCAAGACCGACTATTACAGCCGAATCGCCTTCCCCTTCGTCACCGTGATCATGGTGCTGGTCGGCATTGCGCTGAGTCTGCGCCGAAGCGGGACGCGAGGGGGCAGCATGGCGATGGGAATTGGGCAAGCGCTTGCCGTCGGTTTTTGTTATTGGACGACGCACTCGATCGCGATCGCACTCGGCCGCGGCGGGGTCTTGACGCCGCTGATCGCCGGATGGATGGCGAATATGCTTTTTTTGAGTTTTGGTCTCTATCTGATGCTCAAAGTGCGCTACTAGCCTGTGATAGGCTGAAGGCTGAAGTGTTCATAACTTCGAATCCCGACCTTCAGCCTTCAGCCTAACTCGCCTATTCCGTACCTGGTTGACTGATCCAGGCGCTTCCGGTAAGTAGAAGCAGCGCTTTTACAAAAGGATTTCAAGAAGATGCGTTCGCGCGTTGTTGTCACAGGGTTAGGGGTCGTGTCTCCGATCGGTATCGGGGTCGGTGAGTTTTGGAAGGCTGCCCTCGCCGGCCAATCAGGGATCTCAGCGATTACGTCGTTTGATCCCTTTCCCATGGATGGCTATCGCTCGAAGATCGCGGGTCAAGTGCGCGACTTCGCCGTCGAACGGTTTCTCGACAACGCCCATGGCGATCGGGTCGATCGGTACGCCCAGTTTGCCCTTGTGGCGGCAAAAGAAGCGCTGGCCGACTCAGCTCTCCAGATGACGAAAGAAAATCCTCACCGCGTCGGCGTGATCGTGGGAGCTGGCATGGGTGGGATGGTGATGGGCGAACGTGAAATCACGCAACTCTACCAGCACCAGAAGCCCCATCGCGTCCATCCGAACTTCATTCCCACCATCACGCTCAACTCTGCCTCCGGCATTATCGCGATGGCCTATGGAGCCAAAGGCCCGAATCTGACAATTTCCACGGCCTGCTCTTCCAGTGCCCATGCCCTGGGACAAGCGCTCCACTGTATCCGCGAGGGCCGGGCCGATGTCGTGATCGTTGTCGGAGCCGATGCCAGCATCACCCCGCTGGTCTTCGCAGGTTTCTGCTCCCTGCGCGCCCTCTCGTCTAAGTTCAACGATCAACCGGACAAGGCCTCACGGCCGTTCGATCGGCTGCGCGACGGTTTCGTCATGGGTGAAGGTGCCGGCTCGCTGATCTTGGAGTCGGCCGCACATGCCAAGAAGCGCAAGGCGAGAGTCTATGCAGAAATTGCGGGCTATGCCGCTACCAGTGAGGCCTATCACATGGTTATCCCTCGTGAAGACGGCCTGGAAGTGGCCAATACGATGAAGCTGGCTCTTGCGGACGCCGGCCTCACCCCCGGGCAGGTGGATTACATCAATGCGCATGCCACGTCGACGTCGATCGGCGACGCCGTCGAAGCCAAGGCGATCAGGCAACTGTTTAAATCGCGCGCGGATAAAATCGCGATCAGCGCCACCAAGTCGCTGATCGGCCACACGCTGGGTGCCGCCGGAGCCATCGGAGGCATCGCCTCGGTATTAGCCCTCCACACAGGCCAGATTCATCCGACCGCCAACTATGACGACCCGGATCCGGCCTGTGCCTTGGCAGGACTCTCCCGCTCAGCACAAGAACGTCGCGTGAAAGTCGCCATGCTGAACGCTTTTGGATTTGGCAGCAACAATGCCGCTGTGGTATTGAAGCAGGCGACCACCTAAGCACACCACCGAGAGAATCGACCTATGGCAACCGACCCCACTGTATCGCTGAAGATCCGCACCTCCTTGGGTGAGTACCTGAAACGCGATCCAGCCGCGATACTCATCACCCAACATCTGCGTGACGATTTGGGCCTCGACTCGATGGCCGTGATCGAACTGCTCTACCGTATCGAGGAAGCCTTCGATCTCCAGATCCCGGACCAAGACCTTGTGGGCCTGACGACCGTGGGCCATGTCGTGACCTACGTTGAACAGCGGTTGGGAAAATCGGCTTCGCCCGCCGCGGTCAAGAAATCGGCAAAACCGGCGAAGCCTATGAAGCCGAAGAGCAAAAAGAAATCGTAATACTATGGCGACACGTCCACGTTCCCCCATCACATTGGCACAGATCCACCACGTCGTCGGCGGAGAACTTGTGGGATCGCCACAAGCCAGCATCACAAGCCTGGCCAGTTTTGAAGAAGCCGGCCCGAACGATCTGACCTTCGTCACAGGTGACCGGATGCTCAAGACGGGCGGACCCACCGTTGCCGGAATCCTCCTCTCCCATCGGCGCCTGAATGAGGTCTCCAATCCTCATATCGTCGTCGCCAATCCGACATTGGCGTTTGCGCAGGTCGCCCACGCGTTCTTTTGCCCGGTCGCCCCTCCGCGCGGCATCGACCCAGCCATAGTCAGGGGCATCGATACGCAGGTCGGTCTCGATGTCTCAATCTGGCCGGGAGTCACCCTCGGAGACCGTGTAACGATCGGAGCGCGAGTGAAGCTCTACCCCGGTGTCTTTATCGGAGACGACACCACCATCGGGGACGATACGCTGCTCTATCCCAACGTCGTCGTGAGGGAAGGCTGCACCATCGGCGCGAGGGTCATCGTTCACAGCGGCACGGTCATCGGAAGCGACGGATTCGGCTATGTGCAGGATCAAGGACGACACTATAAGATTCCTCAGCTCGGCGGGGTCACGATTGAGGATGACGTCGAACTCGGCGCCAATGTTGCAGTCGATCGAGCCACACTCGGCCAAACGCTGATCAAACAGGGCACGAAGGTCGATAACCTGGTCCAAATCGCCCATAACGTGACGATCGGCGCCCATTCAATCCTCGTCTCACAGGTCGGGATCGCCGGCAGTACTCGTGTGGGACACCATGTCATGATTGGCGGACAGGCAGGAGTGGCTGATCACATTGTGATCGGCGATCAAGTCATGGTCGCCGCTCGTGCGGGCGTGAACCGCAACCTCGAACCGAATCAAATCGTCTCCGGGGCTCCCGTCATGCCCCATGAAGTATGGGTCAAAGCCCAAGCCGTTATTCCACGGCTTCCTGAACTCCGACAGGCGGTTCGCACATTGGAAGAAAAGATGAAGCAGCTAGAGGCCCGAGGCGAGGCGCCTCGAGCCTCGAAGCCGAAACCCAAGAAGCGAACCAGATAACGGATCGGTCGTCTCCCCCTACCCGATAATTCCACGCCAACCAAACAGCTTGGCCCAGTAGAATCCCGCCCAGGGAATCAGCACAGCCGGGAACGGGTCAAGGTCCCCCTGCAGCATGGCTGCGGCCGATGCGCTGAAGATCAGTGCCACCCCAGCGACGGTAAGTATCGGAACGAAACCTCGTCCGGCATGGGTAATTTCAGGCATCTCCGGCGCGGCCTTGGCCTTCTTGCTGCCTTGCACCACCGCCGTTCGCATCCGCGCCGCATACACCTCCGGAAAGGCAGCCAACAGATAACGGTGATACCGAGTCTGCCCCCACCCGAACAATGCGCCGACCACAAGGAGACCCGAGCTGGCGAGAAAGGTTAGCGAGGTATAAGTATGGTTCGCCAGTAGTTGATAGCCGAGCGATCCCAGCCCTCCAATCATACAGACCAGTCCGACCACCCCGGACGGCATGAGGATATACGACCGCACATAGATACGAGCTTGCTCCTGAATTTTCTCGGGCCGCAAGACTGTCACAAGTTTTGGCATCAGCCGTTCCCCCACCTCATTACGCTGACAGGCTTTTCGTCATCGACGAAGAAAGACCGTAAATCGGCGGCATCATACCATCCTTCTATTGTTTGTCGCATGCGCGTAAAGAGGAGACCGATCTTTTCTGCCAAGCTGATTACCTGGACGTCCGATCGCCATGACTAGATGAGGGATTGTAGATGACACCTGAGCAACCGTAGACAGGATGGCTGATTGTGAGAAGCTGGCTACCCAACGACTGACTCCACGGGATAAAGGCAGATGTCGACAGCGAGGCGGCTTTCTCCGAGCGGTCTTTCACTGTCGACCCCATGAAGTTCCGCTCTGGAAAAGGCCGGAGGGAATGAGGCCGTTGGCATCGACAGCCTCGGTATCCACAAAACATGTGCACGGCTTGTGGATAACCATGTGGATGACCGGCCAATACGATCTCGAAACAGCACACCACACTGATTGCCCAATCGGTAGGCAATGCAATCCGTGCAATTCCATAGAGATGCGATGAGATCGCAGAAATGTACAGAGAGGGCAGGCACCATTTCCATACGATTAGAAAGATTTTCTCGCAACAATCGTACAGAACTGTGCAGATCGGCAGGACGAAACTAGACTGGCAAAATATTACCGATGGCCGATCGCTCGGCACGCCCGATATTGACCCATTGCTCCGCCATGGGAATCAACGCATGAATCCGGCCCTGGACGGTTTCCAGTCGTTGCGGCAATGTCGAGGTCTTCCGATAGGCCGCCACCATGAGAAAGGAGCGCAGCCCTTGCAAAAACATCGTGATCATCGTCGCTTGCACATGGTTGGCCATGTCGAAGAGAACCTCGATCTGTTGGATGATCGGATCGAGCTGAGACGCCGTCACGAAATCCATCTGCCCGCGCGTGCGTAACTCTTCAAGCGTCCGGCCCATGATCGGGACCTGCCGACGGACTTCCTCAAGAAACTCATCGTCGAGACGGTCGAGCTCGGTCAATATCTGCCCAACGGCAGTCACATCAAGATGATTGGCTTCCCGCTCGGCTCGGCTGATCACGGCCTCCAAGACATCGCGCGCCGGCTGC
>CXWL01000201.1_pt1 | contig 14910 bp, 13 predicted proteins | sample 590931 | NCBI WGS metagenome assembly CXWL01 (sample SAMEA3498368, study PRJEB10139) | groundwater metagenome | biome: water well; material: biofilm material | place: Germany | collected 2015-04-27 | reverse complement strand
GTGGCGGCCCGGACCGCCCTGATCTTGGTGAAGAACGATGCCCCGACATTGAGTGGACCACTTGCGCGTGAGTCGCCGATTGGTACGGTGCGGGTTGCATTCAATGTCAACCCGGACGGTTCAACCAGTGACTTCAAGATCTCCGCGAGCAATAACCGACGCTTGAACAACGCGGTATTGGCCGCTGTCACCAAATGGCGCTATCAACCCATTGACGCGGTGCAGCCCACCGAAGTGGAGATGGTGTTCAGCGGGGATTGATTTACTTACTTGGTCGCGGCCCGTGTATCGGTGAAACGACCGTAGCCTTGCAAGCGCTCGTAGCGACGATCCAACAACTCCTTGATCTTCAAGTCACCAACCTGTCGAAAGGCGTCGCTCAGGGCGCGCTTGAGGAAGGCGGCCGCCTGCTTGTAGTCCCGGTGTGCGCCGCCGACCGGCTCGTTCACGATCTTGTCGACCACGCCCAGGGCTTTGAGGCGATGCGCCGTGATGCCGAGCGCTTCAGCCGCTTCCTTCGCCTTGTCCGATGTCTTCCACAAAATGGAGGCGCAACCCTCGGGGCTGATCACGGAGTAAATGGAGTACTGCATCATGATGACCTGATCAGCCACCGAGATCGCCAGCGCTCCGCCGGAGCCCCCTTCGCCAATGATGGTGGTGATGATCGGCACTTCCAATTGCGCCATTTCGAAAATATTGCGACCGATCGCTTCTGATTGACCACGCTCTTCGGCGTCGATGCCGGGGTAGGCGCCCGGCGTATCCACGAAAGTGAACACTGGCAGCCCGAACTTTTCGGCCGTCTTCATCAGCCGCAGGGCTTTGCGATAGCCTTCGGGTTTGCTCATGCCGAAGTTGCGCAAGCCGCGCTCCTTGGTGTCACGACCCTTTTGTTGCCCCAACACCATGCACGGCGTTCCATTGAAGCGTGCCAAACCACCCACAATGCTGAGGTCATCGGCGAAATGGCGATCACCGTGCAACTCCACAAAATGAGTAAAGATCTCATTGACATAGTCCAACGTATAGGGGCGCTCGGCGTGGCGCGCAATCTTGGTGATCTGCCAAGGGGTCAAGTCGCTGTAGAGGTCCTTGGTGAGTTGCAGGCTCTTCTTGCTGAGCTGGTCAATCTCGGCGGAGATATCGACGGCAGACTCAGTCTGCACATAACGCAACTCTTCAATCTTGGTTTCAAGTTCGGCAATGGGTTGCTCAAAGTCGAGAAATGTTTTCTTGGCCAACGGTTTGCTCCTTTAACTAAACAAGGGCTTTCTAATATTCCACGGGAACCGGATCCAGAGACCGCCAAATATACCAAGTTGCAACGCTGCAATATGGCGCCCATGCCGCCGCAACCTCTCGGGCATCACTTCGGCTGACCACGTCGCCCGAGAAGTAGCCCTGACTGATGCCATTGATCAAGCCCACGTCGTCCAACGGCAGGACATTGGGCCGCATCAAATGAAAAATCAGAAACATCTCGGCCGTCCACCGACCAATGCCGCGAATTCCTATCAACTCGGCAATGATGGATTCGTCATCCATGGTCTGCCAAGACTTCACGTTGACGGCGCCGCTGTCGAAGTGCAAGGCCAAGTCAACCAAATACTCGATCTTGCGCGCGCTCAAACCCGCCGTACGCATGTCGTCAACTTTCAACTTCAGGACATTGGCCGCCACCATTTTTCTGGGCAGCACAGCGAACCGGTCCCACACCGTTTGCGCAGCCTTGACCGAAATCTGCTGCCCCACAATGCTGCGGGCCAGTGTAGTGAAGGCGTCACCACGGGTTTGCAGGCAAGCGTCGCCAAACTGCGGAATCAATCGCCTCATCACCCGGTCTTTCTTCATCAGGTGTTTGCAGGCGTCGCCCCAGTAATGCGGCGTCTGACCCGCTTGCGGCAGAGGTTTGGTGCTTGTCATCGCAATCCAGTCAAGCGCCCAACTGCCACACGAAAACAGCCATGCTCATGCCCGGGCTTCCCAAGTGGTGCCGGATGGCGAGTCCTTCAGGACAATGCCTTGCACCAGGAGTTGAGCGCGAATCCGATCCGACTCGGCGAAATCGCGCCCCGCCTTGGCTGCCGCACGTTGCGCAATCAGCGTCGCAATGGCGGCTTCATCCAGGTGGGCCCCCGCCTTCAAGTAGACCTCTGGGTCTCTCTGAAGCAAACCCAGGCAAGCGCCCAATCCCTTGAGCAAGCCGCTCAGGCTGGCCGACTTGCCGCGGTTGATTTCGCTGGCGAGGTCAAACAAGGTTGCAACCGCCTCGGGGGTGGAAAAATCATTGTCCATGGCCTCGCGAAAGCGAATCGCAAAAACGTCGCTCCAGTCAACCGGCCCCGGCGCCGGCGGAACCGCCTGGAGCACGGTGTACAGCCGCTTGAGACCTGAACGTGCGTCGTCGAGCCCAGCATCGCTGTAATTGAATGGCCGCCGGTAGTGAACGCGCAACATGAAAAAACGAACAGTCTCGCCGTCATAGTCCTTGAGCACGTCACGGATGGTGAAGAAGTTGCCCAGGCTCTTGGACATCTTCTCGTTGTCCACCTGCAAGAAACCATTGTGAACCCAGTACTTCGCCAAGGGCTTGCCATTGGCAACTTCACTTTGTGCAATCTCATTCTCGTGGTGCGGAAACTGCAAGTCAGCGCCGCCGCCATGGATGTCGAAAGTGGTCCCGAGCAGTGCGCAACTCATGGCCGAGCACTCGATGTGCCAGCCTGGCCGACCCACACCGAAAGGTGACTCATACTTGGCATCGGCTGGCTCGTCCGGCTTGGCGGCCTTCCACAACACGAAGTCCAGCGGATCTTCCTTGCCATCCGCCACCGCGACACGCTCGCCCGCGCGCAACTGGTCCAGCGAGCGTCCACTGAGTTTGCCGTAGCCCGGAAACTTGCGGACCGAAAAATTCATGTCGCCATTGCTGGCCTGATAGGCCAGTCCCTTGTCCCGCAAGGTGGCAATCAAGTCGGTCATGGCACCCACGTAGTCGGTGGCGCGCGGCTCGCTGGTCGGCGGCGCGATACCGAGTGCCGCCAGATCTTGATGCATGGCGTCGACCATTTCGGTAGTCAACGCACGGATCGAGATGTTTCGCTCAACCGCCCGCTTGATGATCTTGTCCTCGATGTCGGTAATATTGCGCACGTAGTTGACCTGGTAGCCACTGACGGCCAACCAACGCGCGATGACGTCAAACGCCATCATCATGCGGGCGTGTCCGACGTGACAGAGGTCGTAAATGGTCATGCCACAAACGTACATCCCAACGCGGCCGGGCTCCAACGGGGAAAAGTCTTCCATGCCACGCGAAAGCGTGTTGTAGATGCGCAAGCTCATGTCAATTCAAGAAACCAAGTCGGGGAATGCCAAGTGCCCGCCGGCCCTTGTGGACACCTATTATCAAGCGGGAAATGCCAAGGGTGAAAGCCTTACCCTCGGCTACAATCCAGCGCAGTATATAGCCCCACCCAGCTCGCCCACAAGACGGGTCCGAACCGAGCACGATTCCAAAGGCTCCATGAAGCACACCCCATTTATTGACCGGTCACTTGTCAAACTGCTGACGCTGGCATTGGCGTTGTCGATGAGCGCCGCGCATGCTGACGACTACGCGGATGTCTCCCAGTTGATGCGCACTGGCAAACCAGCGGAGGCAATGGCCAAGGCCGATCAGTATTTGCTGGCCAAGCCGCGAGATCCGCAGATGCGTTTCTTGAAGGGGGTGATTCAACGCGACACCGGCAAGTCCTCAGATGCCATTGTCACATTCACGAAGCTGACCGAGGATTTCCCGGAGCTACCTGAGCCCTATAACAACCTGGCGGTCCTGTACGCGGGTCAAAGCCAGTTTGACAAGGCACGCGTGGCGCTGGAGATGGCGATCCGCACCAACCCCAGCTACGCCACCGCCCATGAAAATCTCGGCGATGTTTATGCCAAACTTGCCAGCCAGGCCTACAACAAGGCCCTGCAGTTGGACGGCGGCAACGCCGCCGTGCCGCCCAAACTCGCGCTGATTCGCGAGTTGTTCAGCCCGGTGGCCAAAGGGCAACGCCCTACCACTGCTGCCCCGCCGGTGCCGCTGAACACGCCAACCACCGCAGCGGCAAGACCCGCGGTGCCCGCCGCACCGCCCGCCCCCACTGCCACGACCAAAGGAGCGTCAGCGCCCGCACCTGTCCCGCCTACCCCTGTCGTGACTGCCGACTCCAGCGGCGCCTCCAGCGAGGCGGAAACGGCCGTGCTCGCGTGGGCTCGTGCCTGGGCCAACAAGGATGTGCCCGCCTATCTGAGCGCGTATGGCACGACCTTCACCCCGCCCAGCGGCCAGTCGCGCAAGGCGTGGGAGGACGAACGACGCAAACGCATCGCTGGCAAGTCGCGTATTCAGGTCAAGCTGGAGCGGCTCACCGTCACCATGGACGGTGGCAAGGCAATCGTCCGCTTTCGACAAGACTACCGCGCCGATAGCCTGGCGGTGTCAAGCCGCAAGACGCTGGAACTGTCGAAGACCGGCGACCGGTGGCTCATCGTCCGGGAATCGACCGGGGCTTGATGGCCGAGTGCATCCTACAGTGTGAGCGGGTCGGCGCAACATGATGAACATATCGCTGCCTTCCCTTGCTTCACGCGAGGTACTTCCGCTTTTGATGGCGACCGCGTTGGTGCTGCTGGTACCGGTCGACGCCGGCGCCAAACCCACCAAAGGCAAGAAGGCCAAGTCCAAAGTCGCAGCCGCCACCCGCGCGGCAACTCCCGCAGGTGCCGCCGAGGCACGTCTGATCGAAGTCTATCGGCTCACCGCGGCGGGGCGTGCACGGGATGCGCTGAAGCAATCTCAGGCACTGGTGACCGACTACCCCAACTTCCAACTCGCCCAATTGGTATATGGCGACTTGCTGTCCGCGCAAACCCGCCCGGTCAACACGGTGGGTGACGTTCCAGTCTCGCTTGCAATCGCGGCGCAGCCCGTATTGACGGAACTGCGGGAAGAGTCGCAAATGCGGATCAAGGCGCTACGCGAGCGCCCCCCTGCCGGAAACGTTCCTTCGGCATTCCTGGCCTTGCCAACACGCACCAAGCACGCCATCGCGGTCGACGCCTCGCGCTCACGTCTGTACCTATTCAAGAACGGCCCCGCTGGTCTCACCCTGGTGGCGGATTACTATGTCTCTGTGGGTAAAGCAGGCACGGAAAAAACCGTGGAAGGGGACGCCCGCACGCCGCTGGGGGTCTACTTCATCACCAGCAATCTTGACCCGCGGTCGCTAAAGGAGTTCTACGGCTCGGGCGCACTGCCGATCAACTACCCCAATGCGCTGGACAACAAGCGTGGCAAGACCGGTAGCGGCATCTGGCTGCATGGCACGCCACCAACGCAGTTCTCGCGTGCGCCCCTGGCCACTGATGGCTGTGTGGTATTGGCCAATCCCGATCTCCAGCAGATCGTTCGCACGGTGGAGGTAGGCACCACGCCGGTCGTGATCTCGCCAAGCCTGCAATGGGTACCCCCCCACAGCTCCAGAGCGCAAGGTAAGCCCTTCGAAGCGGCTCTGACAGCTTGGCAGAGCGCGAAATCCAGCGGTAACCTGCCGCGAATTTTGAGCTTCTATGCCGCCGACTTCAACAGCTTTGGCAAGTCGCTGCCGCAATGGACGCCTTCGCTTCAATCGGAGCTTGGCAAAGTCGGTGGTCGCCCAATCGAACTCAAGGACTTGAGCATGCTGCGCTGGACCGATGAAAGCGACACCATGGTGGTGACGTTCGGCGAAGTGCCCGCTGGCACCCGAACCGGAAAGACCAAACGCCAATACTGGGTTCGCCAGGGCGCCGAGTGGAAAATTTTCTTTGAAGGAGTAATTGGATGAGTATCAAGTCATTTGGCGCCAGTCGGCGCGTGCTGTTGGCGACATCGGTGGCCTTGGCCTTGTGCACCCCGGCTTGGGCCAATGCACCGCAGAAGGTCAAATTTGCCACCAGCGCGGGCGACTTCATTGTCGAGGTGTACCCTGACAAGGCGCCCAAAACGGTTGAGAATTTTCTTCAATACGTACGCGACAAGCATTACGACGGCACGGTCTTTCACCGCGTCATCGAGAACTTCATGATCCAGGGCGGCGGCTTTGACAACAAATACGCCGAGAAAAAGACGCGCCCGCCAGTCAAGCACGAAGGCCGCGAGGCACTTGAAAAGGGTGGTCCGCGCAACACTGTGGGCACCTTGGCCATGGCTCGCACCAATGATCCCCATTCGGCATCAGCGCAGTTCTTCATCAACGTCAAGGACAATGCGTTCCTGGACCCAACTCCGATTCCCCCTGGTGACCCGGTGCCCAAATTCGAGCACCGCGGTCGGGTGATGGAGAACATACCCCGCGCCAATTTGTTGAACGCGCCCGAACTGTTTGGCTACACCGTCTTTGGCAAAGTCGTCGTCGGCATGGACGTGGTCAACCAGATCAAGACCTTGCCAACTGGCGCCGGCGGCCCCTTCCCCTCAGACGTTCCCAAGACGCCCGTTGTCATCCACTCCGCAACTCTGGTGAAATGAATCATGAGCAACCCACAAGTCGAACTTCACATTGCCGACTACGGCGTGATCACGCTTGAACTCGATAACGACAAGGCCCCCAAGTCGGCCGCCAACTTCCTAAGTTACGTCAACAAGGGGCACTACAACAACACGGTGTTTCACCGCGTGATTGCCGGCTTCATGGTGCAGGGTGGCGGCTTCGAGCCTGGCATGAAGCAAAAGCCGTGTGATGCCCCGATCGAGAACGAAGCCAACAACGGCCTCAAGAACCTCAACTACACCGTGGCCATGGCCCGCACCGGTGAGCCTCATTCGGCCACCGCGCAGTTCTTCATCAATATCGCGGACAACGGCTTTCTCAACCACACCGCACCATCGGCACAAGGATGGGGCTACGCGGTTTTCGGCAAGGTGGTTCAGGGCGCCGATGTAGTCGACAAGATCAAGGCCGTCAAGACCGGGCGCAAGGGATTTCACGATGACGTACCCAACACCGACGTGGTGATCGAGAAGGCCGTCGCGCTGTGACATGAGCGNNATGCAGGCTTGGCAGCGCTACATGCAGACAACCCGGGCCAACGCGGTCTTCATCCTGGGAGACCTGTTCGACGTGTGGGTCGGAGACGACTCGCTATTGGGCTTGCCGGACCACTCCCCTGCCCAACCCTCTTTCGAACAACGGTGCGCCCAAATATTACGGGCCGCGTCACAACGCTTGGCCCTGTTCGTCATGCACGGCAACCGTGATTTCTTGATTGGCAACGAGTTTGCCAAAGCCTGTGGCGCAACCCTGATCGCTGACCCAACACTGCTGGTGTTCGCCGATCAGCGCCATCTGCTCTCCCACGGCGACGCACTGTGCCTGGACGACACCGACTACATGCGGTTTAGGGCGATGGTACGCAGCCGCGCGTGGCAACACGCTTTTCTGGAGCAATCGTTGGCGCAAAGGCAAGCTATCGGCCAAGGACTGCGCGCACAGAGTGAAGAAAAGAAGCGACTCAACAGACAATACATCGATCTGCGAACCGATGCCGTGCAAGCGTGGATGATGGCAAACCAGAGTCAAACCCTGATTCACGGCCATACCCACCGGCCCGCCGTGCACGACCTGGGGGGCGATCTACGGCGCGTCGTGCTCAGTGATTGGGATGCCCGCGCCATGCCGGCGCGCACCGAAGTATTGCGACTGCGCCGCGACCTCGCGCAAGCCGCGGCACCCGCTTCACTGCGCCGAATCGACGCAGCCCACGCCGCATTGATGTGAAAGACTGGCTGCGCAGCCTACTGACCCGGCCAGCCCGGGCGAACGACACGATCCCCGATGACCTGTGGCAGGCGACGCTCAGCCGATTCCCCTTCCTGACCCAGCGCAGTGTCTCGGACCTGAATCAACTTCGGGACCTGACACGCGAGTTTCTACGGCACAAGGAATTCCAAGGCGTGGACGGGTTGACCATCACCGACGCGATGGCGGTGGCCATCGCCAGTCAAGCCTGCCTACCCATTCTGAAGTTTGGCACGCCTGCGCAATCGCTGCGCTGGTACGACGACTTTGTGGGCATTGTGGTGCATCCAGGCGAGGTAATGGCGCGACGCAGCGAGACCGACGAAGGCGGGATCGTACACAACTACCGGGAACGCTTGACCGGTGAAGCCATGGCGGGTGGTCCGGTGACACTTAGTTGGCACGATGTCTGGCATTCGGGCGTCAGTGCCGAACAAGGCTACAACGTGGTCATCCACGAGTTCATTCACAAGATGGACATGCGCGATGGCGAGGCCAACGGCTGCCCCCCCCTGCCAAGCCCCTTCATGGGCGCCACCACGCCACGGGCGGCGCGTCAGCTCTGGTTCGATCACCTGGGCAGCGAGTTCACCCGATTTGGCGAGCAAGTCGTGATGGCCGAGCGATTCAGCGGCACGCCAACCTGGCTGGACCCTTATGGCGCTGAATCGATCGACGAGTTCCTGGCGGTAAGTTGCGAGGCCTACTTCAGCAATCGATCCACATTTTCGAGAGAATTCCCCACATTGCTGGTCTTGTACGACGCGTTTTTCAACGCGCCCAGTCCTGGGCATTGACCTCGTCGATCTGCCAGGGATCAAGAAACATCTCGGCATAACGCCCATAAATGCGTTGCTCAACGAAGACATCAAACAAATCAGGATCAATGTGGCCATTGAGCTTGAACTTATTCATGATTGACATCGCCTGGGACAGCTTCATACCTGGTTTGTAAGGGCGGTCGCGCGCGGTCAATGCCTCGAAAATATCGGCGATGCCCATCACCCTGGCCTGCACCGACATCTGCTCGCGACTCAGGCCCTTGGGGTAACCCTTGCCGTCCATGCGTTCGTGGTGTCCACCTGCGTACTCCGGCACGTTGCGCAAGTGCTTGGGCCATGGCAGTTGTTCCAACATCTTGATGGTCGCGACAATGTGGTAGTTGATGGTGTCACGCTCGGCCACCGTCAGCGTGCCGGCACGGATGGTCAGATTCTCGACTTCATCAGCGGTCAAGAACTCGGTCTCCACGCCATCCACGTTTCGCCATTTATGCTGACTGCCGATGTCACGCACACGCTGTAGCGCCACGTCCCTCATGGTCTCCGCGCCAACGTTGGTCTGGCGCAAAAAGTCGCGCTCTCGGTCCAATTCCTCGCAATCGACTTGGCAAACCCGCAAGATTTCCGACTCATTGCTTGGTTGCTCGCAGGGCCGCAGCGCCAGTTGACGTCGCAAGGCGGCAATTTCGACATCACGCTTCAGCACTTCAAACCTGGTATCAATCAAGCTGATGCGGTCAAACAAAGTGTGCAACTTGGTTGCCTTGTCAACCACATGCACCGGCGTGGTGACCTTGCCGCAATCGTGCAGCAAGCCGGCGATTTTCAACTCGTACCGATCACGGTCGTTCATGGCGAACGAGGCCAAGGGNNCTGGCAATGCCCGCCGGTGTAGTGCGACTTCTCGTCAATTGCCAGGTTAATCAGATTGATGAAGGCCTCGAACAACTCCTCAAGCTGGGTCATCAACAGCCGGTTGCTCAGGGCAATCGCGGCTTGCGAGGCAAGCGATTCAGCCAGACTCTGGTCAGACTGCGAGAATGCCGTGACCGCGCTACCGCCCGGTTGCCGCGCGTTGAGCAACTGCAGCACACCGATGATCTCGCCTTCATGGTTCTTCATCGGCACGGCAAGAAATGACTGTGATCGGTAGCCGGTGCGTTCGTCGAACTGGCGGGTGCCGGAGAAATCGAAGTTAGCCTCGGTGTAGGCGTCCACGATATTGACAGTCTGCTGGTGAATCGCGGCGTACGCCGCCACCAGGGAGTCATTGGGCGCACCCTGGCTGTCAAACAATGGCAGGTCCGGGAAGCTGATGGGAATACCCGAGGTACCGCCCATGGCGATGTGCAGGGAGTCCGTGCGCAGGATTTCAAACCGAAGCGAGCGCCCGTCCTCGGACAAGCGATAAAGCGTGCCGCCATCGGCATGCGTAATAGTCTTGGCGGCCAGCAAAATATTTTCCAGCAAACGGTCGATATCCCGTTCCCTGGACAATGAGGCGCCAATGACATTGAGCTGCTCAAGCCGCTTGAGCATGTCATTCACTGAGTCCATGTGCGCTCCTTGCGTTGTAGCCAACCGGACGTGGCACCCTGCACCCTCGAATTCTTCCACATCCGGGCTCACCCGGCACGTCCATGACCGTGCGAATCCGGGTAGGCGCGAAACCGGTCAGGCTCGGAGCAGCACTTTCAACGCATTCTGCATCCGTCGCGCGGACTCGGCATCAAAACTGCTAGCGAGCACGCTGGCGGCATCTTGCTCCCAAGTCTGCGCCGGAACCGGATCATTGCGCCGGGTCAGCAATTGCAGTTGCAGGGCTCGGCGGGCATCCAGATGGGCGGCCGGCGTGGGCAGCTCGGCAGCCATTTCCAAGCGAAGCAAGTGCACCGCCGCGTGGTCCGATGGCGACCCGGCCAGCGCCTTGACCCACGAGCCCCGCGTGGCGGGACCGATGCGTGCGCCGATATCCTGTGCCGCCGGCACGCGTGTGGCATCGCGCTGCTCCCAGGCCGTCAAGAGTTGGGTCAAGGCCTCGCCGTGGGCCTGGGCGGCGAGCCGTTTCAGCGCAAACTGTGCATGTTCCAAGGCTTCCCGCTGCGCCCGAAAGGCCGTATCGCCCAGGCGCGGCGCATCGGCTTGCGGGCGTTCATCGCTGCGCCACGCGGCACCGCGGTCACCACGCGCCCCGGCACGCCCTCCCGCATCCCGCTGTCCGCGGTCATCCGGACGACTACTTCCCCCACCGTCACGCGGACCCCTGCCGCTGTCCTTGCGGTCACCAAACTTGCCACCGCGCGTCGGTGCCGGTTCGGCCTTCTTCATGCCGGGGCGGTCATCCCCGCGAACGGCCACCACCGGCTTGCGCGGCACAGCCTTCGCCACAGTTGGCTCAGGCAGCGCCGACTCCTGCGATGAACCGGCCACCGCGTCACCTTCGGCAGGTGCCGGCGCCGGCCCAGCGTCGGCATCGGGCGCGTTCCCCGCCTCGGCTACCTGTGCGCCCTGTTCCGCCTGCACGGCGGCTTGCACCGCAACCTGGGCCTGCGCCTGCCCCCGCAAAGCCGCGTCGAGCGCGTTCATGGCCGCGCGAATGGCGCTGGCGTCGCCCGCCGCGTTGGCCTTTTGCAGTGCTTTGGCGGCTTCCAGAACGACATGATCGCGCTCACCGAGCGCCTGATCGGCCTTCTCGCGCTCGGCTGTCTTGCGCTGGAAAGCCTCGTCAATCGGTTTACGAAATGCGTCCCACAGTTTTTGTTCCTGCCGGCGCTCCATCGGCACGGCATGTGCTTCGGCCTGCCAGCGTTGTTGCAAACCCTTAACTGCATCGACACGCAATACCGGCGCTTCGCCCAGCGCCTTGGCCTCGTCGATCATGGCCTGGCGGCGAGCCAGACTCTGCTTTTGGAGTGCCTCCAGCGGCGCTGCTGCGGCAGTGATGGCCTCTTTCCACAGCGGCTGCAATTCGCCAAAGGCCTTTTCCCCCAGATGACCCGCGTCACGCCAACGATCAGCGAACTCGTGCAGCAGGCGATTAAAGCCCTTCCAGTCGTCATCCAGCGCGGTGGCGTTGGCCGCGGCCCAGGTCTTCAGTTCCTCAATCAGCGCCAGGCGCTGCGCCCGATGCTGGGTGGCCTCAAGACGCACTTTCTCCAGCCAAGCCTCGACCACCTTGTGGGCTTCGTTGCAGGCCTCATCAAAGCGTTTCCACAAACCATGGTTGGGGACACCACCTTGGTCCGTCTGCTTCCACTGCTCGCGCAGTGTTCGCAGTGTTTCCTGCATCTTGCGCCCACCGATCACCTGACCGTCCGGGCGCTTGAGCAGACCTTCCGCCTTGGTCACCAGTTCTTCACGCAATTGGTCCGCGCGCCAGCGCTGCCAGCCTTCGAGCTCACCCGCCGCGGCCAAAGCCATGTGCGCCTGGTTCTCCAGCTTGTCGTCGATAACCCTGCCGAATTCCTTCAGGCTGTTGCGCAGCGCCGTGGCCGCGCCGGCGCTGGCCTTGCCGTGGCCTTGCGCAATCTCAAGCTCGAGTTTCGTCAATGCGTCGCGCACCGCCTCCACCGCTTGGGCCCTCACGGCCGGGTCGATTTTAGGTTTCTGAGGTTTGGCGGGTGCCTCAACCGGCACCCCGCGCGCGGCGCGCAGTTGGTCGGCCCATACTTGTACCGGCGGCAACGGCGCGGCGCTGTCCTCGGCAGCGGCAACCGCCAGCGCCAAGGCGCCCTTGAAGGCATCCCACACCACCAACAACTGGGCGCGCGACGCCTCCAGCAAAGGCGGAAACTTCAGGTCCACGCTTGGCCAATTGGCGTCCGACAGCAGTCCAGTGGCCTGGATCTGCCAGTTGTCGACATCGCCCCGCAGTGCTTCCCACACCGCCTGTGCGTCGCGCCAGGACTTGGTAGACAACACTTCAATACGCTGGGCCAACAAGACCGCTGCCTCGCGCTGGACCTGGACGCGATGCTGTAGATCTTCAATCACCTTCACGCGATCCGCCAACTGCAGCTTGAGCGCAGCGAGCGGTTCCTTGCTTAGCGGGGCGCCGGCTTTGGCCGCGTCACGTTGCCACGCCAAAGCGTCGGCGATGTTCAACTTGGACACTGCAATCAGGGTTTGCGCCTTCTCGGCCCACTCCGCGGCAATAGCTTCCTGGCCTTTGCTTCGCTTGATCTCATCAAGCCTCTCTCGCAGCAGCTTGGCGGCACCCTTGTCTTTGATGCTGAGTTCCTTGAAGACCTGCTGCATCTGTTCCGCGCTAGGCTCGTGTGCCAGCCATTCCCGAACTCTTGCAGTGCGATCTCCCGACGTATGGGCCGAAAAGGCCCCGCCAGTCAGCGCATCCAGCGGATGAAGATCATTTGATTTAACGGTGGCTTGGTTCACTTCGGGTTCTTCGAAAGAAAGGTTGACAGGGGGAGTAAGCCGCAAGGCCCCGCAGAAAGCGCAGGTCTGGACCCCGCTTTTGACTGCGACAAAGGCGCTATTTTCACCGCTATTTCATCGACCGCCAAAAATGTCTGTTGACGGCGGCCTCCCACGCGGCTCTGAGCGGTAGTCTTGCACGCGGGCTGCTCTCTATATAGGTGGCTGTTTGGCGGCCCCATAAAGAAAGCCCGGTCGGTTGGCTCAAAGCCTGCCCGCCGGGCTTGACGGCTGACCAAAGGTCCGTGCCGTCTTAGGTACGCAAGAGGGAGAGTTACGTCCCTCATCGCGCTGGGAGCAAGAGATTGCTCCCGTGAATCGCCGGGGCCGCTTTATCACAGCTACCCGAGGGTAGGGACTGGCTACTGCCGACTTGCCGCCTGACATCTCAGGCGAGTTCAGTCTAGGTAAACGCCCCTCGGAAAGCAAATTGAATTTTCAATCAATCCGAGTGGAACGATTGCCGCTTACGACATGGGAACGCGCCAACCAGCCGTCAACGGGCCATTCATCACCCTCAAGTATTGGTAAAAATAGAATAACAAATCTATTTCATATTGTTGACCTCATATATCAAAGCCCCCTAGAATCCGCCCATCCCAGGCATAGTCTAGGGATAACCCGCACCCGCTGCCGAAACCGGCATATTCGATTTGCACCCAAAGTCTGGATGACGCGGTGCATCGAATGGCGTACCAACCCAAGCGAGGCGCCTGCGTTCTCGACACTGCCCCAGTGCCCAGCAACACAAGCCCTTGTGCAAGAAGGAAGAGCTATGACAGCGTCACAAAAACTGAGCCAGGGCCTGCGAGCGTTCGCAAGCGATATCGCTCAAGGATTCTTTGAAATTACCCACAACGGTTTCGCCCTGCTGGGCCTGGCCGTCATGTTTGCCGTCATTACCTTGACCGCTCGGCCTGATTTGCGCGAAGCCGGCGAGGCTCGATTGATGAGCTGGCTGTTGGCCCGCCAACCGGTCACCGAGACCATCGAGACGAGCATGGATGCCATTGATCGCGCCACTGCGACCAATCCGCAAGACCTGCCCAAGCAGCAAGCCACGGTGGCGTTCTGGCTGAGCAAGAAATACCGAATTGCACCCGAGCCCTTGAGCGCCTTGGTGGCCGAGGCCTACGACATTGGCCGGCGCACCAAACTTGACCCCACGCTGATTCTGGCCGTGATGGCAGTGGAATCCGGTTTCAATCCGTTTGCCCAGAGTCCGATGGGCGCCCAGGGCCTGATGCAAGTCATGACCCGTGTCCACAGCGACAAGTATGAGAATTTCGGTGGAAAACTGGCGGCCTTCGATCCCGTCACTAATCTGCGAGTGGGCGCGACAGTCTTGCAGGAGTGCATTCGTCGCGCTGGCTCAGTTCAAGGCGGGCTGCGCTTCTACGTAGGCGCGGCCAATCTGGAAGATGACAGCGGTTACGCCGACAAGGTGATGGCCGAGCACCTGAGACTGCAAAACGTCGCCAATGGTCGGGCCATCGGGACGGCCACGGCGCAAAGTGTGCCCGTGATTGCGCCTGTCAAGCCACAACCTGCTCCGCTACCGGAGCAGTTGGCGGCAGCCGTCAATCTGTCTTGACACGCCAACATCCCACAATCAGTTGAGGACCGAGCGTCGCTTCGCGCCGGTCTGTCTCGCAAAGCCTCAGGTTAAACTCCGGGGGCACGCAACTGGCGATAGGCGCTCAAAACTCAAGTTTGCAGCGTTGACGTGGGACCACCACGGGGAAGCGTGCCGCGTTGCCCCCATCAGACAATGCGACTAGCCGTTCGCCTGGGCAGCCCTTGTTTCATGTCACATGAGCCAAGGCCCATCGTCTTTAAGGACTGCCATGTACCACCGCAAC
>CXWL01004420.1_pt1 | contig 14911 bp, 9 predicted proteins | sample 590931 | NCBI WGS metagenome assembly CXWL01 (sample SAMEA3498368, study PRJEB10139) | groundwater metagenome | biome: water well; material: biofilm material | place: Germany | collected 2015-04-27 | reverse complement strand
GTCCCGACATTCACGTGCGGCTTCCGCCGCTCATATTTCGCCTTCGCCATGCCTTACTCCCTTCCGTCTTCACTCAAGAATCGATTCGACTACTCACCCCGATACTTGGCAATGATAGTCTCTGAAATCTGCCGAGGTACCGGCTCGTATCGGTCGAACTCCATACTGTAGGTGGCCCGGCCCTGCGTTCGAGACCGAAGATCGGTCGCATACCCGAACATTTCACTGAGCGGTACCGATGCATCGATGGTCTGCGCAGCAGCCCGCGCCTTCATTCCCTGAATCTTCCCTCGACGACCATTTAAATTGCCGATCACATCGCCCATAAAATCCTGAGGAACCACAACTTCCACCTTCATGATCGGCTCAAGCAAGACCGGATCGGCTCTCTTACAGGCGTCGAGGAATGCCATCGAACCGGCGATTTTAAACGCCATTTCATTGGAATCGACGTCATGAAACGACCCGTCAATGACTGTGACCCGCACATCGCGAAGCGGATAGCCGGCGATCACACCGGAATCAAGCCGTTCCTTCACACCCTTTTCGATTGCCGGGATGAATTCTTTTGGGATAGAACCGCCGACAGTCTTATTGATGAACTCCAAGCCTTTGCCTGATTCAGTCGGTTCGACCGTCAACACGACATGCCCGTACTGGCCACGCCCACCGGTCTGCTTAATATATTTCGACTCAGCTTCAGCTTTCTTACGGATCGTTTCCCGAAAGGCCACCTCCGGCTTGCCGACATTGGCCTCCACCTTGAATTCACGCAACATGCGATCGACGATGATTTCCAGATGCAACTCTCCCATCCCGGCAATGATCGTCTGCGCGGTCTCTTCATCCGTCTTCACCCGGAACGATGGATCTTCTTGCGCCAGCTTCTGGAGCGCGAAACCCATCTTCTCTTGGTCTTGCTTGGTTTTCGGCTCGATCGCCATGGCGATAACCGGCTCAGGAAACTTCATGACCTCGAGCAGGACTGGCTGTTTTTCGTCCGCCAGCGTATCTCCAGTCGTCGCTCCCTTTAGTCCGACGGCCGCAACGATATCGCCCGCATAGGCCACATCAATGTCTTCCCGCTTATTCGCATGCATCTTCAGCAGACGCCCGACACGATCCCTCGTCCCCTTCGTCACATTCGAAACGGACGTTCCGGTTTTCAACGTGCCAGAGTACACCCGTAGAAAGGTGAGCTGACCGGCAAACGGATCCGTCATGATCTTAAAAGCTAAGGCCGCGAATGGTTCGCTATCCGATGGGCGCCGCTTCACTTCCTGCTCAGTGTTTGGATCGATCCCGGTGACCGATTCGACATCGAGCGGGGATGGAAGGAAATCCACAACCCCATCCAACAGCTGCTGCACACCCTTATTTTTGAAAGCCGACCCGCACAAAATAGGAGTCATCTTCATCGAAATCACACCGGCCCGAATGGCTCGACGAATCTCTTCTTCCGTTAAGGGCTGGCCATTGAGGTACTTTTCCATTGCCTGCTCGTCGAACTCAGCGACCGCATCCAGCATTTTATTACGGTATTCCTTGGCTTGGTCGAGCAACTCGGCAGGAATCTCCTTGACGACGTACTTGGCGCCAAGCGTCTCGTCGTCGTACACATAGGCCTTCATCGTCACAAGATCGATCGACCCCTTATATTCAGACTCTCGTCCGATGGGGATCTGAATCGGAACAGGATTTGCCCCCAACCGATCGATCATCGTCTGGACGCTGACATAAAAATCCGCCCCGATTCGGTCCATCTTGTTCATGAACGCGATCCTCGGCACACTATACTTATCTGCCTGCCGCCACACTGTCTCAGATTGCGGCTCAACCCCCTGCACTGAGTCAAACACGGCTACGGCTCCATCAAGTACCCGAAGCGAGCGCTCGACCTCAATCGTGAAATCGACATGCCCCGGAGTATCGATGATATTGATGCGATGGTCTCGCCAGAAACAGGTCGTCGCAGCAGCCGTAATCGTGATCCCACGCTCCCGCTCCTGCTCCATCCAATCCATCGTCGCCGCGCCTTCGTGAACCTCGCCCATCTTGTGCGAGATCCCGGTGTAGAAGAGGATGCGCTCAGTGGTTGTCGTCTTACCCGCATCGATGTGAGCCATGATGCCGATATTCCGAGTCTGTTCTAACGGTGATTGACGCGCCACGCACTTCCCCTAAAAAATATATATGCCGCAACCCGAGCCGGCGAAACGCTGCGATTCACAAACACCCGCGTGAGCGGATCGCAGCACGGCTCAGCTGCAGCACAGAACGACGCTACCAGCGATAGTGCGCGAACGCCTTATTGGCCTCCGCCATCCGATGCACGTCTTCCCGCTTCTTAACCGCCGCCCCCGTATTGTTCGATGCGTCCAGCAATTCAGCCGCGAGCTTCTCTCGCATGCTCTTGCCACCGCGGGTCCGCGAATACTCCGCTAACCATCGAAGCGCCAGCGACATCCGGCGAGCCGGACGAATTTCTACCGGCACTTGATAGGATGCACCGCCCACTCGCCGAGACTTCACCTCAACGACCGGCTTCACGTTATCGAGCGCCGCCCGAAACACTTTGAGTGGATCGTTGCCGGTCTTCTCCTGAATGACATCGAAAGCCCCGTAGCAAATGCGCTCCGCGGTACTCTTCTTCCCACCCGACATCAGGATATTCAAAAATTTCCCGACGAGCTTGTCCCGATACCGCACATCAGGAAGAGGATCGCGGTGGTCTAAAAATCTAGTCCTTGGCATAAGTCATTCACTCTCTCGTTACCGGCTGTGATACTCGTCTTACTTGGGACGCTTCGCTCCATACTTCGAGCGACTCTGCTTTCTATCCGCCACACCGACGGCGTCAAGGGCGCCTCTGACGATGTGGTAACGCACTCCCGGCAAGTCCTTCACACGGCCACCGCGCACAAGCACGATGGAATGTTCTTGAAGGTTGTGTCCGACGCCAGGGATGTATGTCGTGACCTCCATCCCGTTCGTCAACCGGACACGCGCAACTTTACGCAGCGCCGAATTCGGTTTCTTCGGCGTTGAGGTATAGACACGAAGACAGACGCCACGCTTCTGCGGGCAGGACTTGAGTGCGGGACTCTTGGTCTTCGCATGCGCCAGCTGGCGGCCTTTTCTGACTAACTGATTGATCGTCGGCATTAGTACATCACTCTCATCTTCAGCACAGTTTGACCATTTCCCATCTCAACCCTTCAAGGGCTGAGCCGGTGGATTGTAGTGACCATTGCGTGCCGTGTCAAGCCTCTTCAAGACCGTACACCATCATGAGCGAGCAGGCTCTACCGATGATCCCGTCGCTACGCCTTCTTGCACAAGCGCCGCAGCATCTCCCTGACCAACAATCACTGGCTCGGGCTTGGGACTAATAACAAAGGTGTCCCGATATTCTTCGAAACCGGTTCCGGCCGGAATCAAACGGCCGACAATGACGTTTTCCTTCAGGCCCAATAAGTTATCGACACGCCCATTGATGGCGGCTTCCGTCAAAACGCGCGTGGTCTCCTGGAATGAGGCTGCCGAGATGAAGCTATCGGTCGTCAATGCCGCCTTGGTAATGCCCAGCAATACCGGCTTCCCAAGACCCGGCTGTCCACCCTTCGCCAACACACGCTCATTCTCTTCGTCGAATAACATCTTGCTGACCTGACTGCCTGGCAAGAACTCCGTATCGCCGGGGTCTTCGATTCTGACCTTGCGCAGCATCTGCCGCACAATGATCTCGATATGCTTATCGTTGATCGTCACACCTTGCAGCCGATACACATCCTGCACTTCGTCGACAAGATACTTCTGCAACTCGTTCGGCCCCAGCACATCGAGAATGTCGTGCGGATTAGCCGATCCATCCATCAACGGCTCACCGGCCCTCACCCAATCACCTTCATGCACGTTGACGTGTTTACCCTTAGGTATGAAGTATTCCTTCACATCACCCATCTTATTATTGACCAACACTTTGCGCATACCCTTCACGAAACCATCGTACGACACTTCGCCATCGATCTCGCTGATAACCGCCGTCTCCTTCGGCTTTCTGGCTTCAAACAACTCTGCCACGCGAGGCAGACCGCCGGTGATATCTTTTGTCTTGGTCGTCTCCCGCGGAATCTTGGCTAACACATCGCCAGGAGTGACCAGCGCCCCTTTTTCGACAAAGAGATGCGCCCCGACCGGGAGCAGATAGCGAGCCACGTTTGCTGCCGCTGCAACCTTGGCGGTCTTCCCACCTTCATCCTTGATCGACACACGTGGACGTAACGTCGCGCCACTATGCTCAACGATCACCTTACGGGAAAGGCCGGTGACTTCATCGAACTCTTCCTTCATAGAGACGCCTTCGATGATGTCTCCATAGGCCACCTTGCCGCCGACTTCCGTGAGGATGGTCAGTGAGTACGGATCCCACTCAACCAATTTCTGGCCCACCGCAACACGGCCGCCATTTTCGATCTTGATCTTGGCGCCGTAGACGACCCCGTACTTCTCGCGCTCACGCCCCGTCTCATCGACAATGGCAATCTTGGCGTTCCGATTCATGACGACCCATTCACCCTCTTTATTCCTGACTGCAATTCCCGGGTTAGGGAAGTCCGCATTCTTCTTGGCATCGAAGCTCATGAACTTGATGGTCCCGGCATGTTTGGATTCGGTCACCGTCTGCTCGACCACCTTGCTCGCCGTTCCACCGATGTGGAAGGTCCGCATGGTCAGCTGTGTTCCCGGCTCACCGATCGACTGCGCCGCGATCACACCGACTGGTTCGCCCTTTTCGACTAACCGTCCGCGGGCCAAATCGCGCCCGTAACAGGATCGGCAGACTCCACGGCGCGACTGACAGGTCAGCACAGAGCGAATCTTGACATGGTCGACTGCCGCTTCCACGATTGCCTTAGTCCGCTCCTCGTCGATCTCCTCATTGAACGACACAATGATCTCACCCGTGACCGGATCGCGAATGTCTTCCGCCGCCAACCGGCCCAACACCCGCTCTTCGATCGGCTGAATGATCTCTCCGCCCTCGACCAATGCGCTTACAATAATGCCGTCGGTCGTGCCGCAATCGATTTCGTTGATAATCACATCCTGCGCAATATCCACCAGACGACGCGTGAGATAGCCGGAGTTTGCCGTCTTCAACGCCGTGTCGGCCAACCCCTTGCGGGCGCCGTGCGTCGAAATGAAGTACTGCAACACCGTCAACCCTTCGCGGAAGTTGGCGGTAATCGGCGTCTCGATAATTTCACCGGACGGCTTCGCCATCAAACCGCGCATACCACCCAATTGGCGGATCTGCTGTGAGCTTCCGCGAGCGCCGGAATCCGCCATCATAAAGATCGGATTGAAGGACTCAGCCTTGTTCGGATCGCCGCCCGCGCCCAACTCCTTCATCATTTCAGTGGCAATCTGTTCAGTCACATGAGCCCAGATATCGATCACCTTGTTATAGCGCTCGCCGTTGGTGATCAATCCCTCGGCATATTGCCGCTCGATCTCCGCCACCTCATGCTGAGCCTTCCCCAACAATTCTTGCTTCTTGGTCGGAATATGCATGTTGTCGATGCAGATCGAGATGCCGGCACGCGTGGCATACTCGAACCCCGTGTCCTTGACCTTGTCGAGGAACGTCACGGTCTCACGGTGCCCGCACTGGCGATAGACGGTATCGATGAGCTTGGTCATCTCCTTCTTCGTCATGAGCTTATTCGCGTTGGCGAATGGCAAGCCCGGAGGAAGCACGTCGGACAGGATGACGCGGCCGACGGTGGTCTGAACGAGACTCCCCTCGATCCGTACCTTGATCCGCGCATGCACGTCTAACGCTTGAGAATCGTATGCAATGCGCACTTCGTCCGGTGAGCCGAACACTTTCCCTTCTCCCTTACATCCGGCACGCTCCTTGGTCAGCCAATAGCAGCCGAGCACCATGTCCTGCGACGGCACCGCAATCGGCTTGCCGTTGGCAGGCGAGAGAATGTTATTGATCGACATCAGCAACACGCGCGCCTCGACCTGTGCCTCGACCGACAGCGGAACGTGGACCGCCATCTGGTCGCCGTCGAAGTCGGCGTTGAACGCGGCGCAGACCAGTGGATGCAGCCGGATGGCCTTGCCTTCGACCAGCACCGGATCGAATGCTTGGATACCAAGACGGTGCAACGTCGGCGCACGGTTCAATAGCACGGGATGTTCGCGAATCACCTCGTCAAGCACGTCCCACACTTCCGGACGTTCTTTTTCGACCAATCGTTTGGCGCTCTTGATAGTAGTCGCCGCGCCGCGCTCTTCCAGCTTGTGGAAGATAAAGGGCTTAAAGAGTTCAAGCGCCATCTTCTTGGGTAACCCGCATTGGTGCAGCCGAAGTTCCGGCCCCACGACGATGACGGTTCGGCCCGAGTAATCGACCCGTTTACCGAGCAGGTTTTGGCGGAAGCGCCCCTGTTTCCCCTTCAGCATATCGCTCAGCGATTTGAGCGGCCGCTTGTTGGGTCCGCGAATCGCGCGGCCCCGACGCCCGTTATCGAAGAGCGCATCGACCGCTTCCTGCAACATCCGCATTTCATTTCGGATAATCACACCCGGCGCCTTCAGTTCAATCAGCCGCTTCAGCCGATTGTTCCGATTGATGACGCGGCGGTACAGATCGTTCAAGTCAGATGTCGCAAACCGCCCGCCGTCCAGCGGCACAAGCGGACGCAATTCCGGTGGCAGCACCGGGATCACATCCATGATCATCCACTCGGGCATATTCCCAGACTTGCGGAAGGCTTCGATGACTTTCAGTTGTTTCGCGTATTTCTTCTTCAGCGCTGCGGATGCCGACGTCTTTGCCTTCGCCTTGATCTCATCCCACTTGGCATTGATGTCGATCTTGCGGAGCAACTCCCGAATGGCATCGGCGCCGATACCGACTTTGTAGGAGCCGGGATTGTATGCGGATTGGAGCTCACGAAGCTTTTCCTCCGAGACCAGCTCTTTCTCCGTCAAATCTGTCGATCCCGGATCGACGCAGACATAGCTCTCGAAATAGAGAATGCGCTCCAGCCCCTTGAGGCTCATGTCGAGCAAGGTTCCGATCCGGCTCGGCACGCCCTTGAGGAACCAAATATGCGCAACCGGCGCCGCAAGCTCGATATGGCCCATGCGCTCTCGGCGGACTTTGGACTGAATGACCTCGACCCCGCACTTGTCGCAGACGATGCCGCGGTGTTTCATGCGCTTGTACTTGCCGCAGTTGCACTCCCAATCCTTGATCGGGCCGAAAATTTTCGCGCAAAACAGTCCGTCTTTTTCCGGTTTAAACGACCGGTAATTGATGGTTTCCGGTTTCTTCACTTCGCCATAGGACCACGACCGAATTTTTTCGGGCGAGGCGATCCGGATCCGCATCGAATCGAACGACACCGCATCGCGCGGTTTCTCAAACAATGTATAGACGCCTTCCACGGTAGTGACCTCCTCTGATGCCGACCGTCATGGCCGGCACACAAATGGGTTAGTCTTGCGACTTAACCAGTTCGACGTCGAGTCCCAAACTCTGAAGCTCTTTGACCAAAACATTAAACGATTCGGGCAATCCAGGCTCCAGGAACGGCTCACCCTTGACGATCGCTTCATACATACGTGAGCGGCCCGGCACATCGTCCGATTTCACCGTTAAAAACTCTTGCAGCGTAGAAGCAGCGCCATAGGCCTGCAATGCCCACACTTCCATTTCTCCCAACCGCTGGCCGCCGAATTGCGCCTTGCCGCCGAGCGGCTGCTGCGTCACGAGCGAATAGGGACCGATCGACCGCGCATGAATCTTATCATCGACCAAATGGTGGAGCTTTAAGACATACATGTAGCCGACCGTGACGGGGCTGCCGAACATTTCTCCGGTTCGGCCATCCATCAACATCGTTTGCCCGCTGGTCGGCAAGCCCGCCTTCTTCAGCAGTTCCTTGATCTCTGTTTCCGACGCTCCATCGAACACCGGACTCGCCACCTTGATTCCCAACGCCTTAGCCGCCCATCCCAGGTGAGTTTCCAGGATTTGACCGACATTCATACGTGACGGCACACCGAGTGGGTTCAGCACAATTTCCACCGGCGTCCCATCCGGCAAGCAAGGCATATCTTCCTCGGGCAAGACCCGGGAAACTACGCCCTTGTTTCCATGCCGCCCGGCCATCTTGTCGCCGACCTGAATCTTGCGCTTCATCGACACATAAACCTTAACCAGCTTGATCACGCCGGGCGGAAGCTCATCGCCCCGCTTCAGGCGCCCAACCTTTTCGTCGTACAGGGTCTGTAAAATCTCGATCTGCTCCTTTGCCCGCCGCTCGACGTCTTCCAGTTCTTTCTGCTCGTCGGGATCGCTCAGAATGATGTAGCGAACGGTTTCATCGGGTAATCGCCTGAGAATCTCTGCGGTCAGCTTGCCCTTCTTCTTCAGAATGACATCGCCGCTCTCAGGATCCATCAAGTCGCGGCCGACCACCTTCCCCAGCAACAGCTTTCTGATCTTCTTCGTTTTTTCTTCGTCGATGATACGCAACTCCTCGTGGTGATCACGCTGAAGCTTCATCGCATCGTCGCTTTCGATGCTCTTGGAGCGCTCGTCCTTATCGAGCCCCTTGCGCGAAAATATTTTCACATCGACGACGATACCTTCGATACCCGGCGGCACCGTGAGCGATGTATCCTTCACATCGCCCGCTTTCTCACCGAAGATAGCCCGCAACAGTTTTTCTTCCGGCGTCAGCTGTGTTTCGCCTTTCGGCGTGACCTTCCCGACCAGAACATTTCCAGGCTTCACTTCAGCCCCGATACGGATAATCCCGCTCTCGTCGAGATCGCGAAGCGCTTCTTCTCCAACGTTTGGAATGTCGCGAGTAATGTCCTCTTTCCCCAACTTGGTGTCGCGGGCCTCTACCTCGAATTCCTCAATGTGAATCGAAGTGAATGCATCCTCACGCACCAGCTTTTCGCTCAACAGAATGGCATCTTCGAAGTTGTATCCGCCCCAGGGCATGAAGGCGACCAAAATGTTCTTGCCCAATGCCAGTTCGCCGTGATCGATGGCGGGACCATCGGCCAAGACCTGTCCCACTTTCACCGGTTGCCCAAGCCGCACCACCGGTGTCTGCGTGATGGTCGTGCTCTGATTCGACCGTTGGAACTTAATCAGATCGTAGACGTCCAAGCCTGCATCGTTCCGCTTCCGGCCTTCTCTCGAATCGGCGCGCACGACGATCCTCGTGGCATCCACACTTTCCACCACACCTGCACGCTTGGCCTGCACGACATAGCCCGAGTCACGCGCGACGACGGTTTCCATCCCCGTACCGACCAACGGAGCCTCCGACGTAAGCAGCGGCACCGCCTGACGCTGCATGTTCGATCCCATCAAAGCACGGTTCGCGTCATCGTGCTCCAAGAACGGCACCAGGGCCGTGGCCACGCTCACCACCTGCTTCGGCGACACGTCCATGTATTCAATCTTGTCCGAGGTGGCGGTCACGAAATCCCCGGCCGATCGCGCCGAGATGTTTTCGGACGACAAGCGACCGGACGCATCCACTTTCGAGTTCGCCTGCGCGATGATGTACTTGTCCCCTTCGATCGCGGAAAGAAACTCGATCTCGTCTGTGACTCGCCCCTTCACCACCTTGCGATAAGGAGCTTCGATAAACCCGAACTTATTGATACGCGCATAGGTCGCCAACGACGTGATCAAGCCGATGTTCGGGCCTTCCGGCGTTTCGATCGGACAAATACGGCTGTAGTGCGACGGATGGACGTCTCGAACTTCGAACCCCGCCCGCTCCCTGGTCAACCCGCCGGGGCCGAGCGCGGAAAGACGCCGCTTGTGCGTAATTTCTGCCAGCGGATTCGTTTGGTCCATGAACTGCGACAATTGGCTGCTGCTGAAGAACTCTTTCACTGCGGCGACGACGGGTTTCGCATTGATCAAATCGTGCGGCAACACCGTCTCCATATCCAGCAGGTTCATCCGCTCCTTGATGCTGCGCTCCATGCGGACCAGTCCAAGCCGGAATTGGTTCTCCAACAACTCACCGACCGAGCGGACACGACGATTGCCCAGGTGGTCGATGTCGTCGATTTCGCCCTTGCCCANNTTCGTAAATAAATTGTCGAAGAGCGCCCGTGCCGTATCGACTGAGGGCGTTTCTCCCGGCCGTAAGCGGCGATAGATCTCGACCATCGCTTCCTCTTTTGAGGTGGTCTTGTCCATCTCAAGCGTATCCAGGATCACCGGCGTCGACGTGACCGTATCGAAATAGATCGCCTTGAACTCTTCGATGTCGCTATCGAGCAGCGCCTCGATGATCTCAGCGGTGAGCCGCTGATTTCTTTCGGCAATCTTGTTTTTCTTTGAATCCACCAGCTCAGTCAGGGACGCGCGACCGATCAATTCGCTCGGCGAAAGCGGGATTTCCTTCACACCGGCCGCTTTCAGCTTCGCAATGATCCCCTTCGTAAGCTTGGCGCCTTCCCGTACCAACGACTCCTTACCACCCTTGTCCAACACTTCCGCCGAGCAGCGCAGACCATGATGAATCTCAGGGTCGAGCTTTCGGAGCATCTTGCCCTTGACGACCCGAATCTCCTCGACCGGGTAATACATCTTGAGCAAGTCGTCGCTCGAGAACCCGAAGGCCTTCAAGAGAATGGTCGTCGGCATTTTCCGGCGACGGTCGATGCGCACATAGAGAATATCGCGGGCGTCGAACTCGAAATCCAGCCACGATCCGCGATAGGGAATGATCCTGGCGGAATACAGCACCTTGCCGCTGGAGTGCGTCCGGCCCTTATCGTGTGTGAAGGAGGCGCCGGGAGAACGATGTAACTGGCTCACCACCACACGCTCTGTGCCGTTGACAATGAAGGTTCCCCGCTCCGTCATAAGCGGCAGTTCGCCGACATAGACTTCCTGCTCCCGGACATCGAGAACCTTCTTCTTGGAACCCTTATCTTCCTTGTCGAACACGACCAAGCGCACCCGAAGTTTCAGCGGAACGGCAAAGGTCATCCCCTGTTCAAGGCATTCTCGCTCATCGTACTTGGGAGTGCCGAGCGTATAACTCGTAAACTCCAAGACGGCTGTATTGTTGTAATCCGGAATAGGAAACACACTCGCGAGAGCCGCCTGGAGCCCATGATCTTTGCGACGTTCAGGCTCGACCTCCCGCTGAAGGAACTCTTCATAGGAGCGCTTTTGAATCTCGATAAGATCAGGAATCTCGATGCTGCTAAGAATGCGCCCGTAATCTTTCCGTTCGATAAACTCTTGCAGAGTCGTTTCGGACATTCGCTCTCCTCCACGCTAGTCGGTCAGTGAATAGGGGCCGATGGCCAACAATCACTAGTCAATGGTACGGACCACAGGAACCGGCTCCCGGCGATTGACCAATGACCGTTGACGAATGACGTTCCTACTTGATCTCGACCTTGGCGCCGCTTTCTTCGAGCTTCTTCTTCATGGTGTCGCATTCTTCCTTCGTGACACCGGTCTTCACGGGTTTTGGGGCGCCTTCGACCAGATCCTTCGCTTCCTTCAAGCCGAGGCTGGTGAGTTCGCGAACGACCTTGATGACTTGGATTTTCTTGTCCGCCGGAGCAGACACGAGCACGACGTCGAACGCTGTCTTCTCTTCGGCTGCAGCGGCTGCGCCCCCACCACCAGCAGGAGCGGCGGCAGCGACCGGAGCGGCGGCAGTGACTCCGAATCGGGTCTCCAGCCCCTTCACGAGTTCCGCCAAATCGAGCACACTCATCGTCTCGATGGCCTTGATCAATTCTTCCTGTGACAATTTTGCCGTTGTCGTTGACATATCCCCTTCTCCTTTTCGTTTATCCCCAATGGCTGCAATGACTCTCACAAATTTCGACAAGACCGCACTGAGCGTATACACGAGTCCACGCGCCGGCCCCTGCATGGCCGACAATAACATGGCAATGAGAACTTCCTTCTTCGGCAACTTGGCAACAGCCGCCAATTCAGCCGGCTGCACCACCTTGCCCTCCAACACACCGATGGTGATCTTAATCTTCTGTTCGCGCTTCTCTGCCAGAATAAAATCCCGAAGGATCTTAGCCGGGAGCACCGGATCGTCATACCCGATGACCAGCCCCGTTGGTCCCTTCAGATACGTCTTCACCCCGGAAAGGATCGTACCTTCCGAGGCACGGACGGCCAACGTATTCTTGACGACCATATATTCGGCTTTGGCCCCTCGCAATTGCTTACGCAGCTCCGTGATCTGGTTGACGGAGAGCCCCGCACTTTCGGTGACAATGGCAAGCCGTGCACGTCCGAATGTCTCCGTCAATTCCACGACCGCTGTCGCTTTCTCGTCCTTATTCATAATCGAACCCTTCCCCTTCCGCGCGGCAACAACCCGACTAACTCCATTCTTTGGCTAACGCAATGGCGTCAAGCTTCACGCCGGGCCCCATCGTACTCGAAAGAGTCGCGCTCATCAGATAGCGTCCTTTGCACGAGGCAGGCTTTGCCTTGATCACCGCCTCAATAACAGCCGAAGCGTTGGCATAGAGCTGCTCAGGTTGAAACGACACTTTGCCGACAGGCACTTGAACGATTCCGGCTTTTTCAACTTTGTACTCCACGCGGCCCTTCCGAATCTCCGACACAGCCTTACCGACATCGAAGGTGACGGTCCCGGTCTTCGGATTCGGCATGAGGCCGCGAGGCCCCAGCGCCTTTCCGAGCTTCCCGACGGCCGCCATGAGATCCGGCGTCGAGATGGCGCAATCGAAGTCCAGCCATCCACCCTTGATCTTCTCCATCAGGTCATCGGACCCGACATAATCGGCGCCGGCTTGCCGCGCCTCCTGCTCCTTCTCCCCCTTGGCAAAAACCAACACGCGAATCTTCTTCCCTGTGCCATGCGGCAGCGAAGTCGTACCGCGCACCATTTGATCCGCCCGCTTCGGATCGACGCCTAACCGAAGCGCCAAATCGACGGACTCATCGAACTTCGTGTAGGCCGACCGCTTCACCGCCTCGACCGCCTCGCGCAACGCGTAGACGCGTGGCTCAAGCTTTTCTACCGCCGCTCTCATCTTCTTTCCCATTTCCGTTCCCCTTCTACACCAACNNGCCGTCCCTTCAATGATCTTGATCGCCCCCTCGAGATCGACGGCATTGAGATCCGTCATTTTCTTTTGTGCGATCTCACGCAACTGCACCTTCGTGATCTTCCCGACCTTGTCTTTCTGTGGAACGCCCGATCCCTTAATGATCCCCGCCGCCTTCTTCAAGAGATCGGACGCCGGAGGAGTCTTCATCACGAAGGTAAACGACCGGTCCTTATAGACCGTAATGACCACCGGGATGATGCTATCGCCTTCTTTTTGTGTCTTGGCGTTGAACTGCTTGCAGAACTCCATGATGTTGACGCCGTGCTGTCCCAGCGACGGCCCGACCGGGGGCGCAGGATTGGCTTTCCCAGCCGGAATTTGCAACTTGATCTGTGCCGATACTTCCTTCGCCATGTCCTACACTCCTACGCGCGTTCGACCATTTCGGAAGTTAAATCCGTTCCACTTGCAAAAATCCAAGCTCCACAGGAGTGGAACGGCCAAAAATACTGACCAGAACTTTAAGCCGGCTGTGGTCCTGAGCCACCTCGTCCACCACACCATTAAAGCCGAGAAACGGACCATCGATAATCCGCACATTATCCGTCTTGATGAACTTGACCTGTTCGCGCGGCCCGGATGCCCCCGCATCGACTTGCTTCAGCAGCGACTCGACTTCCTCCATCGATAAGGGTGTGGGCTGCGCGCCACCACCGACAAATCCCGTGACCTTCGGCGTCTCCTTGATCATCTGCAAGGTCACATCGATAAGCGGGGACTCCAACTCCACAATCACATATCCGGGGAAAAACTTCCGTCGAGACGTTCGGCGCTTGCCGTCCTTGATCTCAATCACATCTTCCGTCGGCACGAGTACCTGTCCCAACTTCTCGACCAATCCCATTTGATTGGCCCGTTCGAGCAAGCTGGTCTTCACCCGCCCCTCAAAGCCTGCGTAGGTATGAATGACGTACCAATTTTTTGCCATGCCCTACCCTCGGATCATCGGTTGATATGCGCCGTGCAGCGGCTCTCACTTCCAGATATCTGACTCACAAAATCTTGCCCACTACCCATACGAGAACCGAATCGACAGCCGACAGATACAGGGACATGATGATGCAAAAAACAATAACCACCGTCGTGGACCCGATCGTTTCGGCCCGGGTCGGAAACGAGACTTTCTTCAACTCCCCGCTTACATCGCTGAAGAACTCTCGAATGGAATTGGTAAACCTTGTAAACATACCCACCCCCTCAACTCACCCAACTTCTCCGCCCTGCTACCGGTCTACTCGCGATCCAGCCACCAATATCAAGCCTGACCCATCCGCTACACAGCGCTTGGCAGGGGCACTAGGATTTGAACCTAGACTCTCGGTTTTGGAGACCGATGTGCTAGCCATTGACACCATGCCCCTACGACGGCTGGCAGCCCAGCCATTGTGCCGGCAGCCCAGCCTACTTCACTTCCTTATGGGCATTGTGTTTCCGGCAGAACTTGCAGAACTTATTCCGCTCCAGCCGATCCGGGTCGTTCTTCTTATTCTTCATGGTGGAATAGTTCCGCTGCTTGCAGATCGTGCATGCCAAATCGATGATCTCTCGCATCTTCTTATTCGTCAGGCGTAAGGCGTGAAGCGTGAAGCGATGGCCGACACCCTGCCATCATCCCCTTACCCCTTACCCCTTACCCCTCACGCTCCCTTATGAATTACGCCAGAATTTCCGTGACGACGCCGGAGCCGACGGTCTTGCCGCCCTCGCGCACCGCGAA
>CXWL01002281.1_pt1 | contig 14922 bp, 19 predicted proteins | sample 590931 | NCBI WGS metagenome assembly CXWL01 (sample SAMEA3498368, study PRJEB10139) | groundwater metagenome | biome: water well; material: biofilm material | place: Germany | collected 2015-04-27 | reverse complement strand
ACGTCACCTCAGAATCAGATCCCACACCAACAGAAGGATCAACTTCTTGAGTAGCCACTCCCAGTGCCTGATCAGTCGTCACCTCCTGTGGGAACAGGCGACTCGATGACCGTGGGACGGTTCGTAACCGGGCTGCTCGTCGGACTGATCTTCTGTGTGTCCTATTCCGACATCTTCGCTCAAACAGCTGGAAGCCTGGTCATTGCCGGCAATGGACCGGAGCAAAGGANNTTTCGCGGCGACTCAGATAGGGTGGGATGGAATCGGCATTTTAGTCCATTTATCGAACTTCACCAAAGAAGTGACGAAGCAACAAGTTGCCAACATTTTTTCGGGAAAGATCACGGAGTGGTCGGAACTGGGTGGACCGGAGACGAAGATTCTGCTGATCGACAGGCCACGCAACCAGAACATTCGGGACACCTTCGAAACCCAACTCGGGATTACGGGCAAAATCGCTGAGGCCGCCAAAGTACTCGGCGGAGATGAGGTCGTCGTGAGGACCGTCGTTGGCACCCTGCCACCCCTCTCTGCAGTTGCCTATATTTCGCTGAGTACCGGCCTCTCGGCCGTCTCCAACGGCGTCGCTGTTCGCTTACTGCCGTTGGATAAGGTTGAGCCGGAAACGCCGACCGTGAAAGACGGTCGCTACAGCCTCCGGCGCCCTCTGTTGCTGCTTTCAAAAAAAGAGCCGAACCCCCTGGTTGAGGCCTTTTCAAAATTTGCGCTCTCCCCTCCCGGACAAGCGATTATCGGAGAAATCTATGTTCCGATGCCAAACAAGTAGTTCCCCATCGAAGGAGGTCATGATGTCTCCCCGATTCCTGTTGCACGTTCTGATAGTCTCGTTGTTTGGGCTCACCTACCTTCCCCTATACTCCCTTGCCGAAGAAGGAGTGATCGTCGAGGGAGCGGGCTACACGCTGCACGACACAGAATCGATCAAGGGCCACGACGAACAGAAAGTTGCGAAGGACCCCGTCTGCGATAGCAGCAGAAAACCAAAGATCGTGCGTGTGGAACCGGACGAAGCCAAGCCGGGGCAAACGATCACGATCAAGGGTGAGCACTTTGGAACAAGAGATTGCTTCCGCGGCGTGGCATTCAGTGCAGCCGGTTCCACCAAAATCGACTACACGTTTGTGAACGACACGACCGTCGAGGCGACGGTTCCTGAGATCCAGCCCGGCATGTCCTTCATCGACGTCGTGGCCAGCGGAGGGAACGCCCGCTCGAAAGCCTTTTTGGTACAGGCTAGATAGCAACTCGACAATATTATCTTGTGTCATGTATCTTCTAAGGAAGGTCCAATAAGGAAGGTCCAATTTATTCTTCCCACGCTAGCATGTGAAGGGCAGCGCAGCGACAGATGTTTGCGGAAGTCACGCTTGAACGGTATTACAAGTCCACCCGCCGCAAGCGATTCCTTGACTAGAGGAACCGCGTCGTGCCATGGCGCAATTGGACGCCGCGATTGCGCCGGTCTATCCCAAGGCCGGATGGGACCGGACGTCCTCAGACGATTTGAGAGCTTACTGTTAGGTGTCAGAGGGACAAGCATGGGTACATTATCTCTGGAAACGGCGAGGAGGGGCAGGTGAGTAAGCCTGGAAGAGTCGAGGGGGGAATTTTGCACCCATTAGGAAAAGCACTCTATCGCAATCAGTTCATGCTCGGCCCCTATTTCATTGATGAGTTTCCATCCTGGGGGAAAACGAAAATTAGGAATTCGATGTGCCTAACGACGCATCCGGATTTGAATGTGTATCAAGCAACTCATGAGAATAAGACGATAACATTGATAGGGTATATCCTCGATCCGGATAATCCAAGTGCCTATGATAGAGATATAGTCAATGGCTTGATGGGTGAAGTTTCAGATTTCGAGAGGTTCCTCGATCGAAGTGGTAAATTCGGCGGTCGGTGGATATTGATCGTGGATGATGGAAGGCACATAAGACTTTTTCATGATGCGGTTGGCCTGCGTCAAGTGTTTTATACAGATGCTGACCACGTTTCAGATCTGTGGTGTGCGTCGCAACCAGGAATGATTGCGGAACGATTAAAGTTGGGAATGGATCCGGGCGCAAGTAACTTCATCAACTCATTCAAACAGAGGAACAGAGAGTATTGGTGGCCTGGGGATAGTTGCCCGTATAAGGAAATACGGCATTTGCCGCCCAATCACTATTTGAACCTCGAAACTGGTTTAAGCTGTAGATATTGGCCTAACAGGCCTCTAGAAAAGTTGCCGCTTGAAGAGGTCGTGGAGAAAACCGTCAAAATCTTACGAGGGTTAATGGAAAGTGCCTCGACTCGATACGAGTTGGCGGTTTCGCTTACGGCTGGATTGGATACCAGGGTGCTATTGGCGGCTTCTAAGGAGATTCGTGACAAAGTTTCTTATGTCACCGTAAAACAAGGAGGAATGCCTGGCGACCATGCAGATATTATAGTTCCTTCCATCCTTGTATCTAGATTTGGATTGAGGCATGACTTTGTGGAGGCTCCTGCCGCGATGGATGCGGAGTTTGCCCAGGCTTTTAAAAAACATGCACCTTTTGCCCATGAAAAATGGGGACCTGATGCACAGGCGATTATGAAATATAACTCACAGGGTAGAGTCGCAGTAGTAGGAAGCGCGTCAGAAGTTGCTAGATGTTATTATCGGCCAATGTCTGATGGACAGATAACTCCTCAGGTACTCTCATCTCTTGTGATGGGTAATGATGTATTTGCAATAAGATCCTTTGAAAGATGGTTGAATGGAACCAATGATATATTCAACTACAATATGTTCGATCTATTTTATTGGGAACAAAGATGTGGCAACTGGCTTGCTATGTCCCAATTGGAATTTGATATCGCATGGAAAGACATTTTTACCCCTTTTAATTGCAGAGAATTGTTAGTAACTATGCTAGCCACAGAGGAAAAGTATAGGAAGCCACCTAAATATGAGTTGTATCGGAAAGTCATGTCACAGCTATGGCCGGAAGTTCTAAGTGTTCCAATCAATCCTCACAAGAGAAAGAGTGTGGGCGGCTTGCTTAAGTCATTTTTGAAGACTCAATTGCTTCGCTATACCCCAGATTTCATTAAGGAGCGCTAATCTAGCCGGAGGTACTCGCCCAGTAAAAGCGGGGGTGTGAACATATCCGGCTCCACTTGTAATTGAGACTATGCCTTGAGACATGGGAGCCTCGTTCCCAGAAACGAAGCCAACTACAGGCTTGCCCATCTCGACTAGAAGCTCCAATCTATGAGCAGTTAACTTTTCACGGCTTTAAAGCCGTGACAGAGTCGAATCACGAATTTGGTGTTTCTGATGATTTCCGTTCTGATTTATTCAGCTTAGGGAGGGCTGATTTATTCTCCTCGCGCGATGTGGTACGGGTAGCGCAGCACTGAACGGGAGGCGCATCCGATGCAGCAACAAACATTGGCCGAGATCACGTTCGAACAACATCGCAAACCCACCCCCCGTGAGCGGTTCCCCAGCGAGATGGATCGCGTGATGCCGTGGGCAGACCTGGTGGCCACGATCGAGCCGGTCTACCCCAAGGCCGACGGCCCGGGGCGTCCCCCGGTCGGTGTCGAACGCATGCTGCGCCTGCATTGCCTGCAACAGTGGTTCAATCTGTCGGATCCGGCGATTGAGGAAGCGTTGTACAACTCACGCGCCATGCGGCAATTCGTGGGGATAGATCTGGGCCGCGAGCCTGTACCCGATGAGACCACGATCTGCAAGTTTCGGCATCGTTTGGAAGCCCACCAGCTGGGAGAACAACTCTTTGCGCGGAATCGGGGAACATTTGGTCAAACACGGCCTCCAGGTCAGCCGTGGGACGATCGTGGAGGCCACCATTATTGCCGCCCCCAGTTCGACGAAGAATCAGCAGAAGGAGCGGGATCCGGAGATGCATCAGACCAAGAAAGGGAAGCAGTGGTATTTGGGTAATGAAGGCACACCTCGGCGTCGACAGCCAGACCAAACTGATTCATTCAGTGGTGGCCACGGCCGCCACTGTGCACGATAGCCAGATGTTGTCTCAGTTGCTGCATGGCGAGGAGACTCGGGTGTGGGGCGACTCAGCCTATAGCGGGCAACGTCACGTGATACAGCGCCACGTCCCCAGGGCCAAGAGCTTCGTGCAGACGAAAGCCTATCGGCATCGGCCACTGCGTGAACCGGAGCGGGCTACACGATGCACGACACAGAATCAATCAAGGGCCACGACGAACAGACAGTTGCGAAGGACCCCGTGTGCGATAGCAGCAGAAAACCAAAGATCGTGCGTGTGGAACCGGACGAAGCCAAACCGGGGCAAACGATCACGATCAAGGGTGAGCACTTTGGAACAAGAGATTGCTTCCGCGGCGTGGCATTCAGTGGCAGCCGGATCCACCAAGATCGACTACAAGTTTGTGAACGACACGACCGTCGAAGCGACGGTTCCTGAGATCCAGCCCGGCATGTCCTTCATCGACGTCGTGGCCAGCGGAGGGAACGCCCGCTCGAAAGCCTTTTTGGTACAGGCCAGATAGCAACTCGACAATATTATCTCGGGTCATGTATCTTACAAGCAGAGAATCTATTGTCTGTCTGGGAGTTCATCTCATGCAAACTTTCTGGTGCCAACGAGCTGTCCCGGTCGCACTCCTTATCACAGGCCTTTCCATGTCCCTGCCAGCTGCGGCAACCCCACCCACCAAAGAACGACTTCCCCTGACGCTCAGCGGATCCGGTTGTGACAGTAAACAAGCGGAGATGAACACCGTCCTGCAGGCCATTCCCGGCGTCACCGGCATCTACTTCAACCGTGTCCCGAACCATGTGCTCGTAGACATTACCACCGGCACCACGAACGCAGCAGATGTCATCAAACGCGTCAACGCTGCAGCCGCCTCATGGCAATGCAAAGTGGAGTTCATAGAGGGATGTATTTCAGCCTCCATGCCCACAGCATCGGCCGCCCCGCACCACAGTGAGTAGTGACACCTGTGCCCTCCAAAAAATGTTCTATATGATCAGCTCCACAAGACCGTAGGCCTCGTGCTGCTTACCTGCAAAACTGAGCTCACTTCGAACAACGGCCTTTCCGACCGAAAATATCATCAGCTTTGCCTAGCGGTGCGCAGTGCCCCATCGACGATGGAGAAATCGTTCCACCGGAGCGAACAGCGTCTTGTCGACCGCTAGCCCGATCATGACGATCACCAGCATGACGCCAATCACCTGATCCATCGCATTCAACTCTCGTCCATAATGCAACAGATGCCCGAGACCAAAACCGGTGAGAATCGTCACATAGATTTCCGCTGCCATCAGCGATCGCCAGGCAAAGGCCCATCCTTGTTTCATCCCGCTTAAAAGAAAGGGAAGAGCCGCCGGCAGGACCACATGGGTCCAGGTATGGAATCCGGAGGATCCCATGCTGCGGGCCGCGCGGGTATAGATCGGAGGAATCGTCCGCACACCGGTATCCGTGGCGATGATCAGGGACCACAACGTTCCCATCACCACAACAAAGAGCATGGCTGCTTCCGTTTGACCGAACCAGAGCAACGCGAGCGGGATCCAGCATACGCTGGGAAGTGTTTGGAGTCCCAAGGCCAAGACCCCGATCGTGTCCTGACACCATCGCGAAGACGCGGTGAGAAGACCAAGCGGAAGCCCCACAACAATTCCCAGTCCATAGCCGATCAGGAGCCGCCGAACGGTCACATGGGCGGCCTCCCAGAGGGTTCCATCTTCAACGGCAGATCGTAGGTATTCGAACACACTCCATGGAGATGGGAGCAGGAGTGGCGACCAAATCTTCGCGGCCACTATCAGATGCCATGCCACAACGAGCGCCACGAAAAACAGCAAGGCAGCCAGCCATCGTGAGATCATCCCGTCACCTCTGTCTGCACATACCCCTTGAGGACACGAGTGATCTCCATCGAATAACGGGCTAGATCCACGCTATTGATGTCGCGGACTCGAGGGAGTGGAATGGAAAATTCTTCTCTGATTCGGCCAGGATTCGGTGAAAACAGAATGACTCGATCGCCGAGACACACGGCTTCTCGCACGTTATGCGTTACGAAGACAATGGTCTTACGATGCTGACTCCAAATACGTTGGATGTCACCGTAGAGCTGTTCGCGGGTTAAGGCATCCAGTGCGGCAAAGGGCTCATCCATCAAGAGGACACTGGGGTTCGGTGCCAGCGATCGAGCCAGCGCAACTCGCTGNNAGTCAGCTTCAGACCGAACAAAACATTCCCCAAGACCGTCAACCATGGAAACAGAGCTGCTTCTTGGAACATCATGAGACGATGTGGCCCCGGTCCTGTAATGGCCTGTCCGTCTGCCTGAACCACACCGTGATCGGGTCGCTCAAGACCGGCAATCATATTCAGGAGTGTAGACTTGCCGCACCCGCTCGGGCCGACCAGGCACACGAACTCGCCTTCGGCAATGCGAAGGGTCACATCGTCAAGCGCTTGAACATGCAGTGAACTGGTCCGAAACCACTTCGAGACATGTTCAAGTACGAGTTTCGTTGAAACAGCATCTGTAGAAGAAACCACGCTCGGCATGTCAGGGAAACCTTTCGATGAGCCTGGCCAAGTCCGGTGTAGTGCGCATGAACCCCGCACGTTGCGCGTTGCTCACAAACTGTTGAAACTCATCAAGAGAAATGTCGGAACGCAGCGTGATACGTTTCCACGCCTGGGCCATCAACTCCGATGAGACCTTGGCCTGTGTTTCCACCGACAGCTCTTCCAGAACCATCTTTTTAGCCTCCTCGGGATGTGCAAGTATCCACTCAGTGAGCTCCCGGTGGGCCTGAACAAACTTTCGCACCAATTCTGACTTGGCCTTCACGAACTTCACCCCCTGAAACGAGAACCGTGACGCTTTCCTGCGACTGTTCGAGCAACACCTTGCCTTCAGCTTCACGTTCAAGACGGGACACCCATGGCTCGACCGTCCAGACCGCATCGAGCTTTCGTTGTTGAAACAGGGAGATTTGATCCGGATTTGGGGTCGGAACAATGAAGGCCTCCCCGCCAGTCTGTGTGATCCTCAATCCTCCATTGGTAAGCCAGGCGCGGCAGGCGATATCTTGGGTATTGCCGAGTTGTGGCGTCGCGATAGTTTTCCCACGGAAATCTGCCGGCTGTTTGAGGCTGGAATCCGACTGCACAACCAACGCAGCACCACCTGCCGCAGCACCAGCAAGGATTCGAATCTCCTCTCCATTCGATTTCGTGTACGCATTCAATGCTGGATTCGGCCCCACATACGTCAGGTCGATCGAACCGGCTAAGATGGCCTCGATCGCACTCGGACCGGCATTGTAGACATACCATTCAATCTTCACATCTTTACCCAGCCGCTCCTCGAACCATCCATGTCCTGTACGTGTGAGATAATGAGCGACCAGACCTTGGACATGAGTCACGTTTGGGAAATGGCCAACGCGAATTGTTTCACCGGCAACAGCACGTTGCGCGGTGGTGAAGATTGCGAACACTCCAAGAATAACAAGATACGATCGTTTCATGATTCTCCTCACAATCGCAAGTCTCGGGTTAGAACACTCAGGACTTCTTCATTTTTGTTTCCGATTCGTAGACTATGGTCTCCCTCAAAATGCGAGCTGTATCCGACTGAGCAAGACGCGTTCATCAGGACGGTCTTGCACATTGGTTCCGGCCTCATTGATCGGAGTGATGCCGACACCTGCGCCACCATCGAATTTCGTTTCTGAGTAATTGACGGCGGCTCTGACATTGTGATTCAAATACCAGTTCAAACCGACCGTCCAGGAACGTGCAGATTTCGGGCTTTCCGACAAATTGGCATACCCTCCGACAAATGACGCACCAGTAGGGTCTTTAAACGTGTCCTCATCGAGATGCAGTTCGCTGTATCGCCCCACGAACTCCCAAGCTCCCCAACCATTGCCAAAATCAAAATTCTGCCTGGGTTTAACTCCTTGGAACGAGGCGTCTTCTCCGGTGAGGATATAAGACACTGTCACGTGCCAGGCTTGATGATGCAGCGTTTTCCCAGTATTGGGCGTGACCATGGTGTTGGAACCAGGTCCACCTCCGGGAGGAGGACCACCAGTCGAGAGACTGACGTCTTGCCTGACGATCGCGTATTCGCTCAGAAGGCCAAACGGTCCGATGTAGTAGTAGCCTTGCGGAGAAACGCGTATGCGGCCTCCCTCAGCAACAGTCGCGCCGCCATACCGAAAGAAGACGTTCTGGCCATCCGTGAGATAGTTGGGCAGGCCGTTTCTTGTCGCGTCGGCCGGCGTCGTATCGGTAAAATTCAGGTTCCGTTCGCCACGTACGCTCGCGTAGGTCGCCGCTACACCTACGCCGAGTCCCCGTAATACTGACTCACGATTCCGAAACGGTGTCGCAAATAGCCTTCCTGTAAATTCCTTGCGCCCGCTGAATTGAGGACCCGTGCTGATGTTGCCGCCATCGGTCACACCATTCATCAGACCGAATGCGTAATTGACTGTGTTGTCTAGAATGTCGCCGTGCACGGCAATGCCCAAATCCCGATTCGGTAGAATCGCATTCGAAACATAACTTCGTTCGATGAATTTGATATCGCTCGCGCTCTGCAAACGCTCCAACGAAACAAAGCTTTTGAATTTGCCTACGCGAATTTTAAAGGCTGGATCAAGTCGGGCATCCAGGTACGCATCGAAGATGGATACCGTCCCGCCTGCAAAGTCAGTCATGAAGCGAAAGTCATATTTCCCCAGCAAGGTACCTTCGATCGTTGGTCGAGCACGTCGGAGGCTCCATGAATTATTGGCGTCATGGAATCCCGCTTCATCCAGATTTCCCGCACGTTGATCGGTACGGTTGCGGACGTCATTCACGCCTTCAAAGAACAGCCGGTGATCGACCTGGACAATGCCGTGGAACTTGATGCTGTTGGTGCCATCGGCAAACTCAACTGAGAGCCCTGAGCTGCCGACCTTTGCTATCGGCGCTGCTTTTTTAGCGGCCTCTGTGGTTTCCTGGTCCAATTCCCGCTTTCGTTTGAGAATACGCACCTCCTGATCCAACTCCTCAAAGCGTTGTTCGAGCGACTTCTCAGGTGGTGTCACCTCTTGCGCTCTAGTCTGCCCTGTGAACCCGAGGGAAATGCCTGCCAATATCGCCACTCCCCTGAACAACCATGACCTTCTCATCTACGAGTCTCCTTCTCATGAGAGGGGTCTCCGGTTGTCCGGTCAATCCACCAATAGATTATTCACTGCCACAGCGCGGCTTCCTGTTGTGTGGATGGCCGATCTGCCGTGCAACCTCTCTTTCTACAAACAGTGTCGATGAGTCATGTTGGGTCCTCACGATTAAGGACGATCAAACCGCATCTTCTCTTTCCGCTCGATCTGCACCACTCTGGAGTCATGAACGATAATTTCGACAGATCCAAACCGAATCCCTTTCAAGGCGATCAGGATCGCCTGCTCGACTGTCTGATCTGAGTATGGGAACGGTGCCTCTTGAGTTCCTCTGGACATAACCTTTAACTCTTTCCTATTTGTTTCCTATTTGAGCAATCTGACTAATCTTTATCATTCCGATCGTGATTGAATAACTACTGTATATCTAAACTAATGTTTCTTTGTCAACAATATACACTTTAAGACTTTTAATATATAATTCCAATGACATACTGTTTTTATGGATAATCGCTTTCCAAGCCAAACGCATAAGAATAAGTACATTACTATTGACATATGACAAGTATCATTGCTATTTATCAGACATGCGGACTCGGAGCAGTCAACCTGAATATACTGCGCAGTTCTCCAATCGGCTTAAATCCTGCCGAATAGAGAAAGGCTTTTCTCAAAGCGAACTCGCAACCCGAGGGGGCATCACCCGACAGGCTATTTCATCCATTGAGTCGAATCTGTACCTACCCACAACCGCCGTTGCGCTTCGTCTAGCCTCTACACTTGGCTGCCGCGTTGAAGACCTATTCAGCCTCGTTCCAACGGAGAACGTTGTCGAGGGCACCCTGATCGGCGATCTTCCCCAAGCGGAGACGAGGGCTCAACCGGTTCGAGTTAAAGTTTCAACCATTGGAAAGCGGACGGTCGTGCGGCCTGTCACCGACCTGGGCGAGCAACTCTCCTTCGTCGTCCCTGCCGATGGGTATGTCACCGAGACGGACAGTAAGCGGTCCGGCGACACCATCCGCGTGAAACTCTCCCGTGATCGAGAAGCGATCCAACAGGAAATCTCGGTGGCTGGGTGTGATCCGTCAATTTTTCTCGTCGGTGAACATCTACGACGACAGAAGGACCGGACGACCGTTATCGGCTGGACAATGGGCAGCATGGCCGCTCTCCAAGCCTTGCAACGTGGTGAAGTTCATGTCGCCGGCATGCATCTCTTTGACCCCGTAACCGGCGAATCAAACATGCCATTTCTCAGGCGCTCACTGAAAGGATCCGGTTACGACGTTGTGACCTTCGCGACGTGGGAAGAAGGATTTCTGGTTCGCCGAGGCAATCCAAAATCCATTCGCACAGCTGCGGACCTGGCGGAACCCTTGGTGACGCTGGTCAATCGAGAAGCAGGTTCTGGAGCAAGACTACTGCTCGATCAACGGTTACACGCAGCAGAAGTTCAGCCGGGACAGGTTCAAGGGTATGACCGAATCTTGTCATCCCATTTCGAAGTGGCCAGAGCCATCGCGGAACGCCAGGCAGACGTTGGAATTGGAATTCGATCTGCGGCACAACTGTTCGACGTGGATTTCATACCGCTACAGGCAGCGCGTTATGACCTTGTGGTGCCTAAGCCGTATCTCAAGTCGCATCCCACCCTCGCCCATCTGTTCGAAACTCTTGTCAGCCGTCCATTCAGAAACGAGATCGAAGCCCTCGGCGGGTACGACACGAGTGAAACGGGAAAAGCCCAGGCCTTGCGGACCAGCTGAAGGTGAACCTCGTGAAGGCTGTGACCCCGTCATGAAAGAGATGGAAAGGAACAAACACCTCGGTATCCTGAGTACTGTGGCCATAGGTATCGTGACAATGTTTGCAACCGGCATGGCTCTGGCTGAAGAACCATTACCTGGGGCATCCTCCCCTCCCTCAACGAGCCCTGTTCCCAATCTGGTCGATTCGATCTTTGCCATCAAACAGCGAACAGACGCACAGACAGGGAAAAACTTGATCGAACCGGCTGATGCAGTGCTTATTCAACGGCGAGAGGTGGAATGGAGCCGCCACTTACGGACGGCTCTCTACCTGCCTGACTGGATCGACTTGGGGTTAGAACACAGGACACGGTTCGAATCCTATGACCATCCCTGGCGGACCAGTCAAGCCATCGGCAATGGTCAGACCGATCCTCAAATCCTACTAAGATCCCGCCTACGATTCGGATTGGGAGGAAATGGCCCTTTCCGGTTTCTCTTTGAGGGACAGGACGCACGGGTTTATTTGAACAAAGATCCCGGTGATTTCCGAGACAATACGACCGTCAATGAATTCGACATCTTGCAATTACTCGGCGCCTTAACTCTAAACAACGTATTCGGAAGTGGTCTGCGTACCGACATGCACGTCGGACGTATGACGATGGACTTCGGCCGCCGCCGCCTGATCGCACGCAATGATTTTCGGAATACGTCGAACGCATTCGATGGACTTCACTGGCAAGTCAGTCAAGGCCAGACCTGGCGAGTCCGGGCATTTTTTGTTGAACCAGTCATCCGAAACGAAGTGCAGCTTGATGAGCAGAATAGCAAATCCCTGTTTTGGGGAAGCTATTTCGAGAGCCGACACGTTCCCTGGTTTCAGGTCGATGCTTACTATTTGGGCCTGAATGACCGGCACGTGCCAAACGTATCAAGCCATCGGACCTATTCTACGTTCGGAGGCCGCCTATCCAAGAACCCCAAGCCAGGAGAACTCGACTACGAAATTGAAAGTGCGTGGCAGATTGGAACGCGCGGAGACACCGATCACTTCGCCCATTTTCAGCATCTTGACCTCGGCTATACGTTTAACCTCCCCTGGGCTCCTCGATTGCTGTTTCATTACGACTATGCCAGCGGAGACCGGCAGCCAGGTGATAGTCAGGATGAAGGATTTGATACGTTGTTCGGAGCGCGGCGCTGGGAGTTGATGCCGACCGGCACGTTCGGGCCATTTTTCCGAACCAACCTCAATTCGCCGGGCTGGCGTCTTATTGTCAATCCAACACCTGGCTGGATTGTGCAAGTCAAACATCGCGTCTGGTATTTGGCTCAAAGCCAGGATGTCTTCGGTAATTCTGGCTTGCAGGATACCACTGGACAAGCCGGGAACTCATTAGGGCATGACGTCGAATTACGCGCACAATGGGCGCTCAGCACCAATATGGATTTCGATATTGGGTACGTGCATTGGTTCAAGGGATCCTATTTCGACCGCCTCCCCAGCTCCGCGGGTCTTCCCCTCGGAGGAAACAAAGATACAGACTACTTTTATCTCCAAATGCGCGTGAGGGTGTAGAAAACGATCCATGAGACAACTCCTGCTTATCTTCAGCTTGTTCATCATCATGGATTCGGACATTCTGCGTGCTGAAGAGATCACGATTGCTGCCGCATCTGATCTGAGTTTTGCCTTCAAGGAACTTATTTCAGAGTACGAGGCGGCCAGCGGCAACCAGGTGAAGTTGACGTTGGGTTCATCAGGCAACTTTTTTGCTCAAATTCAGAATGGCGCGCCATTCGACCTCTATTTCTCTGCCGATATCTCCTATCCAAAGAAATTGGAAGAAGCCGGCCTGATTGTGCCGGGATCACTCTATCGCTATGCCATTGGACGCATCGTCCTCTGGACCCGGCATGAATCGCCTGTCAATGTCACGCAAGGCATTGCAGCGCTTCGTCACTCATCTGCCAAGACGATTGCGATTGCGAACCCTAGACATGCGCCGTATGGCCGAGCGGCAATCGCCGCGATGGAACATTTCAAAATGTACGATGAGGTCAAAGACCGGCTGGTCCTAGGAGAAAACGTCTCGCAAGCTGCGCAGTTCGTTGAATCTGGCGCAGCCGATATCGGCATCATTGCACTCTCATTGGCACTTGCACCCGCCATGAGCACGAAGGGAACCTACTGGGAGATCCCTGCGGAGACGCACCCACCACTTGAGCAAGGAGCCGTCATCATCAAGGCATCAAAGCGAGCCGACTCGGCGAAGCAGTTCCTTGAGTTTGTGAAGAGCCGGCAAGGAGTGGCCATCATGAAGCGCTATGGATTTGTAGCCCCGGAGTCCCGATGAATTGGATGGCCATTTGGGTGACGTGCAAACTGGCGACCCTCACGTCCCTCACCTTATTGATCATCGGCCTCCCTATCGCCTATTGGTTGACCTATTCGAAATGGCGTTGGAAGTTTCTGATTGAATCGATCGTGGCCCTGCCATTAGTCCTGCCACCCACGGTGCTGGGGTTCTACATTCTCATCGCCATCGGACCACACAGCCCAATTGGGCACTTCTACACAGATCTCGTCGGCCATCCGCTGCCGTTCAGCTTTCAAGGGTTACTCCTGGCGTCCATTCTCTATAGTTTGCCCTTTGCTGTTCAGCCGTTTGCCACCGCCTTCGAGCAAGTAGATCAAAAGCTCATCGAAGCTTCCTGGACGCTTGGTCTCTCAAAACTGAAGACTTTTTTCAGGCTCATTCTTCCCCTTTCGACTGCGGGACTCATCACAGGTGTCGTCCTGAGCTTTGCCCATACCTTGGGAGAATTTGGGGTCGTCTTAATGGTCGGCGGCAATATCGAGGGAATCACGCGTACGGTTTCAATTGAGATTTACGACGAGGTGCAGGCTCTCAACTACGCCGCGGCAGCCAAGACTTCTGCCTTGCTCCTTCTCGTGTCCTACACCGTATTGTTGCTGGTCTATGCCATGAATCGTCGTGTCTGGTCTGTATGGCCCCAGAAATAACGCTGAACATTCGAAAGACCTTTGTCGATCGCGCCACCATTGCAGTGCAACTCAGGCTCCCTCTTGATCCGCCGTCCGTCACGATTCTCTTCGGCCCATCGGGATCTGGGAAAACCACGATCCTCCGTTGCCTCGCAGGACTGGAACAGCCTGAAGCAGGCACCATCTTGTGTAACGGTCAGATCTGGTTCGACGCAGCAACTCATGTCCATGTCCCACCGCAGGCACGCGGGCTTGGCTATATGGCACAGGACTATGCATTATTCCCCAATTACACAGTGGAGGGAAACATTGCCTATGGACTGAGTGGGCTCTCCGCCCAGGGAAAGAAGGCTCGCGTCAACGAAGTGCTCTCCTTGTTGCAGATCACACAGCTCGCGCAGCAAAAGCCGGCTCAGTTATCCGGCGGACAACAGCAGCGTGTCGCCTTGGCACGCGCGATCGCTAGACGGCCGCAACTGTTGCTGCTCGATGAGCCATTGTCGGCACTCGATGCACCGACCAGAACCAAACTATGCGAGGACCTGCGGATGTTGCTGACGAGGTTGGCCATCCCCGCGGTTGTCGTCACGCATGACTGGACAGAGGCACTTGCGCTCGGTGATCAGATGGCCGTGATTGATGAAGGACGCCTGTTACAGACCGGCACCCCACAAGACGTCTTCAGCCGACCGATCAATGCCGATGTTGCCCGTGTCGTCGGTATCGAAACTGTTCTCCACGGACGAGTCAGAGAGATACGAGATGAATTGGCAACAGTCCAGGTCGGTCCAGTGCCTGTCATCGCCGTGGCTTCGCCGGGACTTGAGTCCGATGTCTTTGTCTGCATACGAGCCGAAGATGTCACACTGGAATTAGCCGGTTCCAGCGAAACGAGTGCCAGAAATCACCTGAGGGGAACCGTCCAGGCCATCACCTCGCTCGGC
>CXWL01104347.1_pt1 | contig 14931 bp, 12 predicted proteins | sample 590931 | NCBI WGS metagenome assembly CXWL01 (sample SAMEA3498368, study PRJEB10139) | groundwater metagenome | biome: water well; material: biofilm material | place: Germany | collected 2015-04-27 | reverse complement strand
CACGGCCACAGCCATACCGCCCATATCGGGAAGCAAGACAGCGTTGGCGGCGGGCACTGCTGGTTGGTCAATCCCGGATCGGTTGCGGGCATTGATGCGCCTGGTGTGGACGCCATCCCGACCTGGATACTCGGCGATCTGGAGCGGATGAATTTTGAACTACACACGTTGCAGCAACCTACATCGGAGGCTTGAGTGAGTCCATCCATCGCAACCAACCAGGCCATCCTCGTCGTCGGCGGCGGCATTAGCGGCGTGACGGCGGCGCTGGAAGCAGCCGAATGCGNNCTGCGCCGTTTGAAAGGCAACCGCAACGTGCGCGTGATAACCATGGCCGAAGTGAGTAGCGTGGCCGGACAGCGCGGCGACTACACGGTAACGCTGAAACTGGCACCGCGCTATGTCAACGCTAACTGCACCGCCTGCGGCGACTGTGCCGCTGCGGTCGAGACGGAGATTTCAAACCCATACGAATATGGCCTGAGCAAGACGCGCGCGGCTTACCTGCCACACGCCATGGCGTATCCCATGCACTATGTGCTCGACCCTTCGATTATCGGCACAGTGGAAGCGACAAAAGCCAAGGCAGCCTGCAAATATGATGCTATTGACCTCGGTATGCAGATCGAGACAGTTGAGCTGAAGGCGGGCGCAATCATCTGGGCAACCGGTTGGAAGCCTTACGATGCTGCAAAAATCCAGCCTTACGGTTATGGCCGTTTCGCCAACGTGATCACCAGCCTGGAATTCGAGCGGCTCGCCGACCCGCACGGCCCGACCGGCGGCAAATTACTGCGCCCTTCCGACGGCAAGGAAGCGAAGAACATCGCCTTCATCCAGTGCGCTGGTTCGCGTGACGAAAACCATTTGCGCCATTGCTCGCGCATCTGCTGCATGGCTTCGCTCAAGCAAACGCATTATGTGCGAGAGGCTCATGGCGAATCCGGAAAATCGACGATTTACTACATAGACATCCGCGTCATCGACCGACTCGAAGATTTTTACCAGAACGTGCAGCAAGATACGACGGTCGGTTTCATCAAATCCAAAGTCGCCAAAATCGCTGAAGATAAAGAGGGCAATCCCGTACTGCATGGTGTAGATACCGAGGGCTATCACCGTTATGCCACGACTTATGATTTAGTCGTGCTGGCGGTCGGCATGGAACCGGAAACCAATGGCGTCAAGTTGCCGGACGACATGCTGCTCGATACGTCAGGCTTCATCGAAGGGTCGCATAGTGAGGGCATGTTCGGGGCGGGTGCCGCTACCAGCCCGCTCGACGTGAACCGCTCAGTGCAAAGCGCCACGGCGGCGGCATTGCGCGCGATACAGGTGGTGCATAAAACTGCCGCTGCCGAAGGAGCAAAATGATGGCTGAAATAAAGACCGCCGCATATATCTGTTCAGGCTGTGGCCTGGGCGACAAGCTGGACATCCCGCAACTGGGCAAAATCGCGCTGAAGGAAGGCAAAATGGCGCTGGTGCGCGACCACGCCTTTCTGTGCAACAGTGAAGGCGTGCAGATGATCCGTGACGACATCGAGAAGGAGGGCGTTACGCATGTCTGCATCGCAGCCTGTTCGCGCCGCGCCAAGACTGAGGCTTTCCATTTTCCGACGGTGGCCATGACCCGCGCCAACTTGCGCGAAGGCGTCATCTGGGTAGTCGCTGAGGGCAGCGAACATGACGAAGTGCGCCAGGAAATGGCCGATGACTACGTGCGCATGGGCTGTGCCGAACTGAAGAAGGTCAAGCTGCCGCAGGGCAACCCGAATACCACTTTGCAGAAACGCATCCTNNGAAGCGGTCATTGTCGAGAAGCAGGCGCAACTCGGTGGCTGGGCAAACAAAATGTGGAAGCGCGTGCCGTTCAAGGCTCCCTATGCCGAACCACAGGACACCGGCGTTGCCAAACTTGCCGCCAAAGTGAGTGCGCATCCGCGCATCAAAGTGCATCTTAATTCGACCGTTGCCGAAACGTCCGGCGCACCGGGCCGCTTTGCCGTCAAGGTGGCGCAGGAATCCGGCGCAGTCACTGAAGAAGCGGTCGGTGCCATAATTCAGGCGACCGGTTTCACCCCTTACGACATTGCCAAATTGCCCGAACTGGGCGGCGGCCAGGCCAACGTCGTGGATCAGGCAGGCCTCGAAGCCTTGGCCCAAGCCGCCAACGGCGGCGTGCTCAAACGCGCTGACGGCAAGGAAATAAAATCCGTGGTGTTCCTGCAATGCGCCGGGCAACGCGACGAAACCGGCAAGCATCTCGCCTACTGTTCCGGGCACTGTTGCGCCACCAGTATCAAGCAGGCGATGTATTTCAAGGATGCCAATCCCGACACGGACACCGTGGTGATGTACACGGATTTGCGCGTGCCGGGTATGGGCGAGGATTTTTACCGCAGTGCCCAGCACAAGGGTGTCATCTTCACCAAGGGCAAGGCTAGTGGGGTTGAAGCTGTCGGCAGCGGATGCAAGGTGAACTTCAGGGATATGATTCTGGATGAAGACACTTCGCTGGAAGCCGACCTCGTCGTGCTGGCTACCGGCCAGGTGCCGAGTGCCGGGGTGGACCTCGATGCTTGGGACAAAGTCGTCAGAGAAGCCGAAGGCGGCTCGGAAGCGGCCAAGCAGAATAAGTCCGAAATGCAGAAAACATCCATCCTGAATCTGTCCTACCGGCAGGGGCCGGACATGCCCCAGTTCAAATACGGGTTTGCCGATTCGCATTTCATCTGCTTCCCCTACGAGACGCGCCGCACCGGCATCTACGCAGCCGGGCCGGTGCGCCGCCCGATGGACATGCTGCAGGCCACCGAGGATGCCACCGGCGCCGCGCTCAAGGCGATCCAAGCAGTCGAGAACGCCAGCCTCGGGCGCGCCGCCCACCCGCGCTCCGGCGACCTTTCTTACCCGATGGTGCGGCTGGAAGGCTGCACCCAATGCAAACGCTGCACGGTGGAATGCCCGTTTGGCGCGATAGACGAGGATGAACGGCGCTTTCCGGTGTTCAATGAACAACGCTGCCGCCGTTGCGGCACTTGCATGGGCGCATGCCCGGTGCGGGTGATCTCGTTTGAAAATTATTCAGTGGACACGGTGGGCAACCAGATCAAGGCGGTGGAAATCCCGGATGAGTTTTCGGAGAAGCCGCGCATTCTGATACTGGCCTGTGAAAACGATGCTTACCCGGCGCTCGACATGGCGGGCTTGTCGCGCACCGTCTATTCGGCCTTCGTGCGTATCATTCCGGTGCGCTGCCTCGGTTCGGTGAACACCATCTGGATCACTGATGCGCTCAACTCCGGCTATGACGGCGTGATGATGATGGGCTGCAAAAAGGGCGATGACTACCAGTGCCACTTCGTCAAGGGATCGGAGCTTGCCAGCTATCGCATGAGCAAAATCGGCGACACGCTGACCCAGATGGGACTGGAGCCAGAGCGCGTGTCCAGTTATGAAGTGGCGATTACCGATAACGCCCGCGTGGCAAAATTTATCAACGAATACGTTGCGCAACTTGTGGCGATGGGGCCGTCGCCGATGAAGGGCTTTGGCTAAGGAGCAAAAACCATGAGCGAACAAAATCAGCAAGCCGTAGTGCGTTACCGCAACAACTTCCTGAAGGAAGTCGAGGATCACGTCGAAGATGGCGAGTGGGTCAAGATGTGCATGCAGTGCGGCGTGTGCGCGGGGTCCTGCCCGTTGGGCAATGCGTGGGAACACACCCCGCAAAAATTGTTCATGATGATCCGCGCCGGCAAGCGCGAGGAGGTACTGACTTCCGATTCCATGTGGATGTGCACTTCCTGCTACAACTGCATTGTGCGTTGCCCGAGGAAACTGCCAATCACCCATATCATGCACGGTCTGGCGCATTACGCCCATCAGCTGGGAATGGCGCCCAAGGGCCAACCCACCCGCGAGGTTGCAAGGCTGTTTTGGAATAACTTGGCCAAAACCGGGCGTGTCAACGAACTCAAATTTTCCCTGGCGATGTACTTCAAGGACGGCTTCGTGCAGGGCATCAAAAACTCGCTGGCCATGCAGGGTGTAGGCATTGGATTGATAAAGGCAAAACGCCTTAACCCGATGGAGATATTCGGCGGGCACAAATGCAAGGACAGGAATGGCATCCACAAGATGATTGCCAAGGCGCGTGAAATTGAAGAACGCAAACAGGGTTGCGCTTCCTGATGAGGCGAGAGGGAGAAACCAGCATGGACAAGAAAAATTACGCGTTCTACCCCGGATGTTCTTCGCAGAAGAGCGCTTCGGCATCGAATTTCGCCACCTCTATTGGGGTAATGTGCGAGAAGCTGGGCATACAGCTTAACGAGATTCCAGACTGGAACTGTTGCGGTGCGTCCATCGGCTACGGGGAGGGCGGTCTGTTGCCGCGCCTGGTGATCAACGCCCGCAATCTGGCATTGGCCGAGCAGAAACTGCCTGGGCAAGATCTGGTTTCCGGCTGTCCTGCCTGCTGGCTGTCTACACGAGAGACGGCAGAAAAACTACATGAATCCGGCAATTTGATGGCCGAGACCAACGAAGCGCTCAAGGAAGCAGGGCTGAGCTTCAAGGGCACGGTCAGGGCGCGCCACATCGTCGAAGTGCTGGTCGAGGATGTGGGCTTTGCGGGCATGAAACTACCCGTCGTCAAACCGCTGGAAGGCATGAAAATCGCAGGCTATGTCGGCTGCCAGACCAACCGTCCGTTCGGTATTGCCGGAGAATCTTTCGAGAACCCGCAGTATCTCGACAGAATGATCGAAACCGTGGGAGCGGAACCGATCAGCGGTTATGAGCAGAAGGTGACCTGCTGCGGCGGCGCGCTGGCATTTTCCGAACCGGACAAAGCGCAAAAACAAATACGCGATATCGTCGAATCCGCCTACGACCATGGCGCGGAAATGATTGTCACGCCCTGCCAATTGTGCCAGGCCAATGTCGAAATTTACCAGTCAGAGATCAACAAGAAGCAGGGCACCAAACTCTCCATGCCGGTGGTGTACTACTCGCAGCTCATGACCGTGGCCTACGGCGGCGGCATGAAAGAAGCGGGTTTGAACGGGCATGTCATCCAGCCGGAAAGGTTACAGCAAATCGCTGAGCGGCAAAAATAGACAGTGCCACAGTATGGCGCAAGCCTGCCTGTTTCCTCATTCGCATAAGAACATCGCTTTTGTGCCAGTTAAAGCGCAACCGCCGATGCTTCGAAACCCAATCAACAATAGCAGGTGGCGTAAGAATTCCGAAAGGTTGAACCAGGAGCCACCCTCCGCTACTCCCGATTTGCACCGATGCAGGAACAAACCTCAGATTGCGAACGGCGCTCATCGCTGATTGTGCGAGGGAAGCGATAAATTCCCTCGTCTACGTTGTACTTCTGTGGTGGCAAGTCAAGGAGTGCGTCGTCACGAAAGGCTAGTTTGGGAACAGCAGTTGTGGAGCCCATCAACGAGTCGTTCAAGAGGCATCGCACGGGGGTGATCGCTCAGTTGAACTCAGCATGTTTTTTTATTATTTCTGCCCTGGCAGCGCTGGCATTTCATGGTGTTCGCCTCGTTTTGAAATCTTCTGCCCATTCTTTCTCGCCGGGTATCATCGCGGCGATGCGCCGCCGCAGCCACTTGCAAATATATTCAAGATGATATTTTCGGTATGGCACAGGCACAGGCACAGGCACAGGCTGTGCGGCGATAGGGTATTCCAGTTATCATGGCGCAATTCGGCAATCTGAAGGCAAGGCAATGTATCAAACTATAGAAAATTTTGTCGGCAACACCCCGCTAGTCAGACTCAAGCAGATTCCCGGCGATACCCGCAACGTTTTACTGGCCAAGCTGGAAGGCAATAACCCTGCCGGTTCGGTGAAAGATCGCCCGGCGCTGTCCATGATCATGCGCGCCGAGCGGCGCGGCGACATCAAACCGGGCGATACGCTGATCGAGGCGACCAGCGGCAATACCGGCATTGCGCTGGCGATGGCTGCGGCGATTCGCGGCTATAAAATGATTTTGGTGATGCCGGATAACCAGAGCATGGAACGCCGCCAGACCATGCGCGCGTTTGGCGCGGAACTGGTGCTGACACCGAAGGAAGGCAGCATGGAACTGGCGCGCGACACAGCAGAAAATCTGCGTGACGGGGGCAAGGGCATCATCCTCGACCAGTTCGCCAATCCGGACAATCCGTTGTCGCACTACGAAGGCACCGCGCCGGAAATCTGGCGCGACACGCAGGGCAGCATCACCCATTTCGTCAGCAGCATGGGCACCACCGGCACCATCATGGGTTGCTCGCGCTATTTCAAGGAAAAGAATTCAGCTATCCAGATCATCGGCGCACAGCCGGAAGAAGGCGCGCAGATTCCCGGCATCCGCAAATGGCCTGAAGCCTACCTGCCAAAAATCTACGACCGCAATCGCGTGGACAGGCTGGAGAATGTCAGCCAGCAGGATGCGGAGGAGTTGACGCGCCGGCTGGCGCGCGAAGAAGGCATCTTCTGCGGCATCTCATCCGGCGGTGCACTGGCCGTGGCGCTGCGCATTTCACGCCAGGTCGAGAACGCGACCATCGTGTTCATCGTATGTGATCGCGGCGACCGTTATCTTTCCACCGGGGTGTTCCCCGCCTGAAGGGCATGGTGTTCCAACCCGTCAGTCTTTCCAGGATCGCATTGCGTTGCTCTGTGGGCGTTGCGCTCATGGCGCCACTGGCGGCATTCTGCGAAGAGGTGGACAACCCGCAAACACAGGCTTCGCCCCTGTTCGATGCGATCTCTGTGATTGATGAACCACGCGATTATCTGGCTGGCAGGTTCGTCGATCTGGTAAGCGATATTGATAGTTTCTTTGGCGATGATCGCAATTATTTTGAGCGAAATGAAAGTGTGATCCAGTTGGATATTGCCCGACAAATGGGATACGGAGGAGAGCACAGGTTTGTATTTTCAGGCAGGGCCAAGGTGCATTTGCCCAGGGCTGAGAAGAATCTGCACCTGTTGCTGGAGACTGATCCAGATAAGAATACGATTGCTGAACCCGCTCAAAATATAACCGCTGCACCTGGTGCTAACGCTGCGCCCAGAAGTTATGGCGCTGGGGTGAGTTACGAGAAGGCTGAGGAAGAGCGTTGGCACTTCAGTGCTGCCGGGGGGCTTCAGTTCAAAGGTCTGAACACGGCCCCCTTCGCGCGGGTGCGGGCCAGCTATGCGGTTCTGATGGAGCAGTGGCGCCTCAAGGCGGCCGAGACGGCGTTCTGGTATCTTAAAACCGGCGTGGGTGAAAGCACACAGCTTGATTTGGAGCGCATCATCAGCGCCCCGCTCCTGTTCCGCGCCTCCAGCAACGCAACCTGGCTCAAAGACACACATAACTTCGATCTGCGTCAGGACCTTTCGCTGTTTCACACCTTGGATGAACGCACCGCCTTGCTCTATCAGACGAGCGTGATCGGCGTCAGTCAGCCGCAGGTGCAGGCGACAGACTATGTCATCTTGTTGCTGTATCGCTACCGCCTGCATCGGGATTGGATGTTCTTTGAACTTAGCCCGCAATTGCACTTTCCGAGAGCGAAGAATTTCCAGCTTAGCCCGCTGCTCAGTATGCGGCTGGAGATGCTGCTCAATAATCCGAGGTGATATTTATCCCACCTTATCTTCCCGCCGCTAGAAAGGGATCGAGGGAGGGGGGTTGAGAGGCAACATTAAGGGAATCTCTATAAATTCAGAGTTCGCCCAAATGCCCCACAAGGGGACGCCGATCCGCTACGGGCAAAAACAGCCCGTGCGGAGTCGTCAGCAAGGCGCGGGAAAAATTTTGCAGCGCCGCATATGGGGTATATGTAAGCAAGAAATTTTTCCCGCAACGCAGCAGTTGGGATGAAATGTGAATTTTTAGAGGTGCCCATTAAGCCGATTTCGGGTTACTCATTCAGCGCTAGCTTTTGTCGGGAGAGTGCCGGGTTCTGCGCAAAGTAGCGTTTGATGCCGACGAGGATGGCGCGCGCCAGTTTTTCCTGGTAGCTCTCGTTGTTCAAGCGACGCTCTTCCGCTGGGTTGCTGATGAAGGCGGTTTCCACCAGCACCGATGGAATGTCGGGCGATTTCAGCACGGCGAAACCGGCCTGTTCGACGAAGCCGCGATGCAGGGTGTTGATGTCACCCAACTCGCCCAGCACATGCTTGCCGAGTTTGAGGCTGTCGCTGATGGTGGCGGTTTGCGAAAGGTCGAGCAAGGTGCGCGCGAGGTAAGGGTCTTTTACCGCGATATTCACGCCGCCGATCAGGTCAGCTTCGTTTTCTTTCTTTGCCAGCCAGCGCGCCGCCGCGCTGGTGGCGCCGTGCTCGGACAATGCGAACACTGAGGAGCCGCGCACGTTTGATTTGACGAAGGCATCGGCATGGATAGAGATAAACAAGTCGGCATGCACCTGGTGCGCTTTCGCAACACGCCCGACGAGAGGGATAAAATAATCACCATCGCGGATGAGTACGCCGCGCATCCCCGGCGTGTCGTCCACCATCTCTTTCAGTTTGTGCGCAATCGCCAGCGTGACATGCTTTTCAAATGTTCCGCCGCGTCCGCTGGCGCCCGGGTCTTCGCCGCCGTGGCCGGCATCAATGGCGATGATCAAAGTGCGGGTGCTGATTTCCGGGCTGCTTTTTGTAGGGGGTTTGTCCGGCTTGGCGTTTGTATTAACGTGAACGCCGCGAAGCGGCACCTCATCACTCTCCCCCACTGGGGGATAACCAACGACTTGGCTGGCGTCTTTTGCCAGCTTAGTCGAATGGCTAGTCGTTTCATCAGAGGTAGGAGAGGGGGGACGGGCACGGCGGCGTTCATTTTCTGTGGTGGCGCTGCCGCCATGCCCGTCCGGCGCTGCGGGTAAGGGTGCTTCGGCAACAGGCGGTTTTGCGATCTTGGGGAGTTCCAGGGTGTCGGGCGGAACTGCTGTGCTGGTTTGAACAGATTCATTGTTCAGAATCGCTTCCACGGCTTTATCTTCGGGTGTGGCGGGTATCTCCGTCCGTTTGTTTTCGGGGTGCAGAACCAGTGCCATCAGCGGGTCAATGGGGGCCGCTGGGTAGATGTCCAGCACCAGGCGATGGCCATAATTAGCGACAGGTTTGAGGTTGAATAGCTGTGGTTGCACCTCAGTTTTAAGGTCAAGCACCAGCCGCGCCACACCGGGTTTGAAGCGGCCCACGCGCACACTTTTGATGTAAGGATCTTCGTTGCCGACTTTGCTGGCGAGCCCGTTAAGCGCATCGTTGATATCAACATCTTCCAGGTCAATAACCAGCCGCTCCGGGTTTTTCACGCTGAACAGGTTGTAGCGGATCGGCTGTTTTGATTCCAGCGTCAGGCGGGTGTATTCCTGCGCCGGCCAGACGCGCGCGGAACTGATGTTGATGGCCGCCTGTGCGGGAGGCAGCCAGAGCAGGCAGAGCAACGAGGCTAGTTTTGCAAAATTTTTAAGCATTCTTTGCCTGCCATTGTGTTGCTGCAGATGGTGACGTTGCGGCCAGTGGGCAGTATTTCAAACATAATGTCCACATCTGCCTGTGGCACCAGGCTTTGCGCTTTTTCCGGCCATTCCACCAGACACACGTTGCTTCCGTTAAATTCATCGCGAAACCCCGCAGATTCCCATTCCTCCTCACTGCGGAAGCGGTAAAGATCAAAGTGGCGCAAGTGTAACCCGCCCGCTTCATACTGCTCAAGCAACGTATAAGTAGGGCTTTTTACGCGCCCCGTATGGCCCAGCGCATGGAGCAGCGCGCGCACCAGTGTGGTCTTGCCCGCGCCCAGATCACCGCGCAGATGGATCACCATGCCTGCCTTGAGCGTGTTTGCCAGCTGTGCGGCGAGAGCCAGGGTGGCGGCTTCGTCGGCCAACCGCAGGGTTAATGCGAGCTTCCGCCTTGCGGCGGAATGCCTGCTTACCCCACTTCGGCTATCATCCGATTTATGCAACATGTAACCTCTCAAACGGATTACGCAACGCTCGCCGCCAATATCAAGGAGTGGGGCAGGGCGCTCGGTTTTCAGGCGGTGGGCATCAGCGATACCGCGCTGGATGACGCTGAATGGCACCTGCTGGAATGGCTTGCGCGCGGCAACCATGGCGAGATGGATTATATGGCAAAACACGGCGCAAAACGCAGCCGTCCGGCGGAGCTGGTGCCCGGCACGCTACGCATCATTTCGCTGCGCATGGACTATTACCCGCCCGATGCNNCGCGACTACCATAAGGTGCTGCGCAATCGCCTGGAAAAACTGGCGGAAAAGATTCGCGCCGAAGTGGGCGATTTCAGCTATCGCGTATTTACCGACAGCGCCCCGGTGCTGGAAGTGGAGCTGGCGCGCAAGGCGCACCTCGGCTGGCGCGGCAAACATGCTTTGCTGCTGTCGCGCGGGCATGGCTCCTGGTTTTTTCTGGGCGAACTTTACACCGACCTGCCGCTGCCAGCCGATGCACCGGAAGAAAATCATTGCGGCACCTGTGACCGCTGCATCGAAATTTGCCCCACGCAAGCCATCATTGCACCATACCAGTTGGATGCACGGCGCTGCATTTCCTATCTCACCATCGAACTCAAGGGCAGCATCCCGCTGGAGTTGCGCCCGCTCATCGGTAACCGCATTTACGGTTGTGACGATTGCCAACTGGTTTGCCCGTGGAACCGCTTTGCGCACAAAAGCATGGAAGCGGATTTCGCCGTGCGGCACGGGTTGGATGATGCCGCGCTCACCGAGTTATTTATGTGGGATGAAACGGTTTTCAAGGAAAAGTTTGCCGGTAGCGCCATCTACCGCATCGGCCACGAACAATGGTTGCGTAATATTGCTGTGGCGCTGGGCAACGCGCCCAAAAATGCGCAAGCGCTGGCCGTATTGCAAGCCCATGCACAACATGAATCGGCGCTGGTGCGTGAGCATGTTGCATGGGCGCTGGAACGACAACGGGCGACAATAGCGCCGGGAAATGTTGATAGTGTTTGACTGGCTTCGGCTGCTTTGCTATAGTCGCGCTCCTTCCTGACGCGGGGTGGAGCAGTCTGGCAGCTCGTCGGGCTCATAACCCGAAGGTCGTAGGTTCAAATCCTGCCCCCGCAACCCAAATTCTTAGCGGCGCAATCAACCGGGATATTTATAAATTGACGCGCGTCCGCGCTGGACTTTTTACCATAAAAGTTTTTGTTCCGTTTGGTGCAAGAATATCTACACCGCTCCTTTACAATACATGACGCCATCAACGCGTGCTACATCAAACGAAATCCTGCGAGTAACACACAATTTTTGAAATATCCGGGTTAGGTTTCGCCGTGGCGAGTCTCGATTATTATCCCGATTTCCTTGAGCAGCGGCGTGGGCAATATTCCCCCCGCACAGGCGATGACGGCATCGTTGGGCATCTCGATTGATTTGCCATTTTGTTCGAGCAGAACGGTGGCTGTCTTGATTTCCTTGATGGTCGATTCGAGCAGCACGGAGAGCTTCCCGGAGTTTTTCGCTTCATCGGTAAGCTCTCGGTTTTTAGGTTTTACGCGGCTGAAGGCTTTGCTGCGGTAGCTGAGAGTGACCGTAGTGCCCGGCTCCCTGGAAATAGAAACTGCCGCTTCCAGCGCCGCATCGCCGCCGCCAACTACCAGCACGTGTTTTCCGCGATATTGTTCCGGATCAGTCAGGCGATATACCACTTTACTTTGCTCTTCGCCTGGCACATCGAGTTTACGCGGCGTGCCGCGACGGCCGATAGACAGAAGCACGCTGCCGGTGAGGTAGCTGCCGCGGTTGGTGACCACATTGAAAGTGTCACCTTGGCGCTCGATGCGTTCCATGCGTTCGCCGAAATTAATCTTGATGCTGGCCCTGCTGACCACATCCTCCCAGAGCTCCATCAGCGATTCTTTACTGATTTCCTTTATATTTATTTTGCCGATGAGGGGAAGGTCCATGGGAGCCGTCATGACGATTTTGCCACGCGGGTAATGCAGCGTAGTGCCTCCGAAAGTATGTTCCTGCTCGAGGGTGACATAGCGCAGGCCATGATGCTTTGCGGCGAGTGTGGAGGCTATGCCGGCGGGGCCGGCGCCGATGATGACCACATCATGCTGGGTGCTGGCACGCCCGCGTTTCGAAATGGAATCCATGGCTTGGCGTCCCTGTGCCACAGCCTTTCTGATCAAACCCATCCCCCCCAGTTCTCCGGCGATGAAGATGCCGGGCACATTGGTCTCAAAATTCGGTTTGAGCTGCGGGATGTCCACCCCTCGCGTTGCGGTGCCGAATACCAGCTTGATTGCGCCGACCGGACAGGAAGTGGCGCAAGCCCCGTGGCCTATGCAGTGGGCAGGGCTGATGAGCACGCCTTTCCTGTTAATTATGCCAATCGCATGTTCCGGGCAGGCTTTGATGCAGCCGCCCGAGGCGATGCACAAGTTGGGGTCGAACACGGGATGGAGGGTTGCAGGCTCGGTTAGCCCGGATTCCACCGTCTCATGCCAGACTTTTTTGTGAGCCTGATGGCGGCGGTATTGCCGGAAGAGGTAGAAAAACATACCCACTGCCAAGGGCAGCACGTACAGCAAGTAAATGATGGTCTGATCGCTCATGGCGGTATCTTGCCTGCCGATGTAAATAGGATATTCGTCAAATTTCTTTCCGATGCTATTTCAGCAAGCTCAAGAATGTACCATGAAAGAAGTCTACTTATCTGACTGGAGAAATTCAAGGCGGCAGAAATTTATCGAGTCAGGGTTTACTCAGGCATTGAGGGTGAAATGGTCAGTAATTTCACCGGCAAGCCGACTGTTGAGATACATGCTCTGTGGTGGAGTTGCCGCCATGTCCGTTAGGTGAAGCAACAGGGGCGCATAGCGAAAAGGGTGTAGCGTTAGCTGATTTCGGCGCATGGTATCATTAGCGTCATTGTATATTTTTCAATTGTTTTAGTTGAGGTTGGCCTATAGGTGGGCAGGTATGTCGTCTGAATTTACCCATGAAAAAAGCGCCGCAGCAGCGACGGGCGACAGTGCCCACACTACCGAGCATCGTGCCAGTGGCACAGCAGAGCGGCGGACCCAACAGCACCCATTAGAAGTCAAGATATTTGGCGGCTCGCGTTCCACCGATAAACGCGCTGGTAAAGTTCACGGCGTTGGTGTCGGTCGCGGAGTGACATTGTTTGCCGTTGTTTGCCTGGTGTTGGCGGCATGGCCGGTTTACCAGGGCCAGTTTCTCAAGGCCGGATCCGGCGTGGGCTATTATTTTGGCTATGTCGGCGGCGTAATGATGTTGCTGATGCTCCTTTACCCGGTGCGCAAACATGCGGCATGGGCGCGTGGATGGGGGCCTTTGCGCTACTGGTTCATGATGCATATGGTGTTCGGGATCGGTGGGCCGACGCTAGTCCTGTTTCATTCAACTTTCCACGTAAAGTCATTGAACGCCGGTGTTGCGCTGTATTCCATGGTGCTGGTGGCGCTGAGCGGAGTGATAGGGCGCTTCATCTATAAGCGCGTTCACCACGGGTTATATGGGCGGCAATCGAACCTGGGGGAATTGCAGAAGGCTTTGGATTCCATACAGGAGAAGGTGGGCAAAGTGAGTGCGGTTCTGATTGATGCAACCGGAGTTGGCGAAAAACTGATCCAGTTCCGGGATATGGCTTTAGCCAAGGAAAGCGCGCTCCCCTTTCGTATGTGGAAATTTATGACCTTGGGCTGGCGGCGGCGCAAACTGGCGAAAACTTGTCGCCAGGAATTGCAGCGGGCTGTTGTTCTTCTGGCCAAAACCCAGGGTTGGGACAAGCAGCAGCAAGACCGTCAATTTCAACTGGTTGCGTTGGGCGTGAGCGAATACCTGGGGGCCGTGCAGGAGGTTACGCAGTTTTCTGCTTACGAGGGATTGTTCCGTTTGTGGCATATTTTACATACGCCCATCGTTTGGCTGCTGGCCATCAGCGGTTTTGTCCATGTCATAGCCATCAACATGTATTGATTGTTGCCTGATGCTGCTACGCCTCGTTTTTCTGACTATTTTCTTGTCTTGCTCCGGCGGTGCTTGGGCGGATGTGGATACCTTGCTAATGCCCGGAGAGGTGATCCAGGGTCACGTCAAACTCGAAGAAAAATGCAAGGAATGCCACGTCAAGTTTGACCAGGATGCACAAGACAAATTATGCATGGACTGCCACAAGGAAGTGGGGGCAGATGTCCAACAACATAAGGGGTTCCATGGCAGGNNTGCAATGACTGCCATCGCAAGGACGACAAGCACAAGACCACCCTGGGAACCGATTGCGGCAAATGCCATAACGAACGCGATTGGAAGGAAGCCAAGTTCGATCACAGCAAAACCAAGTATGAGCTATTAGGCAAACATATTGATGTGAAGTGTAAAAAATGCCATGCCGACCCGAGCCGCTACAAGGAAGCGCCGCATGATTGTTTGGGTTGCCATCGCAAGGACGACAAGCATAAGGATCAATACGGCAAAAAATGCGAGGTCTGCCATACAGAAAAAGACTGGAAAAAGATTGATTTTAACCATGACCTGAAAACAACAAAATACGAGTTGCTTGGAAAACACAAGACAACTAAATGCGTGAGTTGCCATAAGGGCATTCTTTATAAGGATAAAACTCCAACCAAGTGTTACGCGTGCCACCGCAAGGACGATGTGCATAAGGCGGGTTTGGGTGAAAAATGTGAAACTTGCCACGACGAGGAAAAATGGAAAATATCCAAGTTCGATCATGACAAGGACACGAAATATCTCCTGAAGGGTAAGCACATTACAACCAAGTGCGAAGCATGTCACACGCCAGCGCTAATATTGCCCGGGCAAAAAGAAAAGATAGCAACCACTTGTATCGGCTGCCACAAGATTGATGACAAACATAAAGGTAATTTTGGC
>CXWL01009118.1_pt2 | contig 14940 bp, 18 predicted proteins | sample 590931 | NCBI WGS metagenome assembly CXWL01 (sample SAMEA3498368, study PRJEB10139) | groundwater metagenome | biome: water well; material: biofilm material | place: Germany | collected 2015-04-27 | reverse complement strand
CTGCTGCTGGAGCTGGCGCGGGCGAAGAAAATCGACATCGCCAAGATTTCGGTGGGCGAGATCGCCGATCAATACCTGGCTTTCATCGCTGAGGCGCGCGTCCAGAACATGGAACTCGCGGGCGATTATTTGGTGATGGCGGCGTGGTTGGCGCTGCTGAAGTCGCGCCTGTTGATCCCCAAACCGCACTTGCCGGAAGACGAGCCCGACCCGCTGCATTTGGCGGCGGCGCTGCGGTTGAAATTGCTGCACCTCGAACGTGCGCGCGCGGACGCCAAGCGGCTCGGCGCGTTGCCGCAATTAGGGCGCGACGTGTTCTTGAATGGCCAGCCGCGCCCGACCCAGCTTACCAAGCACGTGGTTTGGCGCGCCGATCTTTATGAACTCCTCAACGCCTATTGCGCCGAGCGCTCCAAAAGCGTGCGCAAGCGCGCTTACAAAACGCAGCTGCGCCGCGCCTATCCGCTGGAAACCGCGCGCAAAAAGCTCGAGCAAGCCTTGGCTAAGCTCGCCGATTGGCGCGCCATCGAGGCTGTCGCGCCCGTCGCCGAATCTGGCCCGGATGCGCCGCCGCCGGAAAGCTATCTGGCATCGACGTTCGGCGCCGCGCTTGAACTCGCGCGCGAGGGCAAGATGGAGCTGCGGCAAGCTGAAGCGTTTGCGCCGCTGTTCGTGCGCGCGCGCGCAGTGCAAAAAGGCGCGCCATGACCCCGCCCGAGCCCCCGCACGCCGACGCCATGCGCCGCATCGTGGATGCCTTCGCCGAGGGCGGCCCACGCGCGGCGCCTTCGGCCGACGCACTCCGCGCCGCCGAAGCGCTTTTGTTTGCGGGCGGCGAGCCGATCAGCGCCAAGGCGCTGGGCGAGAAACTGGGACCGGAGGTTGATGTCGCCGCTGTCCTGATGAAGCTCAAAGCCGATTATGCAGGGCGGGGCGTGGAATTGGTCGAGGCGGGCGGCGCATGGCGCTTCCAGTCGGCGGCGGATTTGAGTGCTCTGTTCGCGGAGACGCGCGAGGCGCCGCGAAAGCTGCCCAAAGCCACGTTGGAAACGTTGGCGGTAATATCATACCATCAACCGGCCACGCGAGCGGAAATCGAAGAAATTCGCGGTGTCTCGCTCTCCCAGGGGGCCATGGAGCTACTGCTGGAGCTGGGCTGGATTCGCCCGCGCGGTCGCAGGCGGACGCCCGGCCGCCCGCTCACCTTTGGGACGACGGACGCATTCTTGAGCCAGTTCGGCCTGGCCTCGCTTGACGCGCTGCCGGGCAAGGACGATCTGAGGGGCTTGGGCCTGCTCGATCCGCGCGCCGCGTCAGCTCTCGACGTGCCGCGCCCGAGCGAGGAAACCGCCCCGGACGAAGATCCGCTGTCGGAAGGTGACGACGCGGCAAGCTTTTTCGTGGATCATATGGGCAAGGACGAATAAGCGCCGTGCGCGCCGTCCGCTGAATTGGAGTTTTCGATGCATTTCCCAGGGCTGATACCGCTCCTGATCGTGTTGGCGTTGGCGTTCTTGCTGTTCAGCCGGCCTGGACGTATTTCCGGGCTGATGGAGGATTTGGGCAAGGGCATCCGCGGTTTCCGCAAGGGCCTCACTGATCCGAACGCCCCGCCGCCGGAAGACCCGCCGCGCCAAGTGCCAGACCAAACCACCAACGAGGACCGCAAGCAGAACTGATCTGCGCGGGAATTGACCGCCCATGCTGCCGAGCCTCGGTTTCCAGGAAATTTTGCTCCTCGGCGTGCTCGCCCTTGTGGTGATCGGGCCGAAGGATTTGCCGCTCATGCTGCGCAAGCTTGGGCGCTGGACGGCGAAGCTGCGTGGCATGGCGCAGGAATTCCGCAGCGGCTTCGATGAGCTCGCGCGCCAGGCCGAACTCGACGAACTGAAGAAAGAAGTGGAAGCGCTGCGGCGCACCACCAACCTCAATAGCCTCGCTAACGAAATCACCAAGCCGATCACCAGTGCGCTGCCGACGCTGGAGGATTACGCGGGCATTTCAAAACCGCGCCCAAGGGATGCGCTGCCCGATCAACCCGAGCCGGCGGTCGTACACGCTCCTGATGCAATGGCGCCCGCTGTTGAAGAGAGCCCGAGCTTGGAAGTTGCGCCCATCGCGCGGAGCGGGCCGTGAGTGATGCGCTCAAAGGCCACGACGATGACATCGAAGCCTCGCGCGCGCCGCTGCTTGATCACCTCTCGGAGCTGCGCTCGCGGCTGATGGTGGTGTCGGCGACATTAGTGGCCGCGTTCATCGTCAGCTTCTTTTTCGCCGAGCCTTTGTTCTCTTTGCTGATCGAGCCGTTCAAGGCGGCGATGGCCAAGGTGCATCCCGAGCGCGTCGATCAGGCCATTCAGCTGGTTTACACGGGTGCTTTCGGTTTTTTCGGCGTGAAGATGACGATCGCTTTGTTCGCGGCCATCGTGGTGTCGTTTCCGATCATCGCCTGGCAGGCCTACGCGTTTATCGCGCCCGGCCTCTACAAGCGCGAGCGCGGGGCGGTGGCGCCGTTTCTGATCGCCGCGCCGGTCATGTTCGCCCTCGGCGGCGCGTTTGTGTATTACATCGCCATGCCGTTCGCGCTTGAGTTCGCGCTCAACCAGGAAGTGACACGCGACGGGGTCAGCGTTTCTTATCTGCCCAAGGTCGAGGAATATCTGGGCCTGGTGACGACGTTAGTGCTGGCGTTCGGACTGTTCTTTCAATTGCCGGTGGTGCTGTCGCTGTTGGCGCGGGTGGGCATGATCGACGCAGCCATGCTGCGCTCGGGGCGGCGCTATGCCTTGGTGGGGATCGCCGCCTTCGCCGCCCTGGTGACCCCGCCCGACGTGCTGTCGATGACGGTGATGGCGATCCCGATGTACGTGCTCTACGAAATGTCGATCTGGCTGGTCTGGGCCATCGCCCGCGGCCGCGACAAGGAAGAGGCGGCGGGGTAGTTGCTTAGCGTCCCTTCTCCCCTTTCCAGGGGAGAAGGTGGCCCGAAGGGCCGGATGAGGGGCCGTGCGCCAGTCCGAAATGGGAGCGCTTCCTCCCCCTCACCCAATTTGCCGGGCAAATTGACCTCTCCCCGGGAAGGGGGAGAGGTGACGCTCACGACGCGTTCGCGCTATGGGAGCGCCATGCACGACATAAAATCCATCCGCGAAAACCCCGCCCTCTACGATGCCGCCTGGGCGCGGCGGGGCTTAAGCGCGCAAGCGCGAGCGATCCTGGAGCTTGACGCCAAACTGCGCGCCGCCGCCACCGTCAAACAAGAAGCCGAAGCCGCGCGCAATGGCGCATCGAAGGAGATCGGCAAAGCCAAGGCCGCCAAGGATGACGCGCGCGCGTCAGCTTTGATGGCCGATGTGGCCGCGTTGAAGGCGAAGATCGAGGAGGCTGGCGCCGAGGAGGCGACCTGGCAAAAGCAACGCGACGATATCCTCGCGTCGCTGCCAAACTTGCCCGCGCACGACGTGCCCGATGGCGCCGACGAGCACGGCAATATCGAAGTGCGGCGCTGGTATCGCGAAGACGGCGCAGGCCCTCCCGCGCTCGACCTCACCGCCGATCACGTCACGCTTGGCGAAGGCTTAGGCCTGATGGATTTCGAAGCCGCTGCCCGCATGAGCGGCTCACGTTTCGTGGCGCTGAAAGGCGCTCTCGCCCGCATGGAACGCGCCCTGGCGGCGTTCATGCTCGATCTGCACACAGGGACGAATGGCTACACGGAAGTGAGCCCGCCTCTGTTGGTGAAGGATGAGGCGATGTTCGGCACGGGGCAGCTGCCCAAGTTCAAAGACGATCAGTTCAACGCCAGCCGTCTGCTCGACGCCGATGCAGTTTCAGACTTGCTCGACGTCTTACTCCGAGTGGAGCTAGATCGCGAGAAACTCGGTATTCCAAGTCTGTTTGACCGGGAAAAGACGGACTTCGTAAAGGGTCCGTGGGTGTTCTCTGGCTATGGACGTGATTTGGTCGCAGAACATGAACGTAAGACGGGGTCGCTGTGGCTCATCCCCACCGCCGAAGTCTCCCTCACCAATCTCGTGCGCGAGAAAATCCTGGACGAGGCGCAACTCCCCATCCGCTTCACCGCCGACACGCCGTGCTTCCGCTCCGAAGCGGGTGCAGCGGGCAAGGATACGCGCGGCATGATCCGCCAGCACCAATTCCGCAAAGTGGAGATGGTGTCGATCACCGCGCCCGAGCAAAGCCATTCCGAGCACGAACGCATGACGGCGTGCGCGGAGGACATCCTCAGGCGCCTGGAGCTGCCATACCGCGTCATGTTGCTCTGCGCTGGCGACATGGGCTTCACCGCGCGCCGCACCTACGATCTCGAAGTCTGGCTGCCCAGCCAGGGCACGTACCGCGAGATCTCCTCGTGCTCGAATTGCGGCGATTTCCAAGCCCGCCGCATGAACGCGCGTTACCGCGATAAAGACGGTAAACCGCAATTCGTGCACACGCTGAATGGCTCTGGCCTCGCCGTTGGCCGCACCTTGGTGGCGATCCTGGAGAACTACCAAAACGCCGATGGCTCAATCAATGTGCCAAGAGCACTCGTGCCCTACATGGGCGGGCTGGAGACGATATCAAAATAAGCGCCACCACTCCTCCCCCTGCAAGGGGGAGGGTAAAAAACATCGCGCCGCGCGTTCACAGCAAACGTAGCGCCGACCCCCTCTCGATCTCCCCCTTGCAGGGGGAGAAGCAGGTCGGCGCAACCACTCCTCCCCCTGCAAGGGGGAGGCTGGGAGGGGGTCCGGCGCTGATTGTTGGGTGTGGAGCAACACCCCCTCACTCAGCTTCGCTGACAGCTCCCCCTTTCAGGGGGAGCAATATCGCCAACATTTCCGCCCCGCTTGCATCTTCCGCCATCGCGCCAAAATCCGCCCGCGCTTCCAGCGCCGCGCCCAGCAGTGCGTGGAAAATTCGCCGTGGCAGCGTCTCGGCGCCGAATTGCGTCAGGTGCGGCGTGATGAATTGCACGTCGAGCAGTTTGAAGCCGCCAAAGCGCAGCCGCGCGGCGAGGTGAACCAATGCCGCTTTGCTGGCGTCGCGCGCGCGAGAGAACATACTCTCGCCGAAAAACGCTCCGCCCAGCGAGACGCCGTACAGGCCGCCAACCAATTCATCGCCCAACCGCGCTTCGACGCTATGTGCAAGTCCGCGCGCGTGCAGCTCCAGATAAAGCGCGCGAATCTCTGGATTGATCCAGGTGTCCTCGCGGTCCTTTCCGGGCGCTGCGCAGGCATCGATCACGGCGGGAAAATCGCGGTCAATGGTGAAGCGGAAGCGATCTTGTTTTAGCGTGCGCGCTAGCCGTCGCGGCACGTGGAAGCGGTCCAGCGGGAACACGCAGCGGAATTCCGGGTCGACGATAAAGAAGCCCTCGTCCCCCCGGCTCTCCGCCATCGGAAACACGCCGCGTCTGTAGCAAGCGATGAGGTCGTCGGTGGAAAAGGGCTTCACGGGGGGGAGTTTGCCACCTCTCCCCCTTTCGGGGGAGAGGTCAATTTGCGTGGCAAATTGGGTGCGGGGGAGGAAGCGCGACGCTTCATGGGTTGCGACGCCCCCTCATCCAGCGCTTACCGTCAGCCCGCCGCCTTCGCCGCCAGGTGCTTTTCCAGCCAGTGGATCGAGTAATCGCCGTTGATCACGTCTGGCTCGTTCATCAGCGCGCGGAACAGCGGCAGCGTGGTTTCGACGCCGGTGATCACCATTTCGTCGAGCGCGCGGCGCAGGCGCATCAGGCATTCGGCGCGGTCGCGCCCATGAACAATCAATTTGCCGATCAGCGAATCATAATTCGGCGGGATCGCGTAGCCGGCATAGATGGCGCTGTCCAAACGCACGCCCAGGCCGCCGGGCGGGTGGTAGCCGGTGATTGTGCCGGGCGAGGGGCGGAAGGTGGCGGGATTTTCGGCGTTGACGCGGCACTCGATGGCGTGACCGTGAAACTTCACGTCCTTCTGCGCCACCGAAAGCGGTGCGCCGTCGGCGATGCGGATCTGTTCGCGCACGAGATCGATGCCTGTGATCATCTCGGTGACAGGGTGCTCGACCTGCAAGCGCGTGTTCATTTCGATAAAAAAGAACTCGCCGTCCTCGAAGAGATATTCCACCGTCCCGACCCCGAGATAGCCAAGCTTTTGAATCGCCTCGGCGGTGACGCGGCCGATTCTAGCGCGGTCCTCTTTGTTGAGCGCGGGTGAGGGCGCTTCCTCGAGCACTTTCTGGTGGCGCCGCTGCAGCGAACAATCGCGCTCACCCAGATGGATCACATTACCATGGCTGTCGGCAACGACTTGAATCTCGATGTGGCGCGGATGGGTGAGATATTTCTCCATGTAAACCGCGTCGTCGCCGAACGCTGCCTTGGCTTCCGCGCGCGCGGTTGAAAACGCTTCGCCAACTTCATCGGCGCCGCGCGCTACTTTCATGCCGCGCCCGCCACCGCCTGCCGCGGCCTTTATTAGCACAGGGTAGCCGATTTTCTTGGCGACTTTCTTGGCCTCATCCTCGGTGGCGATGCCTCCATCCGAGCCCGGCACAACCGGCATGCCGGTATCGATGGCGGCTTGCTTGGCGGCGATCTTGTCGCCCATCAGGCGGATGTGCGCCGCGGTCGGGCCGATGAACGTCATCCCGTGTTCGGTGACGATCTCGGCGAACTTGGCGTTCTCGGAAAGAAAGCCGTAGCCCGGATGAATCGCCTGAGCGCCAGTGATCTCGGCGGCGGCGATGATCGAAGGGATGTGCAAATAGGATTTCGATGCGGCAGGAGGCCCGATGCACACGCTTTCGTCGGCGAGGCGCACATGCATGGCGTCGGTGTCGGCGGTGGAATGCACCGCGACCGTGGAGATGCCCATCTCCTTGCACGCGCGGTGAATACGCAGTGCGATCTCACCCCGGTTGGCGATGAGGACTTTTTCAAACATGGATCACTCGATGATCGCCAGCGGCTCGCCGAACTCGACCGGCTGGGAATCGGTGACGAGAATGGCGATCACCTTGCCCGCGCGCGGGGCCGGGATCGGGTTAAACGTCTTCATCGCTTCCACGACCAGCAATGTTTGCCCCTCGGTGACGGTGTCTCCAACCTTGATGAAGGCCGGCGCGCCTGGTTCGGCGGAGAGATATGCCGTGCCAACCATTGGTGAAGGCACCATGCCGGGATGCTTGACTGGATCAGCATCAGCGGGGGCGGACGCTGGCGGCGCGTGCGCCTGCATGACCGGCGCCGGCGCGTGCACGAATTGAGTATGCGCGGCGGGAGCAGCGGTGATGGTGCGGGCGATGCGCAAGCGCAGTTCGCCGTGCTCGACTTCGATCTCGGAGAGCCCGGTGTCGCTCAGGATTTTCGCCAAGTCACGCACAAGATCGGGATCGATCGCCTGGCTTTTCTTCTCGCTCATCGGTTGCGGTTTCCTGCTCACGCGCTTGAACTTTCCTGTGCGAGGAGGGCGGCTGCCTCCACGGCCAAAAGATAGGAGGTTGCGCCGAAGCCGGCGATCACGCCTTTAGCGGCACGACCCACTAACGAAACGTGACGAAACTCCTCGCGCGCGCCCGGGTTTGAGAGGTGGGTCTCGATCACCGGGATGGCGATGGCCTTGATAGCGTCATGAAGCGCGACCGAGGTGTGCGTGTAGCCGCCAGCGTTCAGCACCACGGCGCAAGCCTTCTCGCGCGCCTCCTGCAGCCAATCCACCAACTCGCCCTCGATGTTGGACTGGCGAAAAATGATTGCCCGCCCCAATTGGCCCGCACGCGCCGCGCACGCCTGCTCGATATCTGCCAAGCTGGCGCGACCGTAGATCTCCGGCTCGCGCGTTCCGAGCAGGTTGAGATTGGGGCCGTTCAAGACATAGATCGGCTTTGGGTCAGCCATGGGTCCTTCGGCCAGTTGATCGGGGGCCCGGGGGGGCTTATTTGGGCGCGATAGGNNGGCGCCCGATTCGGCGACGCTCGCCGACCTGCTCGCCTCCCTGGGGATAGAATCAGCGCGCGTGGCCGTGGAACGCAACCGCGAAATCGCGCCGAAGAGCTTGTGGCCTGCGATCACACTGGCGGACGGTGACCGCCTGGAGATCGTGCAATTCGTGGGGGGCGGGTGAGTTGAGCGCATTCACCTCTCACCCATTCCCGGGGCGATGCGCAGCATCGAGCCCGGGACCCATAAACACAGGCCGTGCAAGTGCTCGCGCGGTGTTTCAATCTTTTGGCCGTGGCGTGTATGGGTCCCGGACTTGCGCTTTGCGCAATCCGGGAATGGGTGTTTGAGATGAGCGACAGCGCACACACGATTGCGGGAAAGACCTACGCCTCCCGCCTCATCATCGGCACCGGCAAGTACAAATCCTACGCCGAGAACGCCGCTGCGCTCGAAGCCAGCGGCGCGGAGATCGTTACCGTCGCGGTGCGGCGTGTGAACCTTTCCGATCCGACGAAAGAGCGCCTCACCGATCATATCGATCCGAAGCAAGTCACGTTCCTGCCCAACACCGCTGGCTGCTTCAATGCCGAGGAAGCGCTGCGCACGCTGCGCCTGGCGCGCGAGGCCGGCGATTGGAAGCTGGTGAAACTCGAAGTGCTGGCCGACCAAAAGACCCTCTATCCCGACATGGAAGAGACGCTCGCCGCCGCCAAAATCCTCGTCGCCGAGGGCTTCGAAGTGATGGTCTATTGCAGCGACGATCCGGTCTATGCGCGCAAGCTGGAGGATGCCGGCTGCGTCGCCATCATGCCGCTGGGCTCGCTGATCGGCTCAGGCCTGGGCATCCAAAATCCGGTGAACATCCGGCTTATCGTGGAGCAATCGCGTGTGCCGGTGATCGTCGACGCCGGCGTCGGCACGGCCAGCGACGCGGCGATTGCGATGGAACTCGGCGTCGACGGCGTGCTGATGAACACGGCGATTGCGGAAGCGAAAGACCCGGTGCGCATGGCCCGCGCGATGAAACACGCCGTGATCGCGGGGCGGGAAGCGTATCTGGCCGGGCGGATGGGGAAGAAGAGATACGCTGACCCGAGTTCGCCGCTCGGTGGGCTGATCTAAAGAACCCTCTCCCCGCGAGGGGAGAGGGTAGGGTGAGGGGATGGCGCCGCCGTCAACAAGCAAAGGCATGCTCCGCGACCGCGCCCGCGGTATGCGCAGACAGCCAAGCCAAGCCGAACGCGCGATTTGGGATATCGTTCGCGACAACCGCCTCGGCGTCAAATTCCGTCGCCAACGTCCGATCGACCGTTACATCGCCGACCTCGCATGTTTGGAAGCGAAGCTGATTATCGAGGTCGATGGCCCGTCGCACGATGGCGCTGATCAAGTCGAATACGACGCCGAACGCACGTCGCGGCTTCAAACGCTCGGATGGCGCGTCCTGCGCCTGCGCGACGCGCTCGTGCTCTCAGACGCAAGCGCTTCCACCACGCTCATCGTCGAAGTCCTGCGCCAACCCTCACCCTAACCCTCTCCCCTCTCGGGGAGAGGGGACGACGCGGATGGGGAAGAAGTATGCTGACCAGAGCAGTCCGTGGGGCGCCCGATCTAGCTATGCTTGCGGGTCTGAAAATCCTCAAAGTCGGCCGCTTGCTTGCGCGTCGCCTCGTCGGCTTGCGGATGTTGCCGAGCGTCCGAAAGCAGCGCGAGCAGTAGCGCTCGCTCCTGGTCGGAACTGGCCCCGTTGATCCATCTGTTGAGCATAAGCACCGTGAGTGTCGTCGGTTTTCGTTTCAACGACGCCGCGAGTTGCTCCTCGTACCCGCTGCGGAAGAACTTCTCGATGTAGTGCACAAGCGATCCTGGCGCGCCGTAGTCGAGATCGGGATGCGCTTCAACGAAGCGGAGAATGGGCCCCACGATGTCGACGCCGGCCTCACGGGTGACCCATCCGGCAATCAAGTCGTCCGCCGCTGCATAGAAGAAATCAGCGTCAATAATGGACTCCAGCTGGCGAGTGATCTCTGCAGGCTCGACGCTCATCGCCTCAACCATCCCCCCAAATCCCCAAACGCCCGCTCCGCCAGCGCCAGCTTCTTTGCGCGCCCGCGTTCTTCGCCTTTGAGCTTCTTGCCGTCCGGCCCGTGCGTCGGCGCGGCGAGCGGCGGAAACAGCCCGAAGTTCACATTCATCGGCTGAAACGAACCCTTGCCGCCGCTCACATGCCCGCCGGTCACGTGCGCGAGCAGCGCGCCCAAAGCCGTGGTGGCCGGCGGCGGTTCTACCGCGCGCCCCAAACGCTCCGCCGCCGCAAAGCGCCCCGCCAGCATGCCCATCGCCGCGCTCTCAACGTAGCCCTCAACGCCCGTCACTTGCCCCGCAAAGCGCACGCGCGGCTCGGCGCGTAAACGCAAAGTCGCGTCCAGCAGTTTCGGCGAATTGAGAAACGTGTTGCGATGAATGCCGCCCAGGCGCGCAAAGCGCGCGTTTTGCAGCCCCGGGATCATGCGGAAAATCTCTTCCTGCGCGGCGTATTTCAGCTTGGTCTGAAAGCCGACGATGTTGAACAACGTGCCGAGCTTGTTGTCCTGACGGAGTTGTACGACAGCGTGCGCGCGCTTGCCCACGCGCGGGTCCATCAGCCCCACCGGCTTCATCGGCCCGAAGCGCAAGGTTTCAGGTCCGCGCTCCGCCATCACTTCGATCGGCAGGCAGCCCTCGAAATAGGGCGTGTTCTTCTCCCAGTCCTTGAACTCAGTTTTCGCGCCCGCATTCAAAGCGGCGATGAACCCCGCGTACTGCGCCTCATCCATCGGGCAGTTCACATAAGCGGCTTTGTCGCCAGCCGGACCTTCCTTGTCATAACGCGATTGCATCCACGCTATGTCGAAATCAATCGAGTCCGCATGCACGATTGGCGCGATGGCGTCGAAGAAAGCGAGGCTGTCTTCGCCGGTGAGGCCGCGGATGGAATCGGCGAGTGAAGGCGACGTGAGAGGGCCAGTGCAAAAGATGACGCTGTCCTTTTCACGCTCGCCCCCTCCGTCGGCTTCGCCGACACCTCCCCCGCAGGCGGGGGAGGAAAGGAATTGATCCAGTAAGCGCACCTCCTTGCGTTCAACCCTAATCAACGGGTGCGCCACCAGCGCCGCCGTCACCGCGTCCGCGAACACATCGCGGTCCACCGCGAGCGCCGAGCCCGCGGGCACCTGGGCTGGCGCCGCGCACGCCATCACCAGCGACCCCAGGCGCCGCATTTCCTCATGCAGCAACCCCACCGCATTGCCGCGCCAATCATCCGAACGGAATGAATTGGAGCACACCAGCTCCGCGAACTTGTCGGTCTGGTGCGCGTCCGTCATCCGCACGGGGCGCATTTCGTGCAGCACCACCGGCACGCCGGCCTCGGCCGCCGCCCAAGCGGCCTCCGAACCGGCAAGCCCGCCGCCGACGATGTGAATGGGGCGAATGTCCATCGCTTCCTCATGACGCGGCGAGCGCCTCGCTTCAAGCCTCGCGCGCGGCTTGGCTTTGCGGCATAGACCCAGCGCAAGGAGCGAAGATGACGGCGCCTGGAAAACTACCCATCCGCGACAGCATCGGCGCCGCGCTGCGGTTTGCGCGCGGGAATTGGCGCTTTGTGTTGGGCGTGGCGGCGCTTGGCGCTGGGCTGCATACCCTGGCGCTGGCGGGCCTGGGTTCGAGCCTGCTGTGGTTTCTTGCTTTGATTGCTATTTCCGGCGCCGTGCACGCGGTGCTTACGCGCGCGGCGCTGAGCGGCGCGCCTGGCGCGGCTTCGTCATTGGCCGGCGATACGGGGCGGACGATCGCGGCGGGCGCCATTGTCGGCTTTTTCGCGGCGATGATCGTTCTGGTGTTGCTGTACGTTTCCATGGGCGTTCTGATCGCGCCCTACGTGGATGAGGCAAAAGCGCTGCTTGAGGATCAAGCGGGCCTGCGTGCGTTGATGGAGCGTGCCGTACGGGAACAGCCCGCAATTCTTTCTTGGACGATCGGAATCGGCGCCTTGATCATGCTGGCGTTGACGTCACGTTTCTACTACGCGGCGCCGGCGAGCATCGAGCGTGGGCGCATCCTTGTGTTCGAGAGCTGGCGCTCGACCAAGGGGGCGATGTGGCGCGTGATCGCGGCGCGCGTTGTTCTACTTGGACCCGCGCTCATTCTGGTGGGGGCGCTGCAATCGCTGGCGGGGATGGTGGTCGGCGTCAACGGCGCCGATCCGGCGGCGATGGCGGCGCGGGCAGAGGCCAATCCGTTGGCGTTTGTTGCGTTCTACGGCGTCGCGCAATTCCTGCAAATCGCCATCTATACCTCACTCGAGGCGGGGCTTTCGGCTTCCCTCTACAGGGCATTTCAGCAACAGCCGCCGCCGCCAGCCTAAGCGCTACTCGACCGACTCGGGGCGGGCGGGTACATGGGCCGTCCCCATGACCCCCTCGCGTCCCTACGTCGCCGACATGTTGCGGCTGGCCGGCCCGGTGGCGCTCGCGCGCCTCGGCATTATCGGCATGGCCATCGCCGATGTCGTTGTGGTGGGCCAGCTCGCGCCTGATGAATTGCCGCATCAAGCCTTGGGCTGGGCGCCGACGGCGGTGTTTCTGGTGGCGGCGATTGGTTTGCTGCAAGGCGTGCAAGTGCTGGCGGCGCGCGCCTTGGGTGAGAACAATCCCCAGGGCGCGGGCATGGCGTTGCGGCGCGGACTTGTGCTTGCGCTGGTTGCGGGTTTGGCGTCGGCGGCGTTGATGTGGCTCGCGGGCGAGCGCCTGTTCGCCGTGTTCGGCATCGAGCAAAGCCTGGTGGGGCCATCGGCGCCGGTGATGAAAATCCTGGCGCTCTCGGTGCCGCTGCATTTGCTTTATGTCGCCGGCACATTTTTCCTTGAAGCCATCAAGAAGCCCGGCATTTCGACGGCTGTGATGTGGGCCGCGAACGCGGTCAATCTCGGGCTCAATTTGTTGTGGGTGCCCGAACATGGGGCGATCGGATCGGCCTGGGCGACATTAGGCGCGCGCGTGTTTCTCGCCGGCGCGGTGCTGCTGTGGATTTTCCTGCTGCGCGATGGGGCCGCGTATGGCGTACGCAAGTCCGGCGGCGCGGGGCCGAGTTTTCGCGCGCTGCTCGCTGTCGGTGTCGCAGCGGCTTTGAGCCAGGCGGTGGAGGCGGGCGCGTTTTCGGCGATGACCGTTGTGGCTGGCCGTCTCGGCGCCGAAGTGGTGGCGGGTTATCAGATATTGCTCAATTTCATGGCGCTGGTGTTCATGGTGGCGCTGGGATTTTCCACCGCCACCGCTGTGCTTGTGTCGGAAGCGGTGGGGCGCAAGGCGCCGCGTGACAGCGCGCGCGCGGGTTGGACCGGCATTTTGCTCAACACCATCGCCATGGCAATCGCCGCGGCGCTGGCGCTCACATTTTCCGCTTGGATCGGGCGTTTTTACACCGCCGACTTAAGCCTTGCGGCGCTGATCGCGTCCTTGATGTGGATCGCGGCGATCATCATGGCGCCGGACGGGGCGCAAGTGGTGACCTCGTCGGCACTGCGGGCGCGCGGCGACAATTGGTTTCCAACCTTCAGCCATATCCTGGCTTATGCGGGTGTCATGCCGGTGCTGGGGTATTGGTTGGCCGAGCACGAAGGCATGGGGGTGGCGGGCCTGCTGTATGCGATCTTCTGGGCCAGCGTTTTGTCGGCGGCGGTGCTGATTGCGCGGTGGGCGGCGCTGTCTGGTGAACTCCCTCCCCGTTGAGGGGAGGGGGCAGGGGCCGAGTGAAGCGCGACGTTCGACAGTTGGGAGCGCGGGTCTCCAGACCCGCTCTTTTGCTGGCGACGTTCGCGATGCGCGTCCGGAGACGCGCGGTCCAACTTGGACAACTCGAGTGTCACCCCAACCCCTCACCTCGCGGGGAGGGGAGCTAAAACGGCGCGCCCAGCACCCAGCCTTCTTCGCGCTCGACATGATCGCGCCGCGCATCTTCCTTTGCGGGCCCAAACAGCGCGGAGAGTTGGCCCTTTTCGTCGAGCGCATGGAATCGCTCCACGGCGGCGCGCGCTTGCGCTTCGTCCGTGATCGCGCCCGTTTGTGTTTTAGCGGCGTAGAGTGAAGGCCAGATTTCCGCGAACAGCGCCTCGGCGCCTTCGAGGTCGGCGGGCGCAAGCGGTTTCCAGCCGGTCTCGAACGGCCACAGTTTCACCGCGCGCGCATCGCGCAGACGCTTGATCACCGGCAGCCCAAGTAGCGCCTGGCTGCCGGCCGAGCCTTGGTAATAGAGTTTCCAGATTGAGGAAGTCGCCTTGAGCGCCTCCTCGCACAACCGGAATTCCGGCAAATCCTCGGGGCTGTGGTCGCGCACGCGCTTCACCGAGAGCATGGTCTGCGCATCGCGTGCCGGCGCGCCCCAGAACGGAAACGCTTGGCCCGTCATCAGCCGGTTTATCTTGGCGCCGACCTGGAAGCGGTTGTTGGAATTGTCCGGCTTGTCCTTCACTTCCTTGGCGACGAAATCCAGCAGCGCGCGCCAGGGTTCGCCGCCGAGTTTCAACGCCGCCGCGGTTCCGCGCGGAAAACCGAGCGGAAAATCAAACCCCACGAACGCGCGCTCGCTCTTGCGTTTCAGCTCATCGAGGATGGAGTTAAGCTGCTTTTCCGCCTCGGCGCGTGTCGCGGGGCTATGTGCCTCGAACGCCATCTGAAATCGCACATTGCGTTTCAACACGCCGATCCAGATTGAATCGGCGCCAGTCGCGGGCTTGGAGGCGGCGCTCCAATCGACCGCGACATAAGCTTGGAAAAGGCGAACGCTCATGTGGCGAGTTTAACCAGCATTTTACCGGTGTTGGCGCCAGTGAAGAGATTGAGAAACGCTTTCGGCGCGTTGGCGATGCCGTTCTCGACGGTCTCTTCCCACTTGATGGCGCCGTCCTTGATCCATTGCGTCATCTCGGCGCGGAATTGCTCGCGCATGTCCCAATAATTCATGACGATGAA
>CXWL01141060.1_pt1 | contig 14941 bp, 10 predicted proteins | sample 590931 | NCBI WGS metagenome assembly CXWL01 (sample SAMEA3498368, study PRJEB10139) | groundwater metagenome | biome: water well; material: biofilm material | place: Germany | collected 2015-04-27 | reverse complement strand
ACTGATCGTTGAGCCACTTGAAAATTTCCATCTGCTGCTTCCTCAATTGTGCGGCGAGCCGCGCTTGTATCCGTTGCGTCAGGGGCAGGTAACGTGCACCAAGCGGCGTTCCCGGCAGCGTGCCGCCGATGTATAGGGTAGTCTACCTTGAGCGGCCCGGGCCTGGAACCGATATCCGACCAGTACTTGTCTTCGCGCCGGATTGCGTAGAACGCTTTTGCAAACTTGCATGCAGGTCGCCGAGCAGCAAACACAATCGTGCAGCAGGCGGCGTGCAAGTGGATTAAATGAAATAGCATCAGCTTTTTTGTTTCCGATCGTCGAAATTCAATCGATGCCGACTCCTTTTGTTCCCTGATTCAGATATATTCGCAGTGTAATGTTAATCATCTATCTGTAGCCTGATGTGGCAGCTTGCCGGTCCGAGGTTCCCTCTTTTTCATACTGAAGCGTCTCGTGCCTATTTCCAAACGACATTACCGTATCAAATATTTGCTGGTGCTGGCCTTTGGCGGCCTNNGCGCTGGCTATCGGGCTGCCCATCTACCTGTACAGCAACCATGTATTCGTGTCACAACTGGTGACCGACAGGGGTGACGCGATCAACGACCTGGCCAAGGCCGTTGCTTCAGTCATGGCGGAAAACCTGCAGGAACGGCAGCGTGAAATCACCTTGCTGACGCAAACGCCCTTGTTCAAAACCGCAGCACTGAACGATCCAGAGCTCAAAGCCAACCTGGAGCGGGTCCAGAAGTCCTATCCACACTATTCCTGGATAGGCGCGGCTGATCTTAACGGCATAGTGCAATCTTCCACCGGCAATGTCTTGCACGGCGTTAGCGTGCGCGAGCGGCCCTGGTTCATCCATGGACTGAAAGGTGCATTTTCTGGTGACTTGCACGAAGCCTTGCTGCTGAGCCGGTTGTTGCCGCCACCTGCCGCTGGGGGGCAGTTGCACTTGATAGATTTTTCCGCGCCACTGCTGGATGCAAACGGCAAAGTGCGTGGTGTACTGGGCACCCATGCCGACTGGGGTTGGGCTGCCGATGTGGTCAAGGTCTTGAAGCCAGTCAATGCTGCGCAATCACGACTGGAAATACTGATCGTCAACGGTGAAAGCCGCGTGATCCATCCTGAAAAATACGACGGCAAAGTGTTCCTGCCTGCATCGCTGACTACAGAACGCGCTTTTGTCGTCGGCCGATGGGATGATGGCAACGAGTATGTCGCCAGCATGGTGCCGGTTCAAGACGCGGCGCCTTCCATGGACTGGCGCATCGTGGTGCGCCAGCCGACTGGGCAGACGCTGGGTGACGTTCAGGCACTGCAGCGCGTGATCATGGGTTCTGCTGCATTGTCAGCGCTGATTTTCATTGCGCTGGTCTGGTGGGGCGCGACTATCTTTAGTCGGCCTTTGCGGCAGCTGGCGGATCAGGCCCGCAGAGTAGAGCAGGGTGACGAGGATATGCCGCTGACGGTGAGTTCCAGAACCGTCGAAATCAATGAAGTGACCGACGCCTTGCGCGGGATGGCCAGCACCTTGCTCAGTCGCAAGGAGGCGCTGGCCGCAAGCAATGTGCGCCTGGAGCAAACAGTGGCAGTACGTACTGCCGAACTGGCCAAGGCCAATGAAGAGTTGCGCCTGCTTGCCCGGCAAGACACGCTGACCCGATTGCCCAACCGTTTTGCCGCCAATGAGCGCCTGCGCAGCGAGTTCGTGCTCATGAAGCGTTCGCATAATGTCTATGCGGTGCTGATGATGGATGTCGATTTTTTCAAGCAAGTCAACGACACGCATGGTCATGCGGTGGGTGACCAGGTACTGCAGTGGGTGGCGAATATTCTCAGGACTACGTTGCGCGAGAGTGATTTCATCGCACGCTTTGGCGGCGAGGAATTCCTGGCCTTGTTGCNNCCGTATCACTTTAAGTATAGGGATAGCCCTGGCCAGTCCCGAGCAAGTCGATGAAGATGATGCGGTGCGCCTAGCCGACCACTGGTTGTATGAAGCGAAAAAAGCTGGCCGCAACCGGCTTGCTGCCGAAATACTAATCTAAGGGGCCACTCTCGTCGATGCTGCAGCAGCATCGATTCAAGCGCTCAACTCTGTCCCCAGCAGCACCGAAGCCTGGCGGCGCATTGGGATTGCCTGCCGGCTGCAAGTCTTATGGCAATAATCTCAATTTTGGTGTTGCTTTATTTGAAGCGCCCACTTTTGCTTACACAGTGCTTAATGTGTTGCATTGACCGGTTAAATATAAGGCCTATAGCCGTTAGTCGACTGTCCAGAAAAATACAACATTTTCATGTTGAGCTCAAAAGTATCTATTAAAGTTAGGGCGATTCATCTAGTCTGGATTGATCCCTAGCGAGAGGGATTGCCTAAGGACATCGCCAGTACACGCGCTACATGCAATGCATTCTGATGTGTGCCATCAATAATCTGGTGACGGCAACTAGTGCCATCAGCGACAAAGATTGTTCCGGCTTCTGCTCTGCGGATGGCGGGGAATAGTGAAAGCTCTGCCATAGCCTGCGACGCGTCATAATGTTCGGCTTCGTAACCGAAACTTCCGGCCATGCCACAACATGACGATTCGATCAAAGACACATCGAGTTGCGGGATCCACTTCAAAACCGCCTGCACCGGACGCACAGCGTCGAATGCCTTCTGATGGCAATGACCATGCAGCGATGCCTTGCCGGAGGCGAGAGGTTGCAGATTGAGCAGTTTTAGATCGATGCGTCCTGCTGCCTGTTCGTTGACCAGAAATTCCTCAAACATGAATGCCGACGCTGCAAGCTTCTTGGCTTCATCACCGTAACCATAGTTCAGAAATTCATCGCGCATAGACAGCAGGCAAGAAGGTTCAAGCCCGACGATGGCTATGCCGCGATTAACGAATGGCATCAACGTATCTAGCGTGCGACGCGCTTCCCTTTTAGCTTCATCGACTAAGCCAGTAGAAAGGAACGTGCGACCGCAGCAGAGCGGACGTTCGTTACCTTTGATATTCAGGTGCACGGTGTAGCCGGCAGCTTGCAGAACGGATTGCGCGGCAGCGGCGTTTTCCGGCTCCATGTAATTATTGAAGGTGTCGACGAATAGCAGTACTTCCTTACCGGACTCTTTCCCACCCTCAAAAGCGAGGCTCGTTTGCTGTGACAGGAAAGAACGTTTGNNCGTTTGAATTGCGGGAACGCTCGTTGCGGCGCGAGGCCGATGATTTTTTTCACCCAACTGGCCAGCCGCGGCAAGCGCTCAGCTGCTGCAAGCAAGCTGCCGATCCGACTGACGTACGGAGCATAGCGCGGCATGAAGGCAACCATCCGATCACGCAAGGTGCTACCGTGCCGGTCGGTCCATGCAGCGCGCGCTTCGATCTTGATCTTTGCCATGTCTACGCCGGTTGGACAGTCGCGCTTGCAGCCTTTACATGACACGCAAAGGTCGAGCACTTCCTTCACTTCTGCGCTTGCCAAACCATCATCGCCGAGTTGACTTGAGATCGCCAGCCGCAGGGTGTTGGCTCGACCGCGCGTGACGTGGCGTTCATCTTTGGTGATACGATAACTTGGGCACATGGTGCCGGCATCGAACTTGCGGCAATGGCCATTGTTGTTGCACCTCTCAACGGCTTTCGCAAGGCCGCCGGTGCGATCGTCTCCTGTGCCGGGCGGTGTTTCCCGTCCGCTGGCCGGATCGCGCGTGACGTTCCATGCCGACCAATCCATCTTTGTTTCAATGGCCAGTTCGCGATAGCCGGGTGCAAAGCGGAAATTGCTTTTGTCGTCCATCTTAGGCGGACGCACGATTTTGTCCGGGTTGAAGCGATTGTCCGGGTCGAACAGGTCCTTGATCTCGCTGAATGCCTGGTTCAGCTTCGGCCCATATTGCCATGCGACCCATTCGCCGCGACACAAGCCGTCGCCGTGTTCGCCGGAATACGCACCTTTGTATTCGCGCACCAACGCCGACGCCTCTTCCGCAATTGCGCGCATGTCGGCCGCACCCTTGCGTCGCATGTCGAGGATAGGGCGTACATGCAGTGTACCGACGCTGGCATGCGCATACCACGTCCCTTCAGTTTGATATTTGTGAAAGACTGCAGTTAGGCGCTCAGTATATTCCGCGAGATGAACCAGCGGCACCGCGCAGTCTTCGATGAAAGACACCGGCTTGCCGTCACCCTTCATGCTCATCATGATGTTGAGGCCAGCCTTGCGCACATCCCACAATGCTTTTTGTTCGTTGGTGTCGACCATGTCGGTAACCGCACCTGGCAGGCCGAGATCACTCATCAAATCAGATAATGCCGACAATTTTTCAACCAATTCTGCTTTGTTGTCGCCGGCAAATTCAACTAACAGAATTGCCTGAGGCTGGCCGACTAGCGCTTTTTCGATAACGGGTCTGAATGCTGGATTACTCAGCGACAGATCGATCATCGTACGATCAACCAGTTCGACTGCGGTTGGCGTGAGCTTGACGATGTGTTGCGTCATGTCCATCGCCTGGTAAAAAGTAGGGAAATTGATGACCCCCAGAACTTTGGCAGCAGGTAAAGGTGCTAGCTTGAGCGTGATCTGGCGGCTATAGGCGAGAGTGCCTTCCGAGCCGACCAGAATGTGCGCGAGATTGGCGCTACCATCGTCGGTATAAGCGAGTGGATTCTGGCAGTCGAATAAATCAATGTTGTAACCGGCGACACGACGCAAGACCTTGGGTACACGCTCGATGATTTCGTCGCGTTCTCGCGTGGCTATCTTCTGCAAACCTTGCACGATCTGCTGCACGCGTGCGGTCTGCGCCATCTTTCCCAATGTCTCAAACCGTGCCTTTGTACCGTCTGCGAGTACTGCATCAATGCCAAGCACGTTGTGCACCATGTTGCCGTATTCGATAGAACGCGAACCGCAAGAATTATTACCTGCCATACCGCCTATCGTACATTGCGCAGCGGTGGATACGTCGACTGGAAACCACAAGCCATGCGGCTTGAGCCATGCATTGAGATGATCAAGCACAATGCCAGGCTCAACAGTGATGCTCAGTTTTTCTTTGTTAAATTCGACAACGTTATTCAGCCATTTGCTGTTGTCGATGACCAGCGCTTCGCCCACCGTTTGCCCACACTGGCTGGTGCCACCGCCACGCGCGAGTATGGGCGCTTTTTCAGAGCGCGCAATGTCAAGACATGTCAACAGATCTTGCTGGTCACGTGGCACCACCACGCCAATCGGCATGATCTGATAGATCGATGCATCGGTCGCATAGCGGCCGCGGTCAGCTTGGCTGAACAGCACGTCACCGCGCAATTCCTTGTGCAGCAATCTCGCCAGTGGGCTGGACGATGACAAACTGACAGAATGGAGCGGAGCGAAGTGGAGTGGTTTGAAGAGCATGTCGGTATTCCTTTTTGAAGCGGTTGCAGCGTCTTAAACAACCCCTGACGTATTGCATATTGATTTTTGTTTCTCTATTCTTGAGCGTTACCTGCAATAACGCGCAAGCAGCTACAACAGCATCAGACGAATCGGCGGCAGCGATCCGATCTGGCCGGACAACGTGCCACCGGTTTCAGGAAAGTCGATGCCGGTATACGTGCCTGTGGTGATGATATCGCCTGCCTTGAGTGTCAAGCCTCTGGCGCTGTAGTGATTTACTACCCATGGCAGCATGCAACGTGGGTCGCCCGCCGGATTCCTGCCGGTGCCGGAAAAGATGATGCGGGTATCGATACGCAGGTCGGCAGCGATGGCGAGAAACGGAAATGCCGGATCGTAGTCAATCATTTCACCGACGATCAGCGCGCCGTGGTTTTGCATGTCGGCCAGTTGAATCAGTGGATCGACCTGCGGCCATCCAGCGACGCGGCTGGAAACAATCTCGATTGCTGTGCCCATCAGAGACAGGCTTTCAAACACCTCGGCATCGCTGTATATTTCTGCCCTCGGTGAGAAGGTACGTGAAAATGTGAAGGTGATTTCCAGCTCAAATCCAGCCGACGGATACCGATCGCGTGAGACAAATGTCGGATCAGGCATGATGCAATCGGCCGGCAACAGCGAGCCTTGGATTGGTCCGTCCGGCGTCTTCGCGCCAACCTTGAAACCACCTATTTCCTGTTTGCGACGTGCAATCATCTCGTGCTGGATCACGTATGCTGCATCTCTGTCAGCAGGTGTCAGCGTCGCCGGAACAGCCGACGCCGTACCGGTGCGATGCGCGTGCATCAGCAGTGTGGCGAGTTCGCTTTCGACCTGCCTGTTCGTCATGTGGGTGGGCATGCGTCAGTTCAGGCTGCGATTTTCAATGCCGGAATTTTTTGTTCCGACAGGTAATCCATCGCTGCTGTCACGCCGCTAGCTTTGATGGTGATGCCGGCTAGTTTCAATCCCATTTCGACGCCCGCCAGCGTTGCCATCAAGGTCAGGTCGTTGGCTTCGCCCAGATGGCCGATGCGGAACATGCGGCCCTTCATCTTGCCCAAGCCGGTGCCAAGTGACATATTGAAGCGCTCGTAAATAATTTTTCGCACGACGTCGGCATCGATGCCTTCTGGCGTCATCACCCCAGTCAGTACCGGCGAAAAATATGCCGGATCTGCACATTGCACTTCCAGTCCCCATTCACCGACCGCGATGCGGCATGCGGCGGCCAGACGCTGGTGACGCGCGAAGGTGTTGTCCAGGCCTTCGTCCAGAATCATGTCGAGCGCTTCCGACAGACCGTAGAGAAGATTGGTATTCGGGGTGTATGGCCAGTAGCCAGTCTTGTTCATCTCGATGATCTCGTCCCACGCCCAGAACGCGCGCGGCAGCTTGGCAGTCTTGCTGGCGGCGATGGCTTTTTTGGATACGGCATTGAAGCTGATCCCCGGCGGAAGCATCAGCCCTTTTTGTGAACCCGATACCGTAACGTCCACGCCCCATTCATCATGACGGTAATCCGCTGATGCGAGGCCGGAGATCGTGTCAACCAACAGCAAAGCCGGATGGCCTGCAGCATCGATGGCCTTGCGTACTGCGGCGATGTTTGAGGTAACTCCAGTCGACGTTTCGTTATGTACGACGCAGACTGCCTTGATTACGTGGCCGGTGTCGGCGCGCAAGCGTGCTTCGATCGCATCAGCCTGAACGCCGCGACGCCATCCTTCGATACCTGGCAGGCCAATGAATTCTGGTTTGAGGCCAAGCGCTTCTGCCATCTTTTTCCACAGCGTTGCAAAGTGACCTGTTTCATACATCAGGACGGTGTCGCCGGGGCTAAGAGTATTGGCCAGTGCCGCTTCCCATGCGCCAGTACCGGATGCAGGATAGATAATGACAGGCTGGGTTGTCTTGAAGATTTTCTGGATACCAGACAGGACTTTCAAACCGAGCGCAGCGAATTCAGGGCCGCGATGATCGATGGTTGGATAGCTCATCGCACGCAGAATGCGATCCGGCACAGGGCTTGGTCCAGGGATCTGCAAAAAGTGGCGACCAGCTGGATGAAAGTCGAGTTTCAACATTTAAATCTCCTCGAGAAAATTCCAATAATTGGATATTGCATACAAAATACTTTATCAGAGCAGATTTGATTAGTAAAGAAATTTGAGCTCAAAAGTGGAATTCAGGCCAGACTTCGTAGTTTCTATTTGGAAACTTTCATCTGTCACATCTTCTATAAAAATCATCAAATCCTTTAATTGCAGGCACCATTTTTACTTGTTGTTTTCTATATAAATAGCGCTAGCCTAGTTCGGTCAAGAACGCGCAATTGGATTAAAATACGACATTACCTCTCGGAATTAGTATGCAAAATACATTCATCAGCGACGAATCGACCAATAACGGCCCAGATATGCCGCGCATGGAACGTCAGCGCTTGCACGATGCCGTCGTGGAGCATTTGCAAAATTTGATTATTGAAGGCGTATTGGCACCTGGCACCAAGCTCAACGAACGTGAAGTGTGCGAACGGCTGGGGATTTCGCGTACGCCGTTGCGGGAAGCAATGAAGGTCCTCGCATCGGAAGGCTTGATCGAAATCGCACCTAACCGCGGAGCATTCGTATCTAAAATGAGCGACACTGAAATATGGGAAGCGTTTGAAGTCATGAGCGGCTTGGAGGCGCTGTCCGGCGAACTGGCTGCCGAACGCATTTCGCCGGTGGAAATCGCCGAGATCAAAATGCTGCATGAAGCAATGATCGTCTGCCGTTCACAAAACGATTTGTCCGGCTATTACAGCCGCAATCAAACGATCCATAACAAGATCAACGCTGCGGCACGTAATACGATGCTGCGCCAAATTTACCTGTCGCTTAATCGTCGTCTGCTGGCGCTACGCTTCAAATCCAATTTCAAGGAAGAGAAATGGGATCGTGCCATCGGCGAGCATGAAGAGATGATCAAGGCGCTGGAAACCCGCGACGGCAAACGCCTGGCCGGCATCCTGCGTCAGCATCTGCTCGACAAACGTGATTCGGTCATGTCAGATTTGCGCGAGGCCGCGGCAGCAAACGCTGTTGTGCCCGCCACTGCAAAACTAAAGGCGGCCGTCGCTTCCGCCAAATAAGAACCCGCGCAACATGTAAAAAAGCCTGGAGCATGCTCCAGGCTTTTTATTTTTACGATTTAGCTTGCGACGTCAGACAGCCAACGCTGGTGCACGATGCCGAAAGCGTGCGATCAGGCTGCTTACCAATGGCCACAACAAGGCAATCATTGCCAGCGTCATGATGGTGCCCACCAGCCCGCCACTCCAGAATACGCCGAGCGCACCTTTGGAGCCAACCATGGTTTGACGGAACGCATCTTCGGCTCTATCGCCGAGCACCAAGGCAAGTACCAGCGGTGCCAATGGATAGTTCAGCTTCTTGAAGATGTAGCCGACGACACCGAACACCACCATCTGCCAAATATCGAACTGTGCATTGTGCACGGTAAAGGCACCGATCGCACAAATCACCATGATCGACGGTGCGATGATTGAAAAAGGAATCCGCAGGATGGCAGCGAACAGCGGTACCGTCGACAGCACGACAATCAAGCCTGCGATATTACCAAGGTACATGCTGGCGATCAGGCTCCATACAAAATCCTTCTGTTCGACGAACAACATCGGTCCCGGTTGCAAGCCCCAAATCATCAAGCCGCCGAGCAAGACTGCTGCCGTTGCCGAACCCGGAATGCCGAGTGCGAGCATAGGCAGCAATGCGCTGGTACCGGCGGCATGCGCTGCTGTTTCCGGTGCGAGCACACCTTCGATTGCGCCCTTGCCGAATTCATCCGGATTGCGTGAAAACTTTTTCGCCATGCCGTAACCCATGAACGACGCTGCCACAGCACCGCCCGGCGTGATGCCCAGCCAGCAACCGATGATCGATGAGCGTAACAGCGTCAACCAGTACTTAGGCAAGGATGACCAGGTTTTGAAAACGACTTTCAGATCAATCGCCGCTTTCTTGCCCTTGAAGGCCAAGCCTTCTTCCATCGTGATCAGGATTTCGCTGACGCCGAACAGGCCGATCACTGCGACCAGAAAGTCGAAGCCTCGCAAAAGCTCAGGGAAGTCGAAGGTCATGCGCAATTGTCCGGAAATCGTATCCATACCGACCGCCGCCAGCAGAAAACCGACGCACATCGAGATGATGATCTTGGCTTTAGGTTCTTTTCCCATGCCGATGAAGCTGCAGAAGGTCAGGAAGTAGACCGCGAAAAATTCCGGTGGGCCGAATCGTAACGCGAACTTGGCAACCAAGGGCGCAAGGAACGTAATGATGACAACGCCGAACAGCGCACCAATGCACGAACCGGTAAATGCGCTGGTAAGCGCCTGCCCAGCTCGCCCCTGTTGCGCCATCGGATAACCATCGAATGTGGTGGCGACCGACCACGCTTCGCCGGGGATGTTGAACAGGATGGATGTGATTGCACCACCGAACAAGGCACCCCAGTAAATACATGACAGCAAAATGATGGCCGATGTCGGATTCATTGAAAATGTCAGTGGCAACAGAATGGCGACGCCGTTCGGACCACCAAGGCCCGGCAGTACGCCGACCACAATACCGAGAAGAATCCCGATCATCATCAGGCCTGTGTTTTGCCAGCTGAGTACATGGCCGAAGCCCTGCATGAGTGAATTAAGTTCTTCCATGATTATCCTCAGTAGCCGAGCCAGTTTTCCAGCGGACCTTTAGGCAAAGGCACCATGAACTGGATTTCAAAAATGAAGAAGAAAAATCCCATCACACCGATCGACACCACAGCAGCTTTCCATACAGGGAACTTGCCGAGGAAGATCATGAAAGCAGCAATGAAGAGCGCCGATGAAACATAGATCCCGAGATAGCTGATTGCAAAAACAAAGACCAGTAGCGGCAGCAGGATGACTGCAACCAGCTTGGCCTGCGCTACTTCGACGAAAGGTGTTTGATCGTTATCGCGGATCGCATGAATAAACACGATGATGCTTGCGATGAAAACGACAATGGCCAGCCGCATGGGGAAGTAGCCTGCTTCCGGCCCGTACGGGCCCCAGCCAGCACCGAGTTTGTAGTTATCCCATATGAGGATCAGCGATCCGATGGCGAGCGCAAGCGCAACTACGATTTCCGCAGTGCGGATGGAGAAGACGGCGGGGGAAGGTTCGCGCACTTCCTCGACAAGTGGTTCAGAAGTATTCATATTGCTTACCCGTATAATGATTATTATTTCAGTGAGCGCCTCCTATCAATGCAAGATTTTGCAAGGACGTCGACGTCACTGAATCCGCGGGGGAAGTTTGAAGATGACGCTCGCTTATTTCATGACGACGAAACCTGCTGCCTTCATGATTTCACGATGAGCCTGTTCATCTTTCGAGAGGAAAGTATCAAGCGGTGCACCTGCTAGGAATTCAGGTTGCAGCGCATTCTTCTCAAGATAATTTTTCCATTCTGGTGTCTCGACGACTTTCTTGAACAGGTCGACATAGAACTTTTGCTCGTCTGGTTTGACGCCGCCCGGCATCATGAAAATACGCAGCATTTGATAGCTGACGTTGAGGCCTTGCTCTTTACAAGTAGGGATATCCGACCAGGCCATCGTGTCCGTTACCTTGGCGGTGTAGCTGATGCGTTTTTCCTGAAACACGCAGAGTGCCTGGTGTTGGCCGGCACGCCATTGCGAGATGGATTCGGATGGATTGTTGGTGTCGGAATCGATGTGCTTGCCAGACAACTGAGTCGCTGCTTCGCCACCGCCTTTGTATGGGATATAAAGGAACTTGGCACCGGTGGCTTTCTCGATCATCGTTGTAATCATGTGATCTTCACGCTTGGAACTGGTGCCGCCCATCTTGAAGGTTTCCGGCTTCGCCTTGACCGCCGCGATGTAATCCATAGGCTTCTTGTAACCGGCTTCGGTATTAGTCCACAGAATAAAAGCATCCTGCGCAATCATCGCAATCGACGTCAGGTCACGCCAGTTAAACGGCAAGCCGGTCGCCAATGGTGTGGTGTAGATAGAAGAAGAGGCAACAATAATCTTGTTAGGGTCGCCGCGCGAGGCCTTGAGATCGAGTAGACCTTCGGCGCCGCTTGCGCCGGATTTGTTAGTGACGATGAACGGCTGCTTCATCAGGTTGTGCTTCGTGATAATTCCCTGGATCGAGCGCGCCATCTGGTCGGAGGCACCGCCTGCGCTGAATGGAACAACCATTTCAACCGGTTTGGTAGGCTCCCACGCGTGAACGCTGAATGCGCTGCACAAGGTGGCAAGGACGAATCCGATCTTGATCGGTTGGCCAATCAGTTTCTTTTGCATGATGCTGTCTCCGTTATAGTGGGCTGAACCCGTTTTTGATTATTTACGGCCTCGGGAGCCACTCTATGGCAGCTTCCCGAACTGGTTTTACAAAACATGGGTAGTGCGATTTCTCTATACCAGCAATCCAACTTTTTAAGACTATCATATACATTCCAAATTATGTATTTAGAATATTGAATACAATATACATTTTAAAATAAATGTCAATTGTTGATCTTGGCAACTTTCTTGCCAAATCATTCTTATGCGATGGGGGATCCGATGACAACTGACTTTTCGATCAAACCACCCCTGATTGCCGTTCCAGGCGATGTACTGGCGCAGATCAGTACGCCGGCCTTGCTGATCGAATTGAATGCTTTTGAACACAATATTGCGCTCATGGCCGGTCTGGCAAAACGGCACGGCGTCGCCCTTAGACCACACGCGAAAGCCCACAAGGCTAGCGCCATTGCCCAACGACAGATAGCCGCTGGCGCGATCGGCATCTGCTGCCAAAAATTGAGTGAGGCCTATCCGTTTGCCGCCGCCGGCATCTCCGACATCTATATAAGTAATGAATTTGTCGGTCCTGCCAAGGTCGCGATGGCGATTGAGTTGGCGCACCACGTCCGTCTAAGCGTATGCGTCGACCACATCGCACAAATCGATGCGCTCGGCGTAGCGGCGGNNGGCCACATCTGCGGACAAAGCGGCCGCTTACATACAGTTCCTCGCCGCGCGCGGCATCGCCTGCCCCGTTGTCACTGGCGGCGGTACCGGCACGGTGGAATTCGACGTCACCAGCGGCGTCTACACAGAAATCCAGCCCGGCTCGTACATCTTCATGGACGCAGCTTACGGCGCCAACGAATGGACCGGCAGCGTAGCGCCGCTCCACAGCCTGTTCATCGCCACTACGATCATGAGCACGGCCAAGCCTGGTCTAGTAGTTTGTGATTTAGGCTTGAAAGGTGTGGCGGTGGATTCCGGCTTACCGCTGCTTAAACCCGGGCAATACGACGATGCGTTGAAGTATGTGTCGGCCAACGACGAACACGGAGTCCTGCAAGTCACCGGTGACGCGGACCAATTGGCCCGCGAGCGACTGGCGGATCAGGTGCTGCTGATTCCCGGTCATTGCGATCCGACGGCCAATCTGTACGACCGTTATGTCTGCGTCAGGAACGATCGCGTGGAAGATATTTGGGACATCGATGCACGCGGATTGAGTCAGTAGCGAAAAATTTCTGCCACAGTCACTTACCTTTTCTTCATGAGCAAAGATGATTCAAAAATAAACCACTGAAAAGCGTAGCCCACCCTTCATTTGAAAGCAAGGTTGCATTGATCGTCTTCGACCGCACGCAACGATATGGGTGATGGATACGAAACGTGACTCTGAATTGGCCAAGTGTTGATTTTCTCTAAGAATTGACTCTCTCCAACGGCAATCTACCTTCCACTGCCTGGCAAAGGTAGTGACCTGGTCATACAACCCTTCATATCCCAACACATCCAAGTCGATCTGTTTAAAAGTTCATTTACGTGACTTTGCCGTTTCTGTCTTTAACCACGCCGAGTCTCAACTAGTGCGGCAACAATCTCACCTTCCATGTCACTTTACGAGTCCACTTTCTATATACGTTTTTCTTCTAACAAAATGCAAAAAGATTCGTTTTCTTTATAACTTCTAAGTGTGATTATTGCGCCCTATTAGTCATATTTGTAATAAAGAGAGCTTATGTCTACTGCCATTGCCATTGCCATTCCTTCCGGGAAACAAAAGGTATTCATGGTGCTGCCCGGATTCCATTTGTCGCTGGGCTTTACCATCTTTTATCTGAGCCTGATCGTGCTGATCCCATTGTCGGCGGTCTTTTTAAAGACCTTCACGATGACTTGGGATGCGTTTATTGCCGCTGTGACTTCGGATCGCGTGATCGCTTCATATAAACTGACTTTTGGCGCTTCGCTGCTGGCGGCACTCTTCAATGCATTTTTCGGCGGCATCGTGGCTTGGGTGCTGGTGCGTTATTCCTTCCCTGGCAAGAAATTCATCGATGCCCTGGTCGATTTGCCATTTGCGTTGCCGACTGCAGTAGCCGGCATAGCCTTGACGGCCTTGTATGCACCCAACGGCTGGCTGGGCCGTTACCTTGAGGCCGTAGGCATCAAGGTGGCATTCACGCCGCTCGGCGTGCTGGTCGCATTGACTTTCATCGGCTTGCCATTTGTCGTGCGCACTATACAACCGGTGCTCGAAGATGCCGAGCGCGAGCTCGAAGAAGCCGCTGCCAGTCTTGGTGCGAGCAATTGGCAAACCTTCGCCAAGGTTATTTTTCCGACCATATTGCCGGCCTTGCTGACGGGTTTTGCGCTGGCTTTTGCGCGTGCTACCGGCGAATACGGTTCGGTCATTTTCATCGCCGGCAACATGCCCATGGTGTCGGAAATCACGCCGCTGTTCATCGTGACCAAGCTGGAGCAATACGACTATGCCGGTGCAACCGCGATTGCGGTGGTGATGNNTGGACCCGCAAACGCGGTCAGGCGGAGAAGGTTTGATATGGCTGCGATAGCCCCAACTCATCACGCCGTGCTTGTTCCCATTGCGGCGCGCGCGCCGCGCGTGCCGGCGACGACGCTGGAGCCGGTCTGGATACGTGCCTTGCTGATAGGCGTGGCGCTGGCCTTCCTGACGCTGTTCCTGTTCGTGCCGTTGCTTGCCGTGTTTGCCGAAGCCTTGAAAAAAGGGTGGGATGCATACGTCGCTGCCATCCTCGAGGAGGATGCGATTTCAGCGATCAAGCTCACGCTGATTACTGCCGCGATTGCCGTGCCCCTGAATCTGGTATTCGGGGTGGCGGCGTCCTGGTGCATTGCCAAATTCGATTTTCGCGGCAAGAGCATATTGCTGACCTTGATCGATTTGCCGTTTTCCGTTTCACCGATTATTTCCGGCTTGATTTATGTATTGCTGTTTGGTGCGCAAGGCTGGTTCGGCGGCTGGCTGCAGGAACACAATATCAAGATACTGTTCGCTGTCCCGGGCATCGTGCTGGCGACCATATTCGTGACTTTCCCATTTGTCGCGCGCGAATTGATTCCATTGATGCAGGCGCAAGGCAGTGAAGAGGAAGAGGCGGCGCTGGTGCTG
>CXWL01005253.1_pt1 | contig 14941 bp, 14 predicted proteins | sample 590931 | NCBI WGS metagenome assembly CXWL01 (sample SAMEA3498368, study PRJEB10139) | groundwater metagenome | biome: water well; material: biofilm material | place: Germany | collected 2015-04-27 | reverse complement strand
ACAAGCCGGCGCACCGGTCTGCGCCAGCCATTTCGAGTGGACCTGGGTGCGAGTGGTCTGCTGCATCCGGGTGGACGATTCGCTCGACGAGGGTCTGTCATTTTTCTATGCGGAAGTGAAACGGCTCAAGACGTTGCTCGACGCGACGATGGATCGATCCCACGCCCCGGTGCTCTTCTTGATCGACGAAATTTTCAAGGGCACCAACAATCGCGAGCGATTGATCGGGAGCCGGTCCTTCATTACCGGCCTCTCGCAAGGCCATGGGTTCGGCATGGTCACGACCCATGATCTGGAATTGACCGATCTCGACAAGACGGTGCCGGGATTACGCAACGCCCACTTTCAGGAAACGGTGGCAGCCGGCGCACTCCAATTCGACTACCAGCTCCGTTCAGGTCCCTGCCCCACCACCAATGCCTTGCGGATCATGGAATTGGAAGGGTTGCCGGTTCCAAAACAGACACATTCTGGCCAGAGTACATAATGTCAGAAGTCGATCGGACAACGGAGACGAGGCCAAGCAGGATGGGAAAAACGCTCGAAGCTGACGAGGCGAACCGAGGCTTAGACTCTCGGGTTGACGACCGTAATCTCGGGCATCGGATAATCTTTCGTATTGCCAGTCGCAAGCGTGGCGCCTTCGACAAATGCCGTGGCTGCGATGATACAATCCGCTAATTCCAGGCGTCGGCTTTTCTCTCGCTGCTTAAAACGACCGGCAACCTCAGCGATCTCCTGTCCAACAGGGATAACCACAAGGGCATTGAGAAGGATATCGGTGACGCGTTTCTCCTCTGGGCGCATCCCGACATAGAGTTCTGCGACTGACATCACGGAACAACAAGGCACTGCCCGATCGGTCAGGTCGAAAAGAAACGTCCGAACGGCAGCTCGGCCCCGTAAAACATCGATCAGGATATCGGTGTCGAGCAGGACTTTACTCACCGGCTTGCCACACCTTTTGGCCGAGTCGACTTCCGGATGGTGCGGACGAACCCGCGCGTGCCTTGAGCGAGCTCGGGGTGCTTCCCCTCTTTCCACCCCCCAAAGCTTGCGTCCAACGCCTTTTTAAATTTGATCCGCTTCAATTCATTGCGCAATGCCTGCCCCACGACCTTACTTTGCTCCCCCTTCGGCACCGTACGCTTCAATTCATCGAGCAGATCTTCCGGCAAGGTAAAGTTTGCCTGTTTTGCCACACTCGCCATCATGCGCCTCCCTTAATCTATATGATGACCTATATGATGACAGAGGAGGGGTACGCTGTCAAAATTCATGGCACGACGCCTCACCGCCAACGCCTTGCAGATCATAGAGCTGGAAAGGTTGGTGGACACAAACAGTATCGCCTCAGCCACTGGCACTCTGCATGAAGCCGATCCGAGGCTCGCTCGATTAAGACGGGGGCATCGCTTGAGGTGACTCAGCTTTCTCTCCAACGGCCTCCTTGCCCGCACCAAAAAAGTCGCTATACATCTGAGGACTGCGAACCGTATCGCGTTCCACGACCACGGTCGTACTCCGTCCCCGTCGAAAAGATGGGAACAGTCCAGAGCAGGTGCCACCAGGTATATGATTTTTATGGAGCTCTGTCGTTTGATTCGCCGCAACCATGACACGGGTGAGCTGATCACCTGAAGAAAATATGGTGATCGTTGCGGTCAGAGCATGAGAGAGATCCTTGTCTTCCTTGGATCGCATCTCCCGGTTCGCCAAAATAATTCGGCTTTTCGAGTCAGCCCGTTGAATCAGAAAGTCCTGCTGCGAGAGGACCTCAAGGCCCGCCCCCCACGTCATGTCCATCGAAGCCGCAACCGACTCCGAATTACCTTTGACCCGCTGACTCGCTGAAAATGCCCCCTCATAATGCGGAGGGTCAGAGCTACAGCCCGCAACCAAGAAGGCAATCAGAAGAACCGCCCACCGGTTGCATTGAAACAAACCGAACAAGCATCTCTTCCCTCATACATTCATCATTCAATCCTCCTGACTGAAAATAGTGCCCCACTAAAGCACCGTATCCACACACAGATTCAACTTCCCAGCGCGTGAAAGGCCTCGTTGGGCGGTTGAAAGCCGAGCAATTTGCGGGGTCGCCGGATGGATTGTAGTGAAGCCCGTCCCTTTGGAGAAGAAATCTCGGATCAGACCATTCGTGTTCTCATTCACCACGCGTTCCCACGCATGATAGGCGTGGCAAAGAAGACGTGGGATTGCAAGCACTGGGCAGTTTTCCGGTGTCCAGCGAACTCTTTGCCGTTGTCATAGGTAATGGTGTGACGTGGTTGCGCAACGGGGTCAGGCGATGATCGTGGCGCGATGCGTGGCCTGGGCCGTTGGCCGGGACAGTTTCGAGATCGTCGCGAACAAGCTTTTGCGCTCAACATGCGTCAGTAGCCCGCCTGGATGACGGGCGCCCACGATGGTGTCACCCTCCCAATCGCCCAGCCGTGACTTGACTGTCACGATCACCGGCCGTTCCGCGATGTCGATCCGATGCGGAATCACGCCACGACCGGCGTGCTGCGCCCCACGCCGGTTGTAGCTCTTGCCCCGCCGCCGCAAGAATCGCCAGAGATCGCCGCCCGCGCGCTTATTATCCCAGACCATCCGGTAGATCCATTCGTGGCTGAGAGCGAGGCCGCGTTCGTCCTGCAACCAGAAGCTGATCTGCTCAGGACTCCAGCGTTCCGTCTGCAACTTGCGGGCGATGGTGCGACGGACACGGCTGGTCAGCTTGCGCGGCTGGTGCCGGATCTGCTGCTGTCGGGCCTGCGCCGTGCGCTACGCTTGCTGAAAGCGGGAGCCCCGCCGGCCTGCGTTCCGAGCCAGTTCCCTACTGACCGTCCCTTGGCTGAACCCAAGTACATGGCCGATCTCAGCCTGGGTCTTGCCCGCCTTTCGCAAGGCGTAGAGCTGACAGCGATCTTCGTAGCTGATCCGACGATAGGGTCTCATTCGTAACTCCTTGGTGTGCCAAGAGGTTACTCCATCACGCCGTCAGTGAACTTATGCACTGGCTACTTGAATCCGCGTCGAGTTTCTCGTTCAACAAAAGCGCATGCCTCGAAGTCGAGAGATCTTGCGAATTCTCCCCAAATCACAGAAACACCATTGTGGTATTCCTAAAAAGCGGATCGCTTCCCCCCGGACATCTTGATCAAATGACTAAACGCCCGTGCCACGCGATTTTTCAGCTCTCCTGAACAGGCAGGTACTGACATTAACAAGGCTGAGCGTTCGTGAACGTCCCCACGAGGAGCGATCACGGTAGTATCTACACACTGCCCCTGAGCGCAGTTGAATCTGATAATCTCAACATAATTATCATTGTTGAACTCGGGAGACGGATCGAGGTCGCGGGGATTAAACCGAGTTGTTATCCGCGTGACCAGGGCGTCGCGCCCCTGAAGCTTAAGAACGAGTTCTGACTGCAATGTAACCTTGTCACCAATGCGATGTCCGAAGTCCACACTGATCACGGAATTCGTCACCGTCCCGGCTGTCCCATCCGGCGAACGAGCATTTCCGTTGAATGTGCTACAGCCAGTGAGCGATGCAGTCAAGAATTCGACCGTTGTCACACGATCAGCCATCGACTCACTCGTCGTTTCTTGCGCGGCAAATGTAGACGTCGCGACAAAAGGAGTCAAAAACACGCACGCCACCGAGATAACAATTACGGCAATATGTGGTTTCAGCCTCATGAACGAATAGCCCCTCCATTGCTTCAGCTAGATTTACCAGAGCAGTCAACAGCCAGCCCCAACATACCAGGCGGCCAAGAACCAGTGGGTAAGAATTGAACGCTTCCAAAACTATCAAATCGTTTTAGAGGCAAATCGAGCCATCTCGGCAAGCCATTCCATCTTCAATCATACCCCACCTCAAAAATGACAAGGATGGTTTTTGTTCAGAAGCGTCTCCACATTCGGACACACCTTGCGCTTTCCTCCGGACCGCAGCCATTGATCCAGTAACGCCTGGCGACGCAGCCGTTCATCCTCCTGGCGCTGGCGCTCGTTGTCTGCCTGCTCAGCGCGAACCTGCCGCTGGCGCTCAGCAGATTCGCGGGCGCGATCATCTCGAGCTGCCATTGACTGATCGTAATGAATGACTCCTTTTTCGGCACATCGGTTGTCACCTGTACGCTCGCAATAGGATCGAGTATTTGAAACAATTCCCAGACAAGCATTCCTGATGACTTCAGAACTCAGGCCCAGCTCCGTCGCATTCCGTTCCCGATAAACGGTCATACATTCTTCGAATGTAACGACATTTCCGAACCGCACTCTCATTTCCTCAGATGGATGCGGACCGTTCGCTAATTCTCGGAACCGCTGCTCCTTCTGTCGCTGCCTCTCCTGCTCAGTCTCTTCTTGCTGCCGCTGGGCATCTCGGGCCTCTTGTCGTCGGCGAACCTCATCCTGAAACCGATTCATGCGGCTTTGACTTTCCATCCGGCATTGGCTTCCATCGCCGGTCCCATACACTTTATCCTGCTCAAGACAATGCCGCTCCTCAATCATCGAATCCAATGCCGTGCCCAATCCCTCGCGCAACTCTCGAGAACCTCCCCACCCATCATCGTCTCCTGACAACACCATTACACTCATGAGGAGTAGGCTGCACAACGGGATCCGATACGCTCGCATAGGCAATGACCTTTGATTAACTCGCCTCATTCCGAGAGGCCTGTGAAAGCGGTCCAGGGATTCTGAGGCTTCTCACCGTCCATCGCATGAATGCGTGGGCTACAACTACAACGCAGCAGCTCTACACAACTTGCCCATTCTCTTATGGCAATCGACTCCGCACGCAGCGAGCATACCGATCCGGGTCTTGCTCCCGCTCACATGCAGCCATCGCCTCACGCTCCTCCTTCAAGCGTTCACGCTCTGAGGTGCGCCGCTGAACTTGCTCAGAATACCGATTTTGCCGTTCTTCCATTTCACTATTACAGCGAAGCAAGTTAGCTCTATTGTTGCCAACACAGTCTTTGTATTTATCGCTATCCGCCATACCCTGCCCAACCGTGCCAAGCAGCTCAAGCAACATCTCCCCACCATCACCCGCACTTGCCATACAAGCGGTACCTAGCACACCACTCATCACGAGCCCACGTAGCACCGTCCATCTTTTTCTGTTCATCGCCACCCTCCTTTCAAATTAGCGAACAGCTTCTCGCAGCAACGAGAACGCTTATGAGATGAGTCTCCAAATGTGCTACATCTCCCGCGAGCCCCTTCACCTTACTGAGCACACACGCACTTTTTCTTCACCGAACACCGATGCACGCTCGTCCACACTCCTGAAAGCACGGGTGACAAGGAGAGCCGCCACCCGACGGAGACCCGCCCTGGCTGGATTGACTATTCTGACTTGGCTGACTATACGATTGGCCAGTCGATGGACGGGATGGTGATGTTGAGGGCCTACTCGCAGGCGTATTGCGCTGCTGCTGAGACCCCATGATTTCTCCGAGCATGCCCACACCCTGCAGCATGAGGTTGAAATTCGCATCGGATTCCGCACGCTCCTCTGCTCGCCGCTCTCGTTCTGCCGCCTGCTCCCGCCGCTCCTGCTCTCGCCGGGCCACGGCCTCTCTTCTTTGCTGTACTTCACGTTCGCGCTTTGCAATGGCCTCTCGCTCTTCTTGTGCCTTCCGCTCTCGTTCCTGCCGTGCAAGTTCCACCTGCCGCTCTTGCTCTCGCCGCGCGAATTCAGCCTCTTTCGCCGGCCAAGCCAGCATGGTGGCGACAGTCACGTTCACCTGCGCTTCCACCATGTTTCCTCCGCCCTTTGCAGCGATGGTGAGATGAAGGTCTTTATTGGGATGTACGAGATCGATTGGAAGCCGCTTCAATTCTACCGTTACAAGTCCTTGCGAATCGGGGAACACACGCAGAGGCTCATGGTTCCCCATAGTGATAGTTAGCGATCCGCCCACCCATGGAATCTCCTGCATCCCCGCACCCCCGAACGTCTTGTCGATCCGTGATTCACCGTATCGATCCTTCACATGGAAGTATGAGCCCGGCTGCGCATTGAATCCGGTGGCTGCGAGAAACGAATTCACGACTGCCATTACCCCTTCCCCAGGTTTCCCGTCGATCGTATCGGTAACCAGCCGAATTGGAGAGAGCGGAAGGAGAAACCAACCCGCAAAGACTTTTCCTATCGAAGTACCCCAGACGGTGTGGATCACTTCATGCTGTTGTTCCTGCACTTCAAACATACCCACTAAGCGCTTACTCAGCTTTACGGTCACTTCAGGCTTATCCTCCGGGTACTGCTGAATGGATAAGACAGGCACTACCGTCGACGCAGCTTCCTCTGGAATAACCTCTTTACGTGAATCCGTGACCCACCGTGAGGTCGTGCAGCCTGACAGCGCTACACAACAGAGAATCGCCACCGCAGATCGCCACCCGTTCATCTTCATCCAAGCACCTCCTGCACGTGCCGTGAATACTTGTGATGATTGCGCGCTTCGCTCTACCGATACACATACACCGCGCCGCTATTCGGAGCGCTGGTATCGTCAGAGTTACCGACGATCACACCGGTGAGATTCGCGCTTTCGCCAATCGATCCCACCGCTATAGTGTCACCAGACAGCGCCACGCTCGAGCCAAACTGGTAGTTCGTCGTGGTGTTGCTCGCTTTGACATACACCTGTTGGCTCCATAGCCCCTTCGACCGCACGAATACATACACCGCGCCACTATTCACAGCACCGTTGCTTCCCTCCGCAGCAGGCCCAGGATTCACGCCATAACCCGGACCATCTTCGAATGCCGCACTCACGGCCAGCACATCGCCGTCGAGCGCCACACTGGACCCAAATTGGTCACCAGCTTCCGTGTTGGACGCCTTGAGATAGGCTTGCAGGCTCCATGCGCTGCCGGTCCGGACAAACACATAGACCGCCCCGCTATTCAGTGCGCCGTTATCCAGCTGATCCCCATTCACACCGATTGCGTGACTGTCTTCCTGATAGGCTCCAACTGCCAACGTGTCACCCGAGAAGGCCACGCTGTAGCCAAAATTATCCCCGGCATTGGTATTCGAGGCTTTGAGATAGGCCTCCTGCGCCCAAGTCGCGCCTGTGCGTGCGAAAACATAGACCGCCCCGCTGGCGGAGGCACTGTTGTCCGCCTGATCGCCATTGACACCCATCGCAGCGCTTCGCTCATGAATGGCGCCAACCGCCAGCACGTCACCTGACAGCGCCACGCTGTGGCCAAACAGGTCGTTCAGCCCAGGATTGGAGGCTTTCACATAGGCCTGTTGACTCCACACCCCACCCGCTCGCGTGAACACGTAGACTGCACCACTCTCAAGCGCCGTGTTATCGCTCTGGTTTCCATTGACCCCGGTCGCATTGCTGCTTTCCTTCACTGCTCCGACGGCTAAGGTCTCACCCGACAGAGCCACTCTCCATCCAAAGAAAGAGTCCGCCCCGGTATTCGACGCCTTCAAATAGGCTTGCTGACTCCACTCGTTAGATGCGCGAGTGAAGACATACACGGCCCCACTGTAGAAAGCGCTGTTGTCTGCCTGGTTGCCATTGATCCCTGTCGCAGCGCTGGACTCCCCGAATGCGCCCACGGCCAAGGTGTCTCCGGACAAGGCCACACTCGAGCCGAAAAAATCTCCGGCCCCGGTGTTCGACGCCTTCAGATACGCTTCCTGCAGCCACACCCCATTGGTTCGCGTAAAGACGTATACCGCACCGCTTTGAGGCAAGCTGTTATCCGCCTGATCTCCATCGCCCGTCCCCACCACTGCACTCGCTTCATACGGAGCACCCACTGCCAGGGTATCGCCCGAGAGCGCGATGCTATATCCAAATTGATCATTGGCCTCGGTATTCGAGGCTTTGATATAGCTCTCGCGCGTGAGCTGGTGCGCGACCAACGTATAGGTCTTCGTTGTCCGCCCATCCTGCGCACGCACAATAATCGTGACCGTCGAATTTCCAAATGGCAGCGAGATCGTCGGCGAGCCTTGCCCGCTTGCCACAGCTGTCCCATTCACCGTAATGGTGGCGTGACTCTCGGCCGCGGTCGGTGTCACGACGACACTCGATGTCCCGATAAACATCGTGGCGTAGTCGGTAGTGCCGCCGTCAAACGCAGGATTGAGTGTGCCGCTGGAGAGCGTGAGCCCGCTCAACTCAGCCTGGTTACTGGATGTTCTGAACGTTGAGACCGTGAGATCTTCCGACTTCCTGCAACTCGTGAGAGTAGCAACGCAACACACGAGAAGTAGGATCGAGGCGAATGATTGAATCGTCTTCATCAAGGCTTGCATTGCTACAATCTCCAAACCTTTCCCTAAATCACTAACCTAGCGAAACACATAGACCGCGCCAGCATTCAGAGCACTGCTATCAAACTGATTCCCATTGATCCCCGTCGCTGCACTGTTTTCTCTCCAAGCCCCCACTGCCACACTGTCGCCAGAGACGGCGACAGAGGCTCCGAAAGACCCAAACCGAAGCTGGGACACAATATTCGTAATTTGCGGAGAGCTTGGCTTTAGATACGCCTGCTGGGCCCAAACCCCACTTGTCCGAGCAAACAAATACACAGCTCCACTCAATGAGGCACTTTCGTTGAACTGATCTCCGTTCACCCCGGTAGCCGCACTGCTTTCCCGCCAAGCTCCTACCACCAACGTATCGCCGGAAAGAGCGACCTGACCGAACTGATCTCCAGCCCCCGTATTCGAGGCCTTCAAATAAGCTTGCTGACTCCACAACGTGTTTGCTCTGGTAAACACATACACTGCGCCGCTGGCACCAGCACTGTTATCCGCCTGATTCCCGTTCACGCCTGTCGCATTACTCGATTCCTGATTTGCGCCGACCGCCAAGGTGTCACTAGACAGTGCAACACTGGTTCCAAATCGATCTTCGGCTCCGGCATTCGACGCTTTGAGATAAGCTTGCTGGCTCCACGCGCCACTGGTCCGCGTAAAGACGTACGCCGCACCACTGTTGAGAGCACTGTTATCGACTTGATTTCCATTCACACCGATAGCATTGCTGTCTTCTCCTAGGGCTCCGACTGCAAGAGTGTCACCCGAAAGCGCGACACTAACTCCAAAACTATCAGCCGTATCAAAACGAGAAATCGCACTTTCCGCGTTGGAGGCCTTGATGTACGCTTGCTGCGACCAATTACTGCCGGTTCGTGTAAAGACATAGACCGCGCCGCTACCTCCCTCATTCGGAGCTCCGACCACCGCCGTGTCACCAGAAATCGCGACGCTAGCACCAAATCGAATGAATGAATTTACAACTGGAGTATTGGAGGCCTTGAGATAGGCCTGAAATCGCCATACTCCACCCGTCCTGACAAATACATACACAGCCCCTGCATCGAGGGAGCTATTGTTAGACCCATCTCCATTCACTCCCCTGGCATTGCTATCCTCTCCTGGCGCCCCTACCACTAACGTATCCCCCCAAATGGCAACGCTGCTACCAAACCCATCACCACTATTATTGTCAGTGAAATCATTAACTGCTTTTATGTATGCCTGCTGACTCCACGTCACTCCCGTTCGAACAAATACATAGACGGCCCCGCTGTCTACTGCACTGTTGTCAAGCTGATTCCCTGAGTCGGCACTATCTTCTCCATGCGCCCCAACGACCATCGTGTCACCAGAGATGGCGACATTCGTGAAGTGATCGCCAGCAAATTCGTCACCATTAACCTGGGTATTTGATGCTTTGACATAGGACTCCTGCGCCAATCGACGAGCGGCAACGTTGTATGTCTTCGTCGTGACACCATCAGAGGCCCGGACCTGAACGGTGATTGTCGTCGTTCCTGCTGGCAATGAAATCACCGGTGAGGCCTGCCCGCTCACGACCGGCGTCCCGTTGACCGTGATCGTCGAACGGCTATCTGCAGCCGTCGGTGTTACCGTGACACTCGTATCTCCAATAAACATGGTGTTGTAGGCGGTGGCATCGGCGGCGAAGGCAGGATTGAGCGTTCCCGCGGAGAGGGCGAGGCTACTCAAGTTAGCCGAACTGTTCGGAGCACTGCTGGTCGGGGTCCCGCCTCCATCCGATCCACCAGAACAACCAGAAAGGCTGGTTAACCCTGCAACCATCGCCAGAATCGCGACACCCAACTTCATGTGCGCATACCAAGACCGCTCCTGCTTCCCCTGACCATTCGTCATTGTATTCACGATTGACCTCTTTCCCTATTCATCATGTTGCGACATCCCTCTATACTGACCGCTGCAAGACTCTGAACTTGACACATCCCTTTGCCTAATCCCTAGCTGGTGGAAGGAGCGTCAGGCTCCTTCCGCCCTGTAGCGAATCGATCGCACAGGAGGGCACGACCGACCCTGCTAGCCGAATACCACTTTCGAAGCAGCCAACCCTTCATCAATCAAAACCAGCAACATTCTCTCCAACTCTTCAAGCGACTCCGGACCGAATCTCTCATGACTTTTCCTCCATTCGCCATCCTACGTTTGGTGTCCGCCAAATGGCGTACATGGGTTGCTAGACGAAACACATGTCGTTCGGCTACCGAGTCTTGTATTGTTCATTCATCGTTAGGTATGCTCGCGCCACCAGCTCGGATCGTGAACGGATGCCAAGCTTCCTGAACATCCGCTCTAAGTGTTTCTGAACGGTTCGGGCACTGATCCGGAGTTGCAATGCAATCGATTTATTCGTCAGTCCCTGCGCCACCCACCCCACGACTTCTGCTTCGCGCGCCGTCACTCCTGGCAGTGAGATACGAATCGGCTCCAAAGCCACGACGTGCCCCAGGCTCTTGGCCCCATTCGACGGCGATGTCGTCCGAGTCTCGATTGGTTGCGGCATGGGCTTCTTGCGTATGGTCATGTAACGCTGCCCTTCTAGCAGACAAACCGTCTCATGCGAAATACGCCACCTGGCGTACATTGCATTACCTAGTTGGCACGACTGATTTGTCAGATGGCATCAGACGGGCCAAGAGAAGACAGGCATAGGGAGCCTTGGAGTGGAACACTTGACGGGGAAAGACCTTCGGCAGCTATCAGAATTTCTGCGCGAGCTCTATCAGCTTCGCTCCCACGATGAGTTCACGGCACATCTGATTGCCACGCTGCCGACGATTACCGAGGGCGAATTTACGTCCTACAACGAAATCGACCATCGCCAGGGCTCAGGCACATTCAAAACGAACGTGCCTGGCTTCCTTGACAATCCGGAGCACTACGGCCACGTGCTCGCCCAACACGCCGACAGTCATCCTGTCTTACAACATTTCGAGAAGACCCAAGACGGATCCACTGTCACCATTTCGGACTTTGTGTCCCAGCGCGACTTTCGAGACACCGCGTTACACAAGGAGTTTTATCAGCCGCTGCAGATTCCTCATATCATCGGCTTCGCACTCGAAAGCAGCTCGCAACACAGCATCACCATCGCTCGACACAAGAACGGTCGCGTATTCGCCGAACGGACCCGCACGATCCTGAATGCCATTCGCCCGCATGTGCTGCAAGGATTCCAGAACGCCCTCGCCGTGACTCATATGCAGGATCAACTCACTGCCCTGGATCAGGCGCTGGAAGAAGGACAGCAGGCGGTGCTGTCTGTGACAACGGAAGGATGCCTTCGCTTTTCAACACCTCATGCACAACGGCTTCTGTCTCGCTATGGCTTCAAGGCTCGCCGTGGATCGGACAAGCTCCATCATTCGCTTCGCGCTTGGCTGCGCAGCCAGATCATTCACCTAACATCGTCCGACGATGTGGCATCAACCATTGCTCCGCTGGCCATCGCAGGCAAGACTGGCACGCTCCACATTCGAATGGTGCCCAAAGACACATGCGTTCTCTTGATGCTGCAGGAGGATAGGCCAACGTCTACGACGAACCTCGCCCACCTCGGATTGAGCCCACGGGAAACGGAGATCCTCAGCTGGGTCATGCAAGGCAAGACCAATCTGGAAATCGGCATGATCCTCAGTATCAGTTCACGAACCGTGCAGAAGCATTTGGAGAGGGTCTACTCCCGTCTCGGAGTCGAGAACCGCCATGCAGCTATCAGTGCAGCACTCAACATCCCCCCAAACCAAAGACGATCAGGCAATGCCTCGGCTAACTCATAAACAGTTCAGGCGCCTTTCGAGGTTCCTCCTCGAGCTGTACGTTGGCCGGAGCCACACCGCACTTATCACGCATCTCCTCTCTTCACTCCATACGCTCATTGATTGCGACCTCATCAGCTACACCGAAATAGACTTTGCTCGTTCTGAGCTGTCTTACAGTTGGGGACCTGATCATCCATCCTTACGGGAAGCATTGCGGCCTGGCCTTGAACGAACGGGCCATCAGCATCCGACAATCCCCTACATCCTCAGAACCCGCGGGGAGCAGTCTGTTCAGATCTCAGACTTTCTCTCACAGCGAGCCTACAAGAAACTGGAGATCTATCAGGACTTCTTCAAACACGTTGACACCAATTATCAATTAGCGACCCTCATCGGCGTTAAACCTTCCTTCATGGTTCCTGTGTGCTTCAACCGAAAACATCGCGACTTCAAAACTCACGATAGGGCTCAACTGGATCTGCTGCGCCCTCATCTTGTGCAAGCCTGCCGAAATGCTCAAACCATCGATCTCCTGACTACTCAGTTGGCCACTCTGGACCAAACGCTGGAGGAGAGCGGTCTAGGCGTTATTTCCGTGACTAGCGATGGCCGAATTCGATTTACCTCTCCGAAAGCTAGCACGCTCCTGGCACAGTTTGGCCTACCATTCGGCAAGACCACGAGTCGATTGCCTCACCCACTTCTTGATTGGCTACGACACGAGAAGGCACGAACAGAATCCTCTTCTATTGTTCCAACACCACCCCAACCTTTGCACCTTGAGGGGGAACGTGGACTCCTTGAGATTCGTTTACTGCACAAAGATTCAGACCACCTGTTGCTACTGAAAAAGCTTCGCTCTCAATTTCCAATGACCGCTCTTTATGCTTTGGGACTAAGCCCCCGCGAAACGGAAATCCTCAGTTGGGTGACTCAAGGCAAGACCAATCCAGAGATCGGCATGATCCTCAGCATCAGTCGGCGCACGGTCCACAAACATCTGGAGCGGATCTACACGAGACTCGGCGTGGAGAATCGCCACGCGGCGATCAGCCTGGCGCTCACCGCCAGCCGGTCCGGCCAGTAACGCGCTAACATGGAACATCTCACTACTCACGATACCCGTCGGCTGTCCGAGTTTCTCCGAGATCTCTATCTACTGCGGGATCACGATGCGTTTAAGCAGGCGCTGGTCAAAGGCATCGCCGACCTTGTCTCCGCCGACCTGTACGCCTACAACGAAATCAGCACCCGCCAGCAACTTGTCACCGGATATGCCATCTGGCCAACACAGTTTCCACTCTTGAAAGATGCCTCCGAAATCCTAGGCCGCTACCAGCTTCAACACCCCACCGTGGCACACTACCTATCGAGCGGTGAAGGGGACGTGACAAAAATTTCCGACTTCATGAGCTACAGACAATTTCGCCGAACAAATCTGCACAATGAGTTTTACCGCCCAATGAGAATTCCATACGGAATCGGCTTCGGAATTTCACTTGCGCAAGACGGCCTGATCGGAATCGGACTCCACCGAAGCGGCAAGAACTTCAGCGAACGAGACCGCCGCCTCTTAGCGGAACTTCATCCGCATATCCTGCAAGCCTATGGGAACGCCCAGGCTGTTACCCGCATGAACCATGGAACCAAAATAATCCATGACGCGCTAGACGCGCTTGATTCGGCAATCGTCAGCCTTTCATCCCGCTCGACCATCCGTTGGGCCACTCCTCGCGCAGAACGAATACTGTTGGAGTACCGGCTGGTCGGACATCGAACCCGCGACCGCCTTCATGGCAGCATCACCGACTGGCTCCAGGTTCGGGAGTCAGAACTATCGTACCCAAGTGAGCCACCCAGCGCGCTCCGCCCGCTTGTCGTTTCAGGACCAGAGGGAACTGTTACGATCCGGCTTCTGCGGCAAGGACAATCCCGCCTGCTGGTGTTGGATGAGTCGAGATCTCTCTTATCTCACACGGCCCTTGCCCAACTTGGACTGAGTCTTCGCGAAACGGAAGTTCTCGGCTGGGTTGCACAAGGCAAGACGAATCCTGAAATCGGCACGATTCTTGGCATCAGCCGCCGCACCGTACAGAAACATCTTGAGCGGATCTTTCACAAGCTTGGCGTCGAAAACAGACACTCGGCCACACGGGTAGCTATCGAGACCGCACAAACCTATTGCAACCCAAATAGTCTCGACGCCTAGAGCAAGAAGAATCCCTGCCCCACCACCAACGCGTTGCGGATCATGGAGCTGGAAGGCCTGCCGGTTCCTCACCAGACGGACGCTCATCACTCTTAGCAGGCTGTCCAGCAAGGCCGCAGTGAGTGAGCAACTGTGAACTCTGAACGATGAACGCGGAACCCTAAGCGACGATCGCTTTCTGTTTCATCGTTCAGCGTTTCCAGACTGGCGGCCTTTATCAACAGCTTGCTAGTTTTCTTTGACCTTTGTTCTTGGTTCCTCCATATTTGCAGCAACATCCACGAGTAACGTTCTCACGCACCGCATGACCCAGGACGAGAAGCATCCCCTCCGCGGCCTCCTCATTGCGCAATTCTGCGGCGCGTTTAACGACAATGCCTGGAAGCTGATGGTCGCCTTGCTGGCGATCCGTCAGGCGACCGCACAGATGGCTCCCGGCCCCGAGCTGGAGACTGCGGCACAAACTCAAACGGCGCTCACCTTCATCATCTTCACCTTGCCCCTCGTGCTGCTGTCATTGGTCGGCGGCACCTTGGCCGATCGTCTGAGCAAACGCACCGTCATCATCGCGATCAAGATCGTCGAGGTCTTCCTCATGAGC
>CXWL01064471.1_pt1 | contig 14944 bp, 15 predicted proteins | sample 590931 | NCBI WGS metagenome assembly CXWL01 (sample SAMEA3498368, study PRJEB10139) | groundwater metagenome | biome: water well; material: biofilm material | place: Germany | collected 2015-04-27 | reverse complement strand
GCAGGTGCGCGCAGGGGTGCTGTACATCGCTGAAGGAAACGGGCCGATGCAGCCGGTACAACTGACCGTCACCAAAAATTCCAACGGCTACCCGATCATCAATTCGAATGGCACCGAGTACATGCAATGCAATTAGGGAACTGCTGAATTAATCCCCTTTCCCCATGCGAGAAAGAGGATTGAGGATTACGGACTGATCTTGTGTTTCATTAACACCCGGCATCTTCAGGGTAGCAGGTGCAATGCAACCGCGGATGCTTACGGCAACTGTTCGGCGTGCTTGCGGTCGACGACGTCAAACATCACGGAGCGGCTCATCACGAAGTGGCCTTTGGCGTCCCTGATCGCGTTGGCGCTGAGCAACACCGGCAGGTTGGTGCCGTCATTGCGCGAGATTTCCAGTTCGAGATCGCGTATCCGGCCGCTCTTCTTGAAGTGAGCGTAATCTTCCTGGAAAATTTTCCCGCTTTCAGGCGTAAGCAGGTCGGCGAACCTCATCTTGCCCACGACCTCCTCGCGCGTAAGCTCGTGCCACCTGAGCTCGGTGTCGTTGATCTCCATGAACACACCGTCAGCATCGAGCGAGTGGTAGCCGCAGGGAGCGTTGTTGAAGAGGTCAGTCAGCCGATCGGCATATTTTTTGAGCGCTTCCTCGGCCTGCAAGCGTGCGCGAAGTTCTCCGGTGAGATTGGCGTTGGCTGACTTGAACACTGCCACTTGTTTCTCGAGTTGTGTCGTGCGCTGGGCTACCAGCTCATCTATATGGCGGCGATAGACGCGCAATTCTTCTTCGACCAGCTTATCCTCGGTGATGTCGACCAGAATACCCTGCAGTATCTGTGGCTGGCCCGATTCGTCGTGCATCAGCCTTGCCTCGTCCAGAAACCAGCGTGCTTCGCCGGCACGGTTGAGCAGGCGGTATTCGCAGCGCAAGGGTTTGCCGCTAGCGCGCACGCTGTCGAAGGCATCCTCCACCCGCGCCCGATCATCGGCATGAATATGGTTAAGCAGCGCGCCAACCTGAGTAATCCATTCCTCCGGTGAATAACCCAGCGCATTGATTTGCGGGCTCACGTAGAGCAGTTTGCCAGGAATGTCCAGCGCGGCGGTATAGGTGATTGCGGGAATCTGCTCGACCAGGAAACGGAACTTTGCTTCGGCCTGCACCAGATTTTTTTCCACCCGCTTTTTTTCCATCAGCGTCTGCCGCTCGCGCAGCACGCGCTGGATGACAGCGGGCAGCAGCTCCAGATATTGGCGGTTCACATCCTTGACCAGATAGTCCTGCGCGCCACGCTTCAAGGCCTCGACCGCGACGGAAGCGTTGTCGGCACCGGTCAGCATCATGACCGGCACCGGGATCTCGCCCAGATCGTTCTTCAGTTCGGCCAGAAATTCCAGACCATCCAGGTCCGGCAAGTGGTAATCGAGCAGCACGCAGTCCGGCTTTTGCGCATGGGCGATTTGCAGCCCCTCGCGGCCGGTTTCGGCTTCGGACAGCACGAATTCGTAGTTTGGGTCCAGCGCCAGCGCGCGGCGGCAGGCCATGCGGTCCACTTGGTCATCTTCAACGATGAGTATATGTATCTGCGGTTTGCTCATTGCGGTACCTCGCTGATCGTCCAATAGGCGTTGATGGTGCGCATGACTTCGACAAATTGCCGGTAATCCACCGGCTTGGCCATATAGCCTGCCACCCCCAGGTCGAAGCTGTTGGTTAAATCCTGTTGCTCCTCGGACGTGGTCAGCACCACCACCGGGATGCGCTTGAGCCGGGCGTCGTGCTTTGCCACCTGCAGAAACTCGAGGCCGTTCATGATCGGCATGTTGAGGTCGAGCAGGATAATGCACGGCTTCGCGTTGTTGGGGTCGCGCAGGTATTGCAGGGCTTCCTCCCCGTTTTCCTTATTCACCACCGGGTTGGTGACTTTGATCTCCTTCAGGGCGCGCTGGACCGTCATGACGTCCACTTGATCGTCTTCCACCAGGAGGATGGGCTTGTCGGAGATTTTCATGCTTGTGTTCCTTTGCTTGGGATTTTAGTTGCGGGCGTGCGCGGAAGGGTGAAGAAAAATGTGCTTCCCTCCCCGACGGTGGACTCGACCCAGACGTGCCCGCCGTACATTTCCACGATTTTCTTTACCAGCGCCAGGCCGACACCGGAACTTTCCACGCGGTCGCGCGGGGCGAGAGTCTGGAATAGCTGGAAGATTTTTCCAAAATGCTGCTGCTTGATGCCGGGGCCGTTGTCGCTGACACTGAATTTCCATTGCCTCCCCTCGGCGCCACAGGTGATACGAATGATTCCCTCGGGTTTATCCATGTACTTGATGGCGTTGGAGAGCAGGTTCTGGAACACCTGCTGGATGCGGGTCGGTTCTGTGAGGACGGTCGGCAAGGGATTTTCGATGGCGACCGTGATGTTTGCTGGCGGGGCAAGCAAGTCGATCACCTCCCGCACTATCCGGTTGAGATCCACAGCGACGATCGTTTCTTTCACCCGGCCCACCCGCGAATACAGCAAAATTCCGTCGATCAGTCCGTCCATGCGGCGTACCCGGTTGATCAGGAGGCGTATGTGCTCCTTGCCGGCATCATCGATCTTGTCCGCGTAATCCGTGGCAAGCCAATCCGCCAGCGAGCTGATGGCGCGCAGCGGTGCCTTGAGGTCATGCGACACCACATAGGCGAAGTTTTTGAGTTCCTCGTTGGCGCTTTCAATCTCCCGCAGCAGACCATCCCGCTGTTCGTCCGCCTGTTTGCGCTCGGTAATATCACGCAGGAAACTGTATATCCGTCCACCGTTGAGTTTGCTGTAGTTCGAGCTCATCTCAACGATCTGGATACGGCCATCTTTGCGGCGCTTGCGGGTTTCGAAACGATCACTGCCCGTTTCGAGCAACTTGCCGATATGGCTTGCAGTTTCTTCCGGTGTTTCTGCCGCCTCTATGTCTGCGGTGCTCATTGTTAGCAACTCTTCGCGGTTGTATCCAAGCATGTGGCAATAGGCATCGTTTACTTCCAGGATACGTCCGCGCATATCGGTTATCAGAAAACCGTCCAGCGAGGTTCGAATCATGACCTTGAACTGTTCTTCCTTATTCCTGTGCAGCACATCCTCGATCTGCTCGCGCTCACGGATATGCATGACCAGAGGTCGGAACAGGAAAAAATAAAGTGCCGGCGAGACTAAAGCGACCAGCAGTGTGGCATCAATGATTGCCTCGCTAATTAAAGATAGCTGCGGCAGGAAGTAAAGCAGCAGCATCACGGATGCTTCCGCGATAAAAACGGACAAGGCGACTATCAGAAAAATTGAAGCGGGGGATTTCAAAAGCAACGACTGATTTTGTACGGTATACATCTATCGCGTCTGCCCGGCTGTTTGATGCTGCATTATAGTGCATCCCCAATGGGGATATATCGGGCGGGCATCGAACGGTTATAGGGAACGTACTGCGACGGTCCCCTTCCTTGCATTCAATCATCTAATTTCACTGTTTTTGATCAACGCATAGATCACCGGAATGACCACCAAGGTCAGGATGGTCGATGAGATCATGCCGCCGATCATCGGCGCGGCGCTGCGGCGCATCATTTTGGAGCTGGTGCCACTGTAGCGCGGGATGGTTGCTGCTAGTCATTGACGGCCCGAAGTGCCTGGACGGCCTCGCGTAACACAAACAGCGCTGAGCGCAAAAAGAGTGCGGCCAGCGCCAGCCCGACCACGATATCAGGCCAGCCGGAGTGGGTGAGCCATACGCCTGCGGCGGCAAATAAAACCGAGATATTCGCAATGATGTCGTTACGGGTACACAGCCAAACCGAACTCATGTTGATGTCATCCGCACGATGCCGCCAGAGCAGATAAAAGCATGTGCCATTCGCGGCAAGTGCCAGCAAGCCAATGGCACCGATAGCTTCGAACACGGGAAGCTGCGGAAAAACAATCCGGTAAATTGCCTGCCCAAATACGAAGAGACCAAAGGCCGCCATGACGGCGCCTTTGAGCAAAGCCGCCTTGGCTTTCATTACTGCACCGCGCGCGACAACGTAGAGGCTGAAGCCGTACACCAGGGCATCACCCAGCATATCCAGCGAATCCGCCACCAACGAGACAGAGTTTCCGAGCAGCCCTGCCGTGAGTTCTATGATGAACATAAGCGCATTAATGCCCAGCACTATTTTGAGTGTCGAACTTTGGCGACTACGCAGCGCTTCAATCTCGCATGCTTTGTCGTTGCAACAATCAGCCATATGAATTAACGCCGACGGATGAGCAAGTCGTCCACACCATCGGACAATGCCTTTGCTGCGGCTTCAATTTCTTCCGGCGTTGTCATCCATCCCACCGAGAGCCTCACTGCCCCACGCGCCCGATCCGCATCGCATCCCATCGCCGCCAGTACGCCGCTCACCGCATCCGCCTCGGAATGACACGCCGAGCCGACCGAAGCGGCAACCCGATCAGCAACGCGAGACAGCAACTCGCGCCCGACAATACCTGGAAAGGAGACGTGCAAAGTGTTGGGCAGACGCTCAGTCGGGTGGCCGTTGAGCACGAGACTTGGAATAGCCGCTGCCAGCCGTTCGTGCAGCGCATCCCGTAGTGCCCGCAATTTTTCCGTCGCCGCCGGAAGATGTTCCCGCGCCAGCTTTGCCGCCGCGCCCAAGCCAACTAACAGAGGAACACTCTCCGTGCCCGGACGCAGGCCGTGCTCTTGATCGGCCCCGAACAAAATCGGTTTGATCGGCGTTCCTTTGCGCACATAAAGCGCACCAACCCCTTTTGTGGCGTAGAACTTGTGTCCCGCCAGGGTCAGCAGATCGACACCCAGCGCATCGACATCAAGTTCAATCTTGCCGGCCGACTGCGCGGCATCGGTGTGGAGCAGTACACCTGTGGGTTTGATGAGGCGGGCGATCTCGGCAATCGGCTGGACCGTTCCGACTTCGTTGTTGGCGTGCATGATCGAGACCAGACCCGTATCGGGACGCACGGCCGCGGCAACTGCGTGGGGATCGACGCGACCGTAACCATCCACCGGCACCACAGTCAAATCCCAGCCCATTTCGCGCAGGTGCTGCGCCGGTTGCATGACCGCCGGATGTTCGATTGCGCTGACGACAAGATGCCGACGGGTGCGTCCTAATGCGCTGGCGACGCCGAGGAGGGCAAGGTTGTTGGCCTCGGTTGCGCTGCCGGTAAAAACGATTTCATCGTCCCGTGCATGGATGAGGGCAGCTACCAAAGCCCGTGCTTCGGCGACAGCTTGTCGGGAAGACAATCCATACACATGTGAAGAAGAAGGATTGCCGAATTGCTCGACCAAAAATGGCCGAATTGCATCGAACACCTCTGGAGCCACCGGCGTGGTTGCGTTGTAATCGAGATAGATCGGTTTATTCATGTCAGTGTAGTTAAGAATCGGAAGGGGGCATCGGCTGAACCATCGAATTGGCCTGGACTTGAGCGTACCAGATAATGAAGTCGGTCATGGCCGCAGGAGATCAGATGTTCCCCGTCTGATATAAAAAATGGAATTTGCCGAGCAAGGCAACCAGCCACTTGCGACCTCCGGATTCTCAAAGATGCATGAAGCCAATATATGCACTAACAGCAACGTGTGTGAGGGCTGAGCTGCATCGATGGACACTTCACCGTACCAAATGAACAGAATACGCAACAGTCACCCTGCTTTGGCCGCAATACCGTAGCACAACCCTTGCAGTTGTAGAACCACTGGCAGGCATCGGTTGGCATGATTTCTTCTTCCTGATGTCCGCACTGTGGACAGGTGATGATGGATTGCAAAATAACTTCGTTCATGGTCAATCTTTCGCGTTATCGGTTTAATGTCACGTTTTGTTATCGCGCGTGTCCTTCAGACATGGAAACTCCTCAGAGTGGAACGCGGCGCAGCCGCAGTGCGTTGGTAATCACCGATACCGAACTGAAGCTCATCGCTGCCGCTGCAATGATGGGCGAGAGCAACAGGCCGAAGAACGGGTACAGCACGCCCGCCGCAATGGGAATGCCCAGTACGTTGTAGATGAATGCAAAAAACAAATTCTGGCGGATGTTGCGCATGGTGGCGCGGGACAGGCGCACGGCGCGCACGATGCCGATAAGGTCGCCCTTGATCAGCGTGACACCCGCGCTCTCCATTGCCACATCGGTGCCGGTGCCCATGGCGATTCCGACCTGTGCCTGTGCCAGCGCAGGGGCGTCGTTGATGCCGTCGCCCGCCATCGCCACGATGCGTCCCTGTGCTTGCAGTTGCTTGACGATGCTGGCCTTCTGCTCGGGCAATACTTCTGCCTCGATGCGGTCTATGCCCAATTTTTTCGCCACCGCTTCCGCCGTGATGCGGTTGTCGCCGGTGAGCATGATGACTTGCACGCCTTCCTCATGCAGGGCGCGGATCGCATCCGGCGTGGAAGCCTTGACCGGATCGGCCACGCCGATCAGTCCTGCCGCCTTGCCATCGATGGCAAGCAGCATCACGGTCTGTCCGTCGCTGCGCAATGCCTCGGCGCNNGTGCCGGTCTTGTCCACCACCAGCGTGTTCACCTTTTCCATGGTTTCCAGCGCCTCGGCATTTTTAATCAGCACGCCAAGTGTCGCACCGCGACCGGTACCGACCATAATGGACATCGGTGTAGCCAATCCCAACGCGCACGGGCAGGCGATGATCAGCACCGCCACGGCATTGACGATGGCGTGCGCCAGACGCGGCTCAGGCCCCCAGATGCCCCATATGGCAAGTGTGGCGAGCGCGACCCCAATTACCACAGGGACGAAATAACCCGCCGTAACATCGGCCAGTCGCTGGATCGGCGCGCGCGAACGCTGCGCTTCGCTCACCATGTGTACGATCTGCGCGAGCAGGGTATCGGCACCGACACGCTCGGCACGCATCAGCAGGCTGCCTGTGCCGTTCACTGTGGCGCCGATCAGCCGTGCGTCGGTCGTTTTTTCCACCGGGATGGATTCACCGGTAACCATGGACTCATCCAGTGCGCTGGTTCCTTCCAGCACCACACCATCCACCGGCACCTTCTCGCCGGGGCGCACGCGCAGCACATCGCCCGGTTGTACCTGCTCCAAAGGAATATCTTCCTCGCTGCCATCAACGCGCACGATGCGCGCAGTCTTGGGCGCGAGTCCGAGCAGCAACTTGATCGCCGCACTGGTCTGGCTGCGCGCGCGCAATTCCATCACCTGTCCGAGCAGCACCAAGGCCATGATTACCGCCGCAGCCTCGAAATATACCGGCACTGTCTCGCCCATGCTGCGCATCGCGGGCGGGAAGATGCCGGGCAGCAGCATTGCCACCACGCTGTATATCCACGCCACGCCGACACCCAGAGAAATCAGCGTAAACATGTTCAGATGACGATTAACCAGCGAGGTCCATCCGCGCTGGAACACCGGCCAGCCACCCCACAGCACCGCCGGAGTGGCCAGTGCGAATTCCAGCCATTGCAATGCTGTCATCGAAACGGATTCTGGTATGGCTTGCGGCAACAGATCGGTGCCCATCGCGATCACGAACACCGGCAAGGCCAGCGCAGCGCACACTTTGAAACGGCGCGTCATGTCGCGCAATTCGGCGTTGTCTTCTGTTGGGGCATTGCGCGGTTCCAGTGCCATGCCGCATATCGGGCAACTGCCCGGTTCGCTGCGCACAATCTGCGGATGCATCGGACAAGTGTATTCGACAGCAGCACTTGCTGACGGCGCGACCGGCTCCAGTGCCATGCCGCATTTGGGGCACGAACCGGGTGTAGCCTGACGCACCTCTGGGTGCATCGGACAGGTGTAGCCATCAGCAGTCTGAACTGCTTTAGCAACTTGAACAGCGGGAGTAGCGGTCGCCGCAACTGCGAGGTATCCCGTAGGATTTGCCTGAAACTTTTCCAGGCAGCGTTGTGAACAAAAGTAGTAATGCTCACCCGCATAATCGACACTGGGAGTGTTTGATTCCGGGTTAACCTGCATTTTACAAACTGGATCAGTATTCATGGCATTCTTTTGTTGTACGCTCTGCGAATCAACCTGACAGCGCTTCCGCGCTCAGCATGATGATCTCGATTTCCTCGATGATTTCTTCTTGGCGCAGCGCGTTGTAGCGTAGCCGCAACTTGGCCTCGTCCTTTTCTAGGCGGCGGATAGCGCTGTCCATGTGCTCCAGCCGCTTGTGGTTCTCCGCCATCAGCGAAGCGTAAAACACTTCGTGCAGCGCGGCATAAAAATACTGGTCGGTAAGCTGCGACAGAAACCGCGTCGGCTCCAGATTGAGCAAAGGCGCATGGGGATGGATTGACCTCTTGGTCGATGCGGCGAGCGGCAGCAGTTGGCGCACTCGCGGCTCGCCGCTTTCGTCGTCGTGGTATAGCGCGCTCAGGCGCCATGCCGCTTCCGGGCGCTGCTGCAATTCGCCCAATACCTTGGCCAGCCGCACCAGTGTCGCCTGCACTTCCTCGGCCACGCTGGGGCCTTCGACAAAAGCGGCGATGCGTTTATCGCCTTGCAGTTTGGCTTCCAGCCTGCGCCCCACTGCGACCATGAGTGTGCCCTCCCGCTGTGCGGCAGCATCAATCGGCTCCAACAGCGTTTCATTAAAGTCACCGCAAAAACCGCGCTCGGAGCCGATCACCAGCAGCAATTGCCGCATGCCGTCGGTGCGCGCCGGCGCTTGCGGATAAAAACTCAGGAAATCTTCGGCAGCCGCTTTGATGCTCGCCACGGCGCGATGCTGGGTAGCCAAAAAAGCGCCGAGCTTGCGCGTTTCGAGCAAGGCCAGATTTTTCATCGCGACCATGATGCCGTCGATCTCGTCCAGCGCGGTCAGGCGCTGCTTTACCTCGCGCCGCTTGCTCATTAAGCCACCTCCGCAGTTGCCGCCTCGCTCAACCATGCATGCACCAGGCTTTTCCACTGATCGCGCCCTTCTTCTATACTGACCCTGGCATGTTCAACCTGCTGTTGCAGCAACGCCAGGCGTTGTTTCACCTGCCCCATGCCGACGTTGTCGAACAGCCCCTCGTTGTAAGCCACCAGCCATGCCATTTGAAACTCGATGGATAGCGGCGTGAGCGAATCCTGTTTGAGTATTTCGCGCAGCACCTGGCCGCGCCGGATGCGCGCTTCCATGCTGGCTTCCAGCCGCGAGCCGAAACGGGTGAACACCTCCAGTTCGAGAAACTGCAAATAGTCCAGCTTCATCCGCCCCGCTTCTTTTTTGATGTTGGGGTGTTGTGCATTACCGCCGATGCGCGACACCGAACGGGTGACGTCGATTGCCGGCAGGAAGCCGCGCGCAAACAAGTCGTGATCCAGGTAAATCTGCCCGTCGGTGATCGAAATCAGGTTGGTGGGAATATACGACGCAATTTCGCCTTGTTCGGTTTCGATGATCGGCAGCGCGGTCATGCTGCCGCCGCCATGTTTCGCCGACAAGCGCGTGGAACGCTCCAGCAGGCGCGCATGCAAATAAAAAATATCTCCGGGGTAAGCCTCGCGTCCCGGCGGGCGGCGCAATATCAGGGAAAGTTCGCGATAGCTGCGCGCATGGTTGGTGAGGTCATCGTAAACGACCAGCGTGTCCCGTCCTTGCCAGGTCCACGCATCGGCCACGGTGCAGCCGGCGAACGGCGCGAGATATTTCAGGCCGGGCATGGCGGTGGCTTCCGCCACCACCAGCGTGGTGTAGGCCAGTGCACCCGAACGCCGCAAGGTTTCAATGGTGCTCACCACGGTAGAGCGTTTCTGGCCGATCAGCACATAGACGCAATAAACGTTCTTGCCGCGCTGGTTGATCACCGCATCGATGGCGAGTGCGCTCTTGCCGGTGCCGTTGTCGCCGATGATCAGTTGCCGCTGGCCTTTGCCGATGGGAATCAGCGTATCGACGATTTTGCTGCCGGTGTACATCGGTTGCGCCACAAAATCGCGCGCAATGATCGGCGGCGAACGCACATCGAGCAAGCGGCGCACGCCGGGATCAAGCGGCCCGCCATCGTCGAGCGGCGCACCGAGCGGATCGATCACTCTACCCAGCAAATCGTCGCCTACTCCGATGCTCAGCCGCCTGCCGGTTAGAGAGGCCGATGTGCCCGCGGTCAGCCGCTCGGTCTGGAGCAACAAAATCGCCCCTATCTGGTTGCGCGCGAGGTGAAATACCAGCGCGCTGCTGCCATCTTCCATCTGCACGATTTCATCCATGCGCGCCGAGGGCAGGCCGCTGATCCAGGCGATGCCATCGCCGACCGATACCACCGTGCCCAGCTCCGACAAACGCAGACTGTAGCGATAGCGCGTCAACCACTGCGCCTGTGCGGCAAGTGGCGAATCAGCGGCCAGCAAACCTTTATCCGGCATGACGCAGCGCACCGCTGAAAAATTTCAATTCGTCGCGCAAATTGGCGTGCAGAATCCACGGCCCGATGCTCACCTGAAACCCCGCCAGCAACTCAGGGGTCTCAATGTATTCGACCGGCAGCGCCTTGCCCGCCATTTCGGCCAGCGCATGCGCGAACTCGGCCTGCCTGGCTGCGTCGAGCGCAAACGCGCTTTGCACCCTGATCTGCAATCCGGGCATGACGGCGGCCTCCGCGACGGAGCGCTTATCCTCGGCAGGCAAGCCGCGCAAATCTTCCAGCAAAAGCGCATACAAGCGCGCTTCCAGCTCCGGTGTGGCCAGACGGCTGAGCAACCTGGCGGAAAATGCCGCACCCTGGGCGATACCCTGTTCCTCGACGGCACGCTTTAATTCATGCTGCTGCCGCTCGTCCAGCACACGGCGACGCTCGCGCTCTTCGGCAACGGCAGTTTCCAGTTCGGCCATCAAGCGCTCGCGTTCTGCCGCCAACTCTTCGCGCAAATGCGCCTGTGCCGCTTCCTTGTCCTGCTCCCATTGTGCCAGTTCGCGCTGGCTCTGTTGCTTAAGCTCGCCCGCCTCGGCTTCGATGCGCCTGGCATCGGCCATCGCCTTTTCAATGCCGGCACGGCGCTTGGCGACGACCCCAAGGATCGGGTGATATAAAAAACGCTTCAGGATCCAGACCAGGATCAGGAAGTTGATTATTTCAAGAACAAAAGTCGACCAGTCGAAATTCACGATATTCGCCCGCAGTTCACTTAATGAGATATTGCAACAACGGATTGCGGAACAGGATGATCAGCACGATCACCAGCACGTAAATCGCCAGCGACTCGATCATCGCAAGGCCGATGAACAGGGTGCGCATGATGGATTTTTCCGCCTCCGGCTGACGCGCCAGCGCATCCAGCGCCTGGCCGATTGCTTTCCCCATCGCCAGTGCCGGAAACATCACGCCGATCGCGATGGCTAGCGCCGCCCCAACTGTTGAAAGTATCGTAAACCATGTCATGTCATTCATTGCTCATTTCCTTTCTCGTCTCGTTTAGAATTTTGTTGCGATTGCATGGCGCCCGCCACGTAGATTAATGCCAGCATGCCGAAAATGTAGGCCTGCACCAACGACTCGACAATGTGCAGCATCTGCAGCGGCACCGGCGCCAGCAGACCGGCCACCAGCAGAACCAGCAGCGCTGCCATTTCCAGGCTCATGATGTTGCCGAACAAGCGTACTGCCAAGGCAATGGTGCGCGTTATCTCGCTGATCAGGTGGAACGGCAGCAGGATCGGGGTGGGGCTGAGATAGTGCCTGAGGTAACCCCGCAGCCCTTCGCTGCGTATGCCAAACCAATGCACCGACAGAAACACCAGCAGCGCGAGACCCGCGGTCACCGACAGATTGCCAGTGGGGGCATGCAGGTGCGGAACCACGCCCACCAGATTCGCGAATACGATGTATATCCATAACGTGCCGATAAACGGCAGCAGTTGCTGTGCGCGATCCGGCAACACCGCATAAATGCTTTCCTCCATCGCGGACACTACCCCTTCCAGCATCGTCTGCATCGGCCCCGGATCAAGTGTGAGGTTACGCGTGACCAGCCAGCTGAATACGCCCAGCAGCAACATCACGCCCCAGGTAGTCACCACAATGGAGTTGATCGCGAATGGCCCGATGTAAAACCAGATGGCTACAGCCTCCATTAATCGTGCTCCCGAAAATAAATGTAAACGTTAATTACCCCAACGATCAAACCGACAAATAGCAGCCCCATCGTCCAGCGCATCGAGTAGCCCTGCGTCATGTTGTCCAGCCAGTTGCCGAGATAGGCGCCACCGATCACCGGCAGCACGAACAACAGCGTCAGCGTGCCCATGAACACCGATTGCGCCAGCAGCGTGGGGCGTTCCTTTTCCGCACGCTGCATGCGTTTTACCTGTTTCTCCACTGATTTGCGCAACTGTTCGTCGTTCATGTCGCGGCTCCCCGTCGTCCCATTTGCCACAAACGCCGGAACATCTCCTGCTCCAGGCGAAACAGGCTTTCCTTGATGACCCGCAGATCTTCCTCTTCCTTGAGCAGTTGCTCCAGCAACCCCGCGCTGATGCGCTGATAATCCTCATCGTGCAAGAAACGCCGCGTGCTGATGTAAAGCGCATTATCCACAAAATAAAGGATACCCCGAGGAATGGCGAGGTAACGCCAACTGCTGTCCTGCAACTGGTAACGCGCCAGGCCGTAACTCAGCGCGGTCATCATGCGCACATGGCAGGCGCGGATGCCGAAACTGCCGGACTCGTCCTCGCCGACAAAGCTGGTCACACCCTCGATGTGCTCATATTGCGTGGCAGATTGCACATGCAGGGCGAAAGTTTTCATGCAGCACTCTCCTTCATCGCACCGCGCATGTAGCATTGCTCTTCAGAAATAGCGTCATAGTCGCCGCGCATGAATGCCTCGCAATCGGTAAGTGTCTGCTCCAGCGTCACCGACACGCCCTTGATGCCAGTGTGCGCCGTCACGACATGGAACGGCTGGGTCAGATAGCGTTGCAGCTTGCGCGCGCGCAGCACGATGCGCTGATCTTTTTCCGACAAGGCTTCCAGGCCGAGCATCGCGATGATGTCCTCCAGCTCTTTGTAGCGCGCCAGATGCTCGCGCACCCCCTTGGCAGTGTTGTAATGGCGATCACCGAGGAAGCTGCGATCCATCATTTTGCTCGAAGACTGCAACGGATCGACCGCCGGATAAATTCCCTTGGCTGCCTGGCTGCGCGACAGGATCACCATGGTGTCGAGATGCGCCAGAATGGTGCTCACCGCCGGGTCGGTCATGTCGTCCGCCGGGACATACACCGCCTGCACCGCAGTGATGTCGCCGCTGCGTGTGGAGATGATGCGTTCCTGCAATTCCGCCACTTCACTGATCAGCGTCGGCTGATAGCCGACCGTGGCCGGCATGCGTCCGAGCAGACCGGAAATTTCGCTGCCCGCCTGCACGAAGCGGAACACATTGTCCATCAGCAGCAACACCTTCTTGCCCAACGTATCGCGCAGATATTCTGCATAAGCCACCGCCGACAAGCCGACGCGAAAACGCACACCGGGCGATTCGTCCATCTGGCCGAACACCATCAGCGTGCGCGGCATCACGCCGGCATCCTGCATCTCATGCCATACCTCGTGGCCTTCGCGGATGCGTTCGCCCACGCCGGCGAACACCGACACACCTTGATGCAGGCTGACGATGGCATGCATGAATTCCATGATCAGTACGGTCTTTCCCACGCCAGCGCCGCCGAACAACCCGGTCTTGCCGCCTTTGACAAACGGACACAGCAGGTCGATCACCTTGATGCCGGATTCGAGAATCCCCTCGGCAGGCATCGTTTCCGCCAGCGATGCCGGGCGCGCAATGATGTTGCGCATCTCCACGGCGACCAGCGGCGGCNNCCCGCCATCCAGCGGCGCGCCGAATACGTCAAGCAACCGGTTCAGACAATCCGGCGTAACCGGGATGCGCAGCGGCCCACCGCTGTCGAATACCGGCAGGCCGCGCCTGAGCCCGCCGGTGGGGTGCAACGCGATGGCGCGCACGCGGCGTTCGTCGAGATGGCGGTAAACTTCGAAGGTGTAGTGCTCGTGATCGAACAGGCAGAACAGCGCCTGGTGCAGCGGCGGCAACCGTTCGCAGACGACATCTATCACCGGCCCATGCACCTCCTCGATCGTGCCGATCTGCCCGCTCGCGGGTGGTATGGACTGGGCTATCTGTTCCAAGTGGACTGACTCCATTAGGGCACCTCTAAAAATCCAGATTTCATCCCAACTGATATAACTACTAGCCATTCGACTAAGCTGTCAAAAGACGACAGCTAAGTCGCTGGTTATGCTGCGTTGCGGAAAAAATTTCTTGCTAACATATCAATCATATGCGGCGCTGCAAAATTTTTTCCACGCCTTGCATTTGGGCGAACTCTAAATTTTTTTGAGGCACCCATTAGTCAGATAGCCGGTTATGCAGCCAGAGTAATATTACCTGCAAGCTGCAGGAGATTATTGACCTTTCGAAACATTGCATTTGCTCACCAGGTTGTAACTACAGGCGAATAGCGCGCCACTCAGAAATCCGGTCAAGGTAGCACCAAGCAATCCGTAAGCAAGCCCACCCAATGTCCATGGTTTGTCGCTTTTGAGTAGGGTTAAATCCAGCCCGTGCATCCAGGCATTGGCGAAGTCGATCATTCCGTCCGGAAAAAGGAAAACGGCCACTGTGCAAACCAGACTGATTACCGCTACCGTCAATGCCATTGCACCGCCAACACGCCAAGGATTCAGTTTTTCCATGATTCATTCTCCTTATATCAAGTTCACAAAAATTTCCGCTGTGGAAGGCGGGCTCAGTTATTACATCGTTTAAAAGTACTCGTTGATTATTGCTTTCAGTGCTGCCTGTAAATAGCTTCGATCCGCTTGTCCCATCTCGCCATGTAATGCGGGCGCAACAGATGCAAAGGTGCTGACGACATCAGGATCGAAGTGCTTACCTTTACCCT
>CXWL01012935.1_pt1 | contig 14944 bp, 14 predicted proteins | sample 590931 | NCBI WGS metagenome assembly CXWL01 (sample SAMEA3498368, study PRJEB10139) | groundwater metagenome | biome: water well; material: biofilm material | place: Germany | collected 2015-04-27 | reverse complement strand
GAAAGGCCGAACTGCTCAGCGATTTTGTCATTGAGCCAGGGCCTCGGTCCACACGCGTCCTCAACGCTGTGTCCCCGGCATTTACCTCGTCTGCTCCCTTTGCGGAATATGTCGCGGACATGATCAAGTATCCTAACTAACCGCTATTTCCATGACTAATGACGAGTATATTGACATATGGCTCGCACGCTTCTCTTCACAGAGGAGTGCATGTGGAAGTGATTTGAGGCCGGTATTCTCGCGAGCCTAACAGTGACCACAGCTGCCAATGTAACTATGCCAACTCTGTTAGTGCGCCTCTGGCGCCACCTAAGCCAACGCCGTCAGCGCCAGTTCAGGCTATTAATGGGGTTGATGCTGGTCAGTGCGTTTGCGGAAGTCGTGAGCTTGGGCGCAGTGTTGCCCTTCATCGGCATACTCACAGCGCCTAATATTGTGCTCAATCACCCGATCGTCGCGGATATGGCGCAAGCCTGGGGTATCATCTCAGCCGATCAATTGGTGTTGCCCCTCACCGTTGCGTTCATCGGGGCAATTATATTGGCAGCAGCGATCCGCATGCTGTTGTTGTGGGTCAGCACTCGGCTCATTTTTGCCAGCGGCGCAGACCTCAGTATCGAAGTGTATCGGCGCACACTCTATCAGCCCTACCGGGTGCATGTGGCTCGCAATAGCAGCGAGGTGATCAGTGGCATCACCAATAAGGTCAACAGTACGGTGTTCGGAGTACTACTGCCATTGCTGACTCTAGTGAGTTCAATCTTAATGCTGGTGGCCGTCATGCTCGCATTAATTGCTATCGATCCGATGGCTGCCTCGGTGGCAGCCATCGGCTTTGGCATAAGTTATGGACTGATCACATGGGTGACCCGCCGCCGGTTGCATCACAATGGCCGGCGTGTCGCTTGCGAACAAACTCAGGTGATTAAAGCATTGCAAGAAGGCTTGGGTGGAATTCGTGATGTGTTACTCGATGGTACACAACCGACATATTGCGACATCTATAGTCGATCCGATTACTCACTGAGGCGAGCCCAGGGTAACAACTCATTTATTGCAGGAAGCCCCCGTTTTGCCATGGAAGCGCTAGGGATGTCGCTAATCGTCGTACTGGCCTATGGCCTTAGCTGGAAGGCCGGGGGTATCACCACAGCTCTGCCGGTGCTCAGTGCGCTGGCGCTTGGCGCACAGCGCCTAATCCCGGCTCTCCAGATGGGCTATAGCGCGTGGGCGAGTATTGCAGGCCACCACGCCTCACTGGCCGATACGATGGAGTTGCTCGATCAGCCGCTACCAGCGGAGTCACTGCAATCCGCTCCTGCGCCGCTGGCTTTCCAGGTAGCTATTCGCTTTAATGCTGTGCGATTCCGCTACACCAACACCGGCCCGTGGGTGTTGGACGGCATCAATTTCACCATACCCAAGGGCTGCCGGGTGGGTTTTGTCGGTAGCACCGGCAGTGGGAAAAGCACCACACTGGATCTGTTGATGGGGCTGTTGATGCCCACCGAGGGTGAGATTCTGATAGATGGTGGTCCCATCAAGGGCAACCGTCTCAGAGCATGGCAACGATCCATTGCCCATGTACCTCAGAGTATTTTCCTGGCAGATACAACACTGGCGGAGAACATTGCTTTTGGTGTGCCGCGCGATGCGATTGATCTGCAACGGGTACAACAGGCCGCACGTCAAGCCCAGATCGCCGACTTTATTGAAAGCCGACCAGAGGGTTACGACGCGTTCGTGGGGGAACGCGGTATCCGCCTTTCCGGTGGTCAGCGTCAACGGATCGGTATTGCACGCGCGCTCTACAAGCAGGCCAGCGTGCTAGTGTTCGATGAAGCCACCAGTGCCCTCGATAGCGCCACTGAACAGTCGGTGATGGACGCCATAGAAGGGCTAAGCCGTGATCTCACCATCTTGATCGTCGCGCATCGTCTTTCCACCGTCGAATGCTGTGACCGGTTGTATCGGTTGGAACAGGGCAGGGTAGTGGCAGAGGGATCGCCGACGGAGATACTTGCAACAAAGAAGATTGCCTCGTCGAATTAACGAGCCTCACAGTTGGAGTAATGCATCAGAGGGATTGACGAAATGTTAACAAACGCATCCATTCTCATTACTGGTGGCACCGGTTCCTTTGGCCACACCTTTGTGCCTCTGACGCTGGCCAAATACAATCCTCGCCGGTTGGTGATTTTCTCGCGCGATGAAATGAAGCAGTGGGAGATGGCCAAGCTTTTCGGCAACGACGATCGAGTGCGTTTTTTTATCGGTGATGTGCGCGACAAGGATCGCCTCATACGTGCGCTCGACGGCATTGAGTACGTGGTTCATGCTGCCGCTACCAAAATTGTGCCAACAGCTGAGTACAACCCCTTTGAGTGTGTGAAGACCAACGTGCTGGGTGCGATGAATCTGATCGATGCCTGTATCGATCGAAAAGTGAAGCGAGTCGTTGCACTTTCGACCGACAAAGCGAGTAGTCCGGCCAATCTCTACGGCGCAACAAAACTCACCGCCGACAAGCTTTTCGTCGCAGGCAACTCCTACGCCGGCCACCACGAAACCCGCTTTGGAGTGGTTCGTTACGGCAATGTGATGGGTTCACGCGGTTCGGTGATCCCGTTTTTTCTCTCTGTCGCCGGCACTGGGATATTGCCGATTACCGACAAGCGCATGACCCGCTTCATGATCACGCTCGAACAGGGAGTGGATCTCGTCTGGCATGCCTTTGAGGACATAGTCGGCGGCGAGATTTATGTGAAGAAGATACCGTCCATGAAGGTCACCGACATTGCCTGTGCCGTTGCGCCCGATGCGCGCCATGACATTATCGGTATCCGGCCTGGTGAAAAGCTTCACGAGCAGATGATCGGTATCGAGGATGCGCTGCACACGTACGAATACGCGGATCACTACAAGATATTGCCGGCGATCTATAACTGGAGCGACGATCCCGCGCGTATCAACGGCGGGAAAAAAGTCGCGCCGGACTTTACCTATTGTTCGAACAACAATACCGACTGGATGAACGTCGACACCTTGCGTGACTGGATTGCGCAGAGCCGCGACAAGGTCGGCAAGTTTTGATGGTGATGATTCCCTACGGCCGTCAAGACATATCTGACGCCGACATCCAGGCAGTGATGGAAGTTCTGCGCTCGGATTTTCTGACTCAAGGCCCCGCCGTTCCTGCGTTTGAAAAGGCCGTTGCCGGTTATTGTCGCGCGCAGCATGCGGTGGCGGTCAACAGCGCCACCAGCGCTCTACACATTGCTTGCCTGGCGCTGGGCGTGGGGCCTGGAGACTGGGTGTGGACCAGTCCCAATACCTTTGTGGCCAGTGCCAACTGTGCGTTGTATTGCGGTGCGGAAGTCGATTTTGTCGACATCGACCCGCGCACATGGAATTTGAGCGTCCCAAGGTTGAGGGAAAAGCTTGTCCAGGCGAAGAAGGATGGGCGTCTGCCCAAGGTGGTGGTGCCCGTGCATTTTTCCGGCCAGCCTACCGAGCAGGAGGCGATTTGGGATCTGGCACAGGAATACGGTTTTCGCGTGCTCGAAGATGCTGCTCACGCTATCGGTGCTTCCAGGAATGGGGAACCAGTTGGCAGCTGCCGCTGGGCGGACATCACCGTGTTCAGCTTTCACCCGGTCAAGATCATCACCACCGGTGAAGGCGGCATGGCGCTTACCAATGACGATGCGCTGGCCGAGCGGATGATCATGCTGCGTAGTCACGGCATTACGCGCGAGACCAGCCGTTTTGCGCATGCCTCCCTCGGCCCGTGGTACTACGAGCAGCAAATGCTTGGCTTCAACTACCGCATGACAGACATTCAGGCTGCCATGGGCACAAGCCAACTTGTACGTTTGTGCGGATACGTCGAACGCCGGAATATGCTGGCTCAGCGCTACGACCACGCGCTGAGAGAGTTGCCGCTCCAGTTACCGACCGTGAGGGCGGAGAACCGATCCGCATTTCATTTATATGTCATTAGGCTTAACCCCAACGCCACGGACAAGGCCCACCGACACGTCTTTGAGTCACTGCGGCAGCGAGGTATTGGTGTGAATCTTCACTACATGCCGGTGCACCTGCAGCCCTACTATCGGGACCTTGGTTTCGCGCCGGGGCAGTACCCTGAAGCGGAGGCCCATGGTCAAGAAGCCATTACCTTGCCGATGTACTCAGCGTTGACGGATCAGCAACAGGATCAGGTGGTGGACTCACTGCATCAAATATTTGAGCGCTGATATGAAGCAGAAGAATATCTTCCTGGAATCCGAAGGAAATGCGTGGTTTGAGCGAAATGCAAAACTGCTGGCTTCACGTAAACTTCCCGAATCCGATTCCCTTTTGGCCGAGATACTTAATCTGCCCACCCTCGAAAAAGGAACAAAAATTCTAGAGATTGGCTGTGGAGAGGGAGGGAGGTTGAGCTGGTTGAGGGAGAACTGTGGGTTCGATTGCTATGGTGTGGAACCATCTGCTCAAGCCGTTGAAGTCGCAAAAGGACGGGGCATCGCAGCACACCAAGGCACGGCGGATCACTTGCCCTTCGCTGACAACACATTTGATGTTCTTATGTTTGGTTTTTGCCTCTATTTGTGCGATCGAGAGGATTTGTTCCGTATCGCTTGTGAGGCGGATAGGGTGTTGAAGAATCCAGGCTGGCTATTGATCCTAGACTTCTACAGCCCAGCGCCGGTGAAGCGGGAATACCATCATCGTTCTGGCCTGTTCACGCATAAGATGGATTATAGAACCCTTTTCACGTGGAATCCTTCGTATGTAAATTTCGTTCACAAGGTTCGCCATCATTCAGAAGGTAGCTATACTGATGATCCGAAAGAGTGGGTCGCCACGTCGGTGCTTCGCAAGAATTTGAAGGCACATGAGTAACCGTCTCGTCCTCGGCACCGTTCAATTCGGCGCACCCTATGGCATTGCGAACCAGATTGGTCAGGTTAACCGCAATGAGGTTGCCGCGATATTAGACTATGCTTTTACTGTGGGTCTCAATACTCTCGATACGGCCATTGGCTATGGCGAGAGCGAACAACGGCTGGGTGAAATTGGGGTGGGGCAGTGGCAGGTCATTACGAAATTGCCGGCTGTTCCTGAGTCTTGCGCCGATGTCCATGCATGGGTGCAGAATTCGGTTCTAGGCTCACTAGAGCGGCTCAGGACTCCGAAGCTGTACGGACTGTTGTTGCATTGCGGGCACCAGCTTCTCGGTCCTCACGGTGATGCGCTCTATCGGGCACTGGTCGCAGTCAAGGATCAAGGCGAGGTTGAGAAGATCGGTGTCTCTATCTACGCACCCAACGAACTCGATGCCCTCTGGCCACACTACCGATTCGATCTGGTGCAGGCGCCATTTAATGTTATGGATCGACGCCTCGCTACCTCAGGCTGGCTGACACGACTGCACGAAGCTGGAGCCGAAATTCACATCCGCTCAGTCTTTCTCCAAGGACTATTGTTGATGAAGTCGGCAAGCCGCCCGGCAATGTTTAATCGCTGGCAACCGATGTGGCAGGAATGGCATTCCTGGTTGAGCGAGCAGAGGTTGACTTCGCTGCAAGCCTGCTTGGGTTTTGCATTCGCGCAACCTCACGTAGACCGCGTGGTGGTTGGCGTCGATAGCCTGATGCAGTTGAAGGGGATTCTTGCTAATGTCGAAACGCAACACGTCGAGCCACCTGTAACGCTGGTGAGTGAAGATATGGATCTCATTAATCCCTCCCGTTGGGCAATGTCATGAAGACCGTTGCCATTGTCCAGGCCCGCATGGGCTCTACGCGTTTCCCCAACAAGGTCATGCAGCCTATCTGTGGCATACCGATGATCGGTCTGTTGCTGGAACGGCTGGCAAAGGCTAAGCGCATCGACCAGATCGTGCTCGCCACCTCGGAAGACCAGCGCAACGAGCCGCTGGCCACATACGTGCGCGAACTCGGTTACTCAGTCTATCAGGGCAGCGAAGACGATGTGCTCGACCGGTACTACCAGGCGGCAAAAGAGGCGAAGGCCGATACGGTGGTGCGCATCACAGGCGATTGTCCTTTGATCGACCCTGTGCTTGTTGATGCGGTCATCGCCATGTTTCTTGATTCCGGCGTGGACTATGCTTCCAACGTCTCGCCGCCGACCTATCCGGACGGGCTGGACACCGAGGTGTTTTCTTATCAGGTGCTGGAGAGTGCTTGGAATCAGGCGAAGTTGACTCAACAACGGGAACATGTCACCCCCTTTATCCGTGAATCAGGCAAGTTCAGCCAGGTCAATGTATCCAATGCCAAGGACCATTCCAATGAGCGCTGGACCGTCGATGAACCCGAAGACTTCGAAGTCGTGCGGAAGGTCTTCGAGCACTTCCATCCTCGCCGCGACTTTGGTTGGCTCGAAGTGCTGACCGTGCGAAACAAACATCCGGAGTGGTTTATGGCTAACCAGCATCTGATTCGCAACGAAGGGTCGCAACTCGGCACCGGCCAGAAACTCTGGAAGCGCGCCAAGCGGGTGATTCCTGGCGGCAATATGCTGCTGTCCAAGCGGGCCGAAATGTTTCTGCCGGACCAGTGGCCGGCCTACTTCAGCAAGGCCAAAGGCTGCCGCGTCTGGGATCTGGATGGGCGCGAATATATCGATATGTCCATCATGGGCATCGGGACCAACACGCTGGGCTATGGACATCCTGAAGTCGACGAAGCAGTGCGCAAGACCATCGATGCCGGCAACATGTCCACCTTCAACTGTCCGGAGGAGGTCTATCTGGCCGAGCGGTTGGTGGAGTTGCACCCATGGGCCGACATGGTGCGTCTAGCCCGGACCGGAGGCGAGACGAATGCTATCGCTATGCGTATCGCCAGAGCGGCATCTGGTCGAGACAAGGTTGCCATCTGTGGCTACCATGGTTGGCACGACTGGTATTTAGCTGCAAACTTGGGTGATGAACAAAACCTGGCAGGCCATCTGCTCCCCGGTTTAGATCCTAAGGGCGTGCCGCAGAGCCTACGCGGGAGCGTGCTGCCTTTCAGATATAACAACTTTCCGGAGTTGGAGGCGCTGGTGTGTAATCACGATATTGGTGTTATTGAGATGGAAGTTGCGCGGACTATCTGCCCAGGAAACGAGTTCCTGGCGAAGGTTCGTAAACTTGCTACGGACAATAACATCGTATTGATATTTGACGAATGTTCTTCTGGGTTCCGCCAAACCTTTGGCGGCCTACACAAGCTTTATGGCGTTGAGCCTGACATGGCCATGTTCGGCAAGACCCTTGGCAATGGCTACGCTATTACCGCTGTGATTGGGAGGCGATCCGTGATGGAAGCCGCCCAAAGTACGTTTATCAGTAGCACTTTTTGGACTGAACGTATTGGCCCGACTGCAGCGCTGAAAACGCTTGAGGTTATGGAACGAGAAAAATCCTGGGAGCGCATAACCCAAATCGGTCAGTCTATCGGTGAGCGATGGCAGGCCCTTGCCAACAAGTACGAACTCTCTATACAGATCAACGGAATCCCAGCCATGATCGGTTTCAGTATGCCTTGCCCGGACATGCTGAAGTACAAAACGTTGATTACCCAGGAGATGCTTAAGAAGGGCTTCCTCGCGGCCACCTCAGTCTATGTTTGTACTGAACACGCTGAGCCAATTGTTGATCAGTATTTTGCTGCGCTGGATCCTGTCTTTGGACTGATCAAGGAATGCGAAACAGGCCGAGCTGTTGACTCGCTGCTTGAAGGTCCGGTCTGTCATGCCGGGTTCAAACGATTGAATTAGCGCACGGTAACAAGCCGGCGATGAATGTTACGTTCCGTACTGACGCCTCTTTGACCATTGGACATGGCCATGTCATGCGCTGCCTGGCGCTGGCTGAGACCCTGTGCGAGCACGGTGCAAGAGTGTCGTTCGTTTGCCGTGAGGATGACGGACACCTTTGCGACCGGATTGAACAACGAGGCTTTATCGTCTGCCGGCTGTCTGTATCCAAACCAGGAACTCAAGTCGGCGACATTCCCACCTTTTGGACTGAGCTTGAATATCCATGGGAAGAGGATGTTGACCTAACCAGCGCCGCTCTTGATACTTTAGGCGAAAAGCCAGATTGGCTAGTCGTGGACCACTACGGCTTGGATACACGTTGGGAAACCGCACTGCGTCCATACGCACAGCGGGTAATGGTTATCGACGATCTGGCAAATCGGACCCACAACTGCGATGCTTTGCTTGATCCAACCTACCGTGAGACAGCCGAGCGTTACAGGGGGTTATTGCCCTCACGTGCTTGCTATCTGTGCGGCAGCCAATACGCCCTCCTGCGGCCGCAGTTTCGTCGTCAGCGGCAACCGTTCGAACGCACTTTTCCCCGCGTGGAAGATTCACGAGTCCACGTGTTCTTTGGCGGAACCGATTTAGGCAGTTATGCAGTCCGTTTTAGCCGGCTCTTGCTCGATCATGTAAAGGGGGTTACGACTTGTGCTGTGCTCAGTCGTTCGTGTACCCAGTATGACCAATTGAGACTGCTTGCCGGAGAATGCCCAGGTCGGTTTTCTTGGAAAGTTGACGTCCAGGACATGGCTGCAAGTATGGCTAACTGCGATTTCGCGCTTGGTGCCCCAGGGGGAGCGACGTGGGAACGAGCCTGCATTGGACTACCCACTGTTTATCTCGCTGTTTCAAGCAGCCAGGCTGCAATTCTCGAACGCCTGAGTCTGAATGGACTATGCGTGTACTTGGGGATGGCGGATGAAGTCAGCGACCACGCCTTCGTTGACGGAATGAAGAGTTTTTTCGCAGATAGATCAAAATTGGAAGCTATGCGTACTCAAGGCATGCGGGCGGTGGATGGCAATGGCGTGGTACGCATCGCCACCTTCTTGGAAGGGAAAGGGGGCTATGACTCCTATTTTGGAAGCAGTGGGTCTCCGGCTGATCCCCTATGACGTAGAACACGACGCGCAAACCGTTGCATGGCTGAATGATCCTGAATTGCAAGGAGATTTCGGGCTTGGACGAAAGCTTACCTTGGAATCACACCGTGCATGGATTGCTGCCAATTCCAGTTGTTTGATTTGGGCCATTATCAACGAAAGTCATGCGCACTGCGGAAACGTCTTATTGCACCCGGTTGCGACACGTAGCTCAGCCTATTTACAGATCTATCTGGACGCTGCCGCTCGTGGGAAGGGAGTTGCTTCGCGCGCACTCACCAGTGTTCTGAATTACGGATTCAATGATTTAGGACTACATCGTATCTGGCTGCATACGCTAACGGGGAATGTTGCGGCGGAAACGCTTTACCGAAAGCTGGGTTTCACGCGCGAAGGGGTAGAGCGCGAGGCGTTGCCCCGTAATCAAGGGTTTATTGATCAATTTTGCTGGTCGTTGCTTGAGTATGAATGGCGGGCGAGAGTGGAAGCGCGCACCAGATGAGGTGCGCGATCATGCAACCGACCTTCTTCCCTTGGTCGGGCTACTTTAACCTTATCAGTGAGGCAGATTGCTTTGTGTTTCTCGATGACGTGCAATTCGAGAAACAATCATGGCAGAGCCGCAACCGGATACTCGTGCAAGACAAGCCGCTATGGATAAGCGTGCCTGTATTTCATCGCGGTCTAAGCCAAACAATCAATCAGATCGAAATATGCGATCAGCCAGGCTGGCGAAATAAACTGCTTAGAACGCTTGCTCAGACTTATGCTCGGCACCCGCACGGTGCCGATATGTTGCAGGTCGCGACCAAACTGATCGAGATCAAGTCAACCAACTTGGCGGTTGTGAATATTACCTTGATTCTTGCTTTCTGTGACCGACTGAGACTTGCACCGAAATTTTATCGTTCTAGCGAGCTTGGCATTTCCGGTGAACGTACAGAACGTTTGATTCGGATCTGTGAACACCTTGGCTGCAATGAGTATCTCTCGCCGATGGGCGCGGCAGACTACCTGGCGCAGGATGGTTTCAGCGAGCGTTCAGTCATTAGACTGATGCTACAACAATACAGTCCGTTGCCGTATTCACAGAAACAGACAGCGGACTTTATTGGCCATCTGTCGATCCTTGACGTCGTTGCAAATCTGGGCTGGGATGAGTCTGCTCAGTATGTATGTGGCGGCGCAGGTGATATTCGCCCATGAGGCAAGTATGAGTGAGTCGAAAATTCGCCTGGGACAGCAGTATATCGGACGAGACTTTCCACCCTTGATCGTGGCCGAAATGTCCGGCAACCATAATCAGTCGCTTGATCGTGCATTGACCATTGTCGAGGCGGCTGCGGAAGCGGGCGCCCATGTGCTCAAACTGCAGACCTATACCGCCGACACGATCACGCTAGATATCAGTGAGGGCGAATTTTTCATCAACGACGAACAAAGCCTCTGGAAGGGCAACAGCCTGTATGACCTCTACAAGCTTGCCTACACGCCGTGGGAATGGCATGCACCGATCATGCAGCGGGCCTGTGAGCTAGGCATGATCTGTTTTAGTACCCCCTTCGACGAGAGTGCGGTCGATTTTCTCGAAAGCCTGGATGTGCCCGCCTACAAGATCGCTTCTTTCGAGAACGTGCATTTGCCGCTGATCCGCAAGGTGGCGGCTACCGGCAAGCCGATGATCATCTCCACCGGCATGGCGACGCCGGCCGAAATCGAGGATGCTGTGTGCGCCGCGCGAGAGGCCGGCTGCCGCGATCTGATCCTGCTCAAATGCACCAGCACCTATCCGGCCACACCGGAGAACAGCAATATTCTCACCATTCCTCATCTGCGCGCCCTGTTCGGCTGCGAAGTGGGACTGTCTGATCACACGATGGGCATTGGGGCTTCGGTGGCTGCGGTGGCCCACGGCGCCACGGTGATCGAAAAGCATTTCACGTTGAGGCGTGCCGATGGCGGAGTGGATAGCGCATTCTCGCTGGAACCAGAAGAACTGCGCATGCTGGTGGTTGAGACCGAACGAGCATGGCAATCATTGGGAAAAGTGACCTATGGCCCAAGCGAGGCCGAGAAGAAATCGCTGATGTTTCGGCGGTCAATTTATATTGGAGCAGATCTCAAAGCAGGGGATGTGCTGACGCCAGAGAATTTGCGTTGTGTGCGGCCAGGGAAGGGTTTGCCACCGAAGTATTATGAAATGCTCTTGGGGCGCCGTGTAAATCAAGATGTCAAGAAGGGTGCCCCGATGGGCTGGGAGCTGATCGGATAAGTGGGATGTGCCTATGCGTGACAAACAAAGCATGAAAATTGTGGCCACCATCGAAGCGCGCATGACGTCATCGCGCCTCCCGGGCAAGGTGCTCTTGCCGGTGCTGGGACAGCCTTTATTGCATCACTTGGTCACGCGTTTGAAGGCTGTTCCTTCCCTCGATGAAATTGTTCTGGCGACGACTGTGAATGCTACCGATGACATCCTTGAAGCATTCGCTAAGGAGGAAGGGATCGGCTGTTTTCGGGGAAGCGAGGACGATGTCATGGCACGCGTGATCGGTGCTGCGGAATCTGCTAACGCCGATGTTGTCGTAGAAATCACCGGCGATTGTCCGATTATTGACCCACAGCTTGTTGAACAGACCATCCGCATGTTCAAGGTTCACGATGCGGACTATGTCAGCAATTCTCTTATTCGTAGCTTCCCGGATGGCATGGATACTCAGGTCGTTCGACTCGAAACGCTGAAACGATCGGCCGGGATGACGAACGATCCGCTTGACCGTGAGCACGTGTCCCGCCACATTTGTAAACATCCGGAGCTGTTTCGGCACGTGCATCTGGTCGCGCCACCCTCGTTGCATTGGCCGGAACTCGGACTGACGCTGGATGAGGACGCGGACTATCGGTTGCTGAAGAAAGTCATCGAAACGCTCGCGCCGAAAGACCCGTTGTTTACATGCTTAGATGTTGTCTGCCTTTTAACGCAAAATACGGACTGGTTAGACATTAACCGGGCAGTCGTGAGGAAAGGCGATTCGTGACTTTCGGTGCCGTGGTTGTCGGACTCGGACAGATTGGAATGGGCTTCGACCTCAAGCTCGACCCCGCAGCGCATATCCTAACTCACGCACGGGCTTTCCAGCAGCATCCGGCATTCCAGTTGATCGGGGGCGTTGATCCGGATGTCGGTCGACGCCAACTGTTCGAAGATCACTATGGCGGCAGGGCCTACGCTGACATCGATGCTGCGATGGAGGCTCTGCGGCCCGATGTCGTTGCTGTCGCGACGCCGACAGAACTGCATTGTAAGACAGTACGCTCAATTTTGAAGGCAAGAGTCCCGACGGCAATTCTTTGTGAAAAACCTCTTTCGTTCGAAATCGACGAGGCTCAAGGCATTGTCGACGCATGCCGGGAGGGGGATTGCCAACTCTATGCAAATTATATCCGCCGTTCGGATCCCGGTGTGGCCGAGGTCAAGCGCCGTTTGCTCGAAGGCGACATCGCTCGTCCCGTCAAAGGGGTGGTGTGGTATTCCAAAGGACTGTTCAACAACGGCTCTCATTTCCTCAATCTCCTGCAATATTGGCTTGGAGACGTGCATGAGATTCGGGTCGTCAAATCCGGAAGGTTGTGGGGTGGTCTGGATCCGGAACCAGATCTGATTGTGTCGTTCGTCCACGGGAGCGCCTGCTTTCTGGCTGCGTGCGAGGAAAACTTCTCGCACTATACGATCGAACTGATCGCGCCGAACGGTCGTCTGCGTTACGAGCATGGAGGGGATAGAATTGTGTGGCAGGCTACAACCTCAGATGCGGCATGTGAAGGCTATACGGTTCTCAGCCCAATCGAAGAAATCATCAAAACCGATCTCGCCAGAACTCAATGGCATGTCGTCGACCAGATGGCGGCGGACCTGGAGGGGCGTCAGGCGCGTATCTGTTCTGGAATAGACGCGTTGCGGACGCTGGAAGCACTAACAGCAATACGGGAAGATCTATGAGCAATCCCGCTAATGACAATCGCCTAGCACTCTTGGGCGGATCCAAAACGATACAGACTCCGTTCAAACGGTATAACCCCATCGGCGTTGAAGAAGTTGAAGCAGCCAGGAAGGTAGTGGAAAGTGGTGTGCTTTCGAAATTCCTCGGTTGCTGGGACGCCGACTTCTACGGCGGGCCGAAAGTTCTGGAGTTTGAGCGGGCATGTGAGTCGTATTTCGGCGTCAAGCACGCGGTCACTGTTAATTCAGCAACATCCGGCTTGATTGCTGCTGTTGGCGCGATTGGAATCGAGCCGGGAGATGAGGTCATCGTCAGCCCATGGACGATGTGCGCCAGCGCAACCGCGATCCTGCACTGGAATGCCATTCCGGTGTTTGCCGACATCGAGGTGGAGACTTTTTGTCTTGATCCTGCCTCGGTGGAAGCGAACGTCACGCCCTACACTAAGGCCATCATGGCAGTCGACATTTTTGGCCATTCTGCCGACCTGGAAGCCTTGATGGCCATTGCACAGAGGCACGGTCTGAAAGTCATTGCGGATAGCGCGCAGGCACCCGGAGCGTTCTATAAAGGTAAATATGCCGGAACATGGTCGGATGTCGGTTGTTATAGCCTGAACTACCACAAACATATCCACACGGGTGAAGGCGGCATTCTTGTAACGGATAACGATGACATTGCGGAACGACTGCGCTTGATCCGCAATCACGCGGAAGCCGTCGTGGGTGATAAGGGCGTGACTGACTTGCGCAACATGATCGGATACAACTTTCGCCTTGGGGAAATAGAGTCCGCGATCGGGGTTGAACAGCTTAAGAAGCTCAGTGGCTTGGTCGCGACCAGACAGCACATTGCCGAACGGCTCACGCATGGACTGATGCATCTTCCCGGATTACGCCCCCCGATAGTCGCGGCACAATGTACCCATGCCTATTATGTGTATCCTATTGTGCTGGATGTCGCACAACTCGGCGTGTCGCGCGCAAGGATTTGCCAGGCGCTTGAAGCAGAAGGGGTAGTCGGCCTTGCTCCCGGCTATCAGAATGTACATCTCCTGCCAATGTATCAGCAGAAAATAGCGTATGGTTCACGCGGGTTTCCTTGGACTTCTGATATTTGCCACAGGGAGGTAAATTACCTCAGAGGGATTTGTCCGGTTGCTGAAGAGTTGCACGAATCAGGGTATCTGGGCTTTGCGATGTGTCTGCATGACTTGTCGGATCAAGACGTCGATTTGATTCTCATGGCGTTCACGAAAGTCTGGAACGGAATGGAGTCTCTGCGATGATTTATCAACTGGATAACGATTATTTCGTGCGTCCTTTGCAGGAAAGTGATTTGGAAGGGCCGTATCCATCCTGGTTTGAAGATCAGGACGTGTGCCAGTATAACTCTCACGGCAAGTTCTTCAAGACGCCATCCTACTTCAAGGCCTTTTACAACAGCCTGGATAGCGAAGATCATGTGGTATGGGCAATTTGTCACAAAACTGACGGCCATATCGGGAACGTTAGTCTCCAGGGCATCTCATTCATCAATCGAAACGCGGAGTTTGCAATACTCATCGGCGACAAACGGCACTGGCGCAAAGGAGTGGCTCTTGCCGCGAGCAGGAAATTGATCGAGCACGGCTTTCGCAAGCTGAATTTAGAGCGCGTGTATTGCGGTACCGCCGAAAACAATTCGGCAATGCGGCATCTTGCAAAGGCACTTGAAATGATTCAGGAGGGCTGCCGGCGCTCGCACTTGTATCTTGATGGGAAGTGGGTTGATGTCATCGAATACGGTTTGTTGAGGCGAGAAAGCTCGTTCATGGGGCCGATCGTCTAACCGGATGATTTGTATTGTTTCTCATGATGCCGGGGGCGCGGAGATTTTGGCGAGCTATGTTGCGCAGCGGCGTCTCGACTGTATGTTCGTTCTGGAAGGCCCGGCGGTGAAAGTGTTCGAGCGAAGGGTGGGTTCCATCGGTTTGTCGGCGCTGGATGATGCTGT
>CXWL01014012.1_pt1 | contig 14948 bp, 14 predicted proteins | sample 590931 | NCBI WGS metagenome assembly CXWL01 (sample SAMEA3498368, study PRJEB10139) | groundwater metagenome | biome: water well; material: biofilm material | place: Germany | collected 2015-04-27 | reverse complement strand
CCCAGAATCCGATATTGCTCGGATGGAATGTTCAGGAATACCGCACAAGCCAAAACCACCAGACATAACGGTCATTCCGTCGAACAGCAAGCCGTCGAGGGCAGAAGCAGCATTTTTATAAATTTTGCTCATTTAGACGAGTCCTATAAAATTGGGGATAAACAGTAGATATTTCATAATATTTAGCAGAAACGAGTTAAAGATAAGTAAATGCAACTTTTAATAAAATTTTAACTAATATTTAACTAAATATATGCTTTAATATAAACTATATATTAATAATTATGCGTTGGTGTGATTTTATACTTGAGTTGTAGCCTCAGCGCAGAAGAAACGGTAATTATTGGTTTTTGTTTGGTGCAAAATATTTGATGACTGACGGATGGTTAGTTAAGGGAGCTTCTCTATTGCAATGGCAAGAATTTTTAGCTATCGTTGGCAGGAAAATTTTCCTTAAGTCTGTAATAGTTTTGGTTATTTAAAATGCAATTAACGGCTATGGACGTACACCAATTAATAAAAGACCCTTCGAGTGTATCGCTTGGTACGCTCGCGTCGAAGGTTGTCGTTGCTTTTAATTCTGGCAGTTTTAATCTAAACGAATCGGCAATAGCGTCTGATATTTTTAGACTTTTGCTCAGGGATGCAGAAAAATCTGTCCGTATGACTCTGGCAGAGCATCTTTATGATAACGAAAGTGCGCCACATGATGTAATCTTTAAGCTTGCGTGCGATGAAACAGATGTTGCTGAGAAGATACTGCGGCATTCTTTGGTGTTAACCGATGATGATTTAATATCCATTGTGGAAAGCACTGAAGAGGTGCTTAATCTTTGTGCCATAGCCCGCCGTGATAAAGTATCAGAGAGATTGTCTGATGCGCTTATAGACACGAATCAGGAGGCGGTGTTAAATGATTTGTTCAGCAACAAAGGTGCGAGCTTAAGTGAAAAAGCCCTGACAAAAGCGTGGGACGATATTGCTGCTAGTAATTCATTGTTGGAGGTGCTGGTAAAACGCGGTGGGTTACCACTTACAATAGCTGAAAAAATGTTTGCGGTTGTATCGAATGAATTAAAAAATTATATCTCGCGTGAATATAAATTAGTGCCAGCTAATTTGCAGAAATCATCTGCTGATGCCCGCGAATGGGAGCTGCTTGGTATGATGCCTGTTGGTGATGTTTCTAATCCAGATTACGATGAGCGTGTTGAAGATTTGGTCGAGCAGTTGCAGGCAACTGGGAGGCTGACACATTCATTAGTTATCCGTGCATTGTGTATGGGCTATTTAAATTTATTTGAAGCAGGTCTTGCATGTATGGCCGATATCCCACGCGCTAATGCCAGAATTTTGCTTATGGGCGGAACTGATGGGTTTCGCGCGCTGTACAAGGTTTCTAATATGCCTGAGGGCTTTGTTGATGCGGTTGAAGTATTGCTTGGCATAGCGCATAAAATTACACAATATGGACATACAAAGCCAAAAGATTTTCGTAAGGATGTGGTAGAAAAAATTTATGTGGGTGGGTATCATCGTTCGGTAGATGGTATGGGGTATTTGCTGTCGATTATTGATGGTAAAATATCTGGCAATTACTCATCGTTTTCTGTACATTGAGTCCATGAACATATCCAACAATGCCAACGAACATATTACCCTAACAGAGGAAGAGGTTCAGCGTCTGATTGAAGATAAATCTTCAGACAGCAGGGCAGATATTAGCGGTAGAATAGCTTCATCTTACAGCAATGCCATACTTAATGAAGATGAACGACAAATAGCCGAGCAAATTTTTCGTTTATTGGTGCGCGATACGGAGGTGAAGGTGCGGGCAACTCTTGCCCAAAATTTAAAAGAAAGTACACTTATTCCTCGCGATATTATAATGTCTATGGTCAATGATGTAAACGAAGTATCGCTTCCTGTATTGGAATATTCACAGGTATTAAGTGATTCAGATTTACTTGATGTGCTTCATTCTTCTCAAGAAACCTCAAGATATTTAGCGGTTTCGAGGCGCAGCAATGTGTCTGAGGTTGTATCTGGAACTCTGGTAAATAAGGGCAATGAAGAGGTTGTTGGTTCTTTGTTGAATAACAAGAGTGCGTTTATTTCTGATGATGTTTTTTCGCATATTATTGATAATTACAAAGAGAATACATCATTAATGGAATCGATGACCAATCGTGCGCGTCTGCCTATCAGTGCTGTGGAAAAACTGGTGAATGTCGTTTCATCAAATATCTCGGATTCGCTTAAGCAAAAATATAAATTGCCAGATGAATCTATTCAAAAAGAAGTAGAAAAAAGTCGTGAGTCAGAAACTTTGAATCTTGTTCGTTCGGCTCGTTCGCACGATGATGTTGGCAGTCTTATAAACCATCTGAAGGATTCGGATAGGCTTACACCATCAATGATTTTAAGCGCATTATGTGAGGGGAATTTTGATTTCTTTGAATCGTCATTGGCACTACTTTCCAACATTAAGGTAGAAAATGCCCGTAAATTAATTGCAGATCGTGGTGAGCTTGGTTTTCGCGCAATTTATAATAAATCGGGATTGCCCGATGCGATGTTCCCAGCAGTAAAATTATTATTAAAAATTGTGCGTGAATTAGATGCTGAGGGCGAGCAGAGTGGCACTTCCTATTATTCTAACCGAATAGTCGAGCGTATTTTGCAGTATTCTGAAGATAGTCCAGTGGAAAATCTTTCTTATATTATTGCGCTGGTGCGTCGTGTAGCGCAGTAATCGGAGCGGAGAAGCCTATGAAGCAGATTAAAATAGCCTGTGTTGCCGATACTTCTGCAAAAGCGCAAGCGGCATTTAGGGAAATCAAAAAACATTATGATGTGGTGGAAATCAGTAAGCGGCGCACTGGAGCTGAAGCGATAGTTGTGCTGGGCGGTGACGGGTTCATGCTGCAAACCTTGCATATTTACATGAAAATGAAGTTGCCGTTTTACGGTATCAATTGTGGCACAGTTGGTTTTTTGATGAATGAGCATACGCTCGAAAATCTAGAATATAGGATAAAACACGCGCGTGGCACAACTTTGTATCCTCTGCATATGTATGCGCGCTGTGTTAATGGCAAAACAGTGCAGGCTCTTGCTTTTAACGAGGTTTCTCTGTTTAGGCAGGGCAGGCAGGCCGCAAAAATCCGCGTGGCTATAGACCATGTAATTCGTTTGAATGAACTTACCTGCGATGGTGTGATGGTTTCAACCCCTGCGGGCAGCACCGCCTATAATTTTTCTGCTGGTGGTCCGATTATTCCGCTTGGTGCGAATGTTATGGCACTTACTCCACTTGTTCCGTTTCGCCCTAGGCGGTGGGGTGGCGCGCTCTTGGCGCATGATTCTAGCGTGATTTTCAGCATTATAGATCCCAAAAAACGTCCTGTAGCAGCGGTGGCAGATTTTACTGAAATTAAAGATGTCGGTGAGGTAATCGTCAGTGAACAGCGTAAGTCTGGCGTAACCCTTCTTTTTGATCCAGAACATAACCTTGCAGAGCGCATCATCAAGGAACAGTTCACTTACTAACCAAGCTTGGTGTTGGTTGATACCTGTTCAATAACAACAATAAAATCATGTTTTATGCCTTGTTAATATAAACACGCTTGCATGTAAGAGCAATTTGGGCTAATAGACGCGCTGGTGATGCCATGGTGGTGTCGCAGTTTTGCAAAACCCATTTCTTGTTACTTACCTTGGTATTTATACAGAATGGGTGTTATTAGTTAGTTAAGGATATTAGTGTTATGGCTACAGGTGTTGTTAAATGGTTTAATCCAAATAAATCTTTCGGATTCATTAAGCCAGATGATGGTGGAAGTGATGTATTTGTGCATATTTCTGCACTACAAGCAGCTGGTCTGCATACTCTTGATGATAACCAGAAAATTCAATATGATCTGGAAAACAGCAAGGGCAAAACCTCTGCAGTTAATTTGAAACTGCTTTAGTCTTAAAAAGACTTTTATCCTGAGAATGTGCGTTAGAAGTTGTCGCCGCTGGTGGCTTCTTCGAGCGCACCTCAGAGTATTTATTATATGGAATTTATGTAGAGTCAGCCAGCGGTGCTTCGGCTGGCTATAATTTTTTTAAGGAAAGAGTTCATGAAAGATATTCGTAACGTTGCCATCATTGCCCACGTGGATCATGGCAAAACCACATTGATTGACCAGATGCTGCGTCAAAGCGGTAGCTTTCGTGCCAATCAATCGGTTGCAGAACGTGTTATGGATTCCAATGACTTAGAAAAAGAACGTGGCATTACTATTCTCGCCAAATGCACCTCGGTAGTGCGTGGCAATATCCGCATCAATATCGTTGATACACCGGGCCATGCTGATTTTGGCGGTGAAGTAGAGCGTGTGCTTTCCATGGTGGATGGGGTTATTTTGCTGGTGGACGCAGCCGAAGGTCCTTTGCCACAAACAAAATTCGTACTTACCAAAGCCCTTAAGCTCGGGCTAAAACCAATCGTAGTTATCAATAAAGTTGACCGTGGCGATGCCCGCCCAGAGCAGGTGGTAAATGAAGTATTTGATTTATTCGCAGCATTAGATGCTAGCGAAGAACAGCTCGATTTCCCAACATTTTACGCATCAGGGCGTGATGGTTGGGCAGCAGAAACACTCGAAGGCGAACGCACAGATTTAGAGCCATTATTTAACTGTATTGTAAATCATATTAATGCACCAGATGTTGATCCTGACGCTGCATTTTCCATGCTCGTTTCAATTTTGGAGTATGATTCTTTCTTAGGACGCATCTTAACTGGGCGCATTTATAGCGGTATGGCGAAGGTTGGCATGCCTATTAAAGCTATGGATTTGAACGGTAATTTATTAGAGCAAGGCAGGCTGACCAAGTTATTGTCATTTGATGGCATCAAACGTGTGCCTGTAGAAGAAGCGCAAGCGGGCGATATTGTGGCGATTGCTGGGCTTTCCAACACTTCCGTTGCTGATACTATCGGTGACTTGACCATTTCCAAACCAGTTCCAGCCAGCCCGATTGATCCGCCAACCATGGCGATTACCCTATCGGTGAATGATTCACCACTAGCTGGGCAAGAAGGTACAAAAGTAACCAGCCGTATGATCCGTGAGCGTTTGCTGCGGGAATCAGAAGGCAATGTTGCTATCCGTGTAACCGAAACTGATGCCAAAGATGCGTTTGAAGTAGCGGGTCGTGGCGAATTACAGCTTGGCGTTCTTATCGAAACTATGCGCCGTGAAGGGTTCGAGCTTTCTGTATCACGTCCGCGGGTATTATTCCGTGAAGACGAATCAGGTGTAAAAATGGAGCCAATCGAAGAAGTGGTTATCGATGTTGATGAAGAACATACAGGCGTGGTGGTGGAAAAGATTTCCCTGCGTAAAGGTGAAATGGTTGATATGCGCCCTTCTGGTGGCGGTAAAATCCGTATTATTTTCTATGTTCCCTCGCGTGGACTTATCGGCTATCAGGGCGAATTTTTAACTGATACTCGTGGTACTGGTATGATGAACCGTCTATTTCATGCTTACGCACCATATAAAGGCGATATTGCTGGTCGTCGTAATGGTGCGCTTATTTCTATGGAAAATGGTGAAGCCGTACCTTATGCAATCTGGAATCTACAGGATCGTGGTATTATGTTTATCGATCCAGGTGCGAAAATCTATGAGGGCATGATAGTTGGCGAGCATAGCCGTGATAATGATTTGGAAATCAATCTTATTAAAAACAAACAATTAACCAATATCCGTACTACCAGCAAGGATGAGGCAATACGTTTGGTGCCACCACTGAAAATGACGCTGGAACAGATGATTTCTTATATCGAATATGATGAGCTGGTAGAAGTTACGCCAAAATCACTGCGCCTGCGTAAAATCGCCCTTGATTCCAACGAGCGTAAAAAGATGACTAGAGCGAAGAAAACAGCGTAAATTAGTATATTTTTTATTTACAGTTGTGAAATAGAAGTATATCTAATATTAATGTTTTGTATGCCTTGCAGTTAAGATTAAGCATTAGGGATTAGGTGCCGATGAGATTTGTATTTCTTAGTATTATAGCTGTTCTTGCTATTGTGGCTGCCGTAGTGGCGTTCCGTTTTACCGATTCACCAGCACCAACGGCGGTTGGGCAGGCTTCTGCGCCTACGGAGATAAATATTAGAACCGTTAAAGTTCTGGTAGCGAGGATTAATGTTCCTGTCGGTAGCATCATAGATAACTCAATGATTGACGAGCAGCCTTGGCCTGAAAATTTGGTGATGGAGAATTTCGTTTTAGGCGACAAAGCTGGGCATGAGAATTTGATAGGAAAAATTGCTCGTTCCGCAATTCAGGCACATGAGCCGTTTATGAAAACCAAGCTGGCTAATCCTAATGATCCTGGGTTTTTAGCGGCGGGTCTTCCTACTGGAATGAGGGCTATCACTGTGGCTACGGACGCGGTGTCAGGTATCGCTGGTTTTATATTTCCAGGGGATCGTGTGGATGTATTGTTTACGCATGAAAATATTGTGGGAGGGGGTGGTAACGTTAGTGGTAAGCCATCTACTACGGAAGTTCTCGGTTCAAATATTCGTGTTTTAGCGGTGAATCTTCGTGAGGGTGATCCTTCTAAGCCATCTCCTGTCTCCCCTCAAAGTGTTACTCTTGAAGTTAGCGATGAGCTGGCACAGTTAATCCGCTTAGCAGAAAAAAATGGAACATTAGCGTTTTCATTGCGTTCAATCCATGATGATAACCAGACTGCTGCTAATCCTTCTGACTTAGGGGATTTGTCTAATTCTGCTGAATTAGTAGTTGTGCGTGGACCGGGTAGAACTGGTGGAAAAATAACATCTAGTACCGCCTTAAGTGATGTGCGGGATAGCGGCTCAGTGACTGATGTGGTGCGTTNNGTGCTGAAGACTCTCTGGATTCTCAGGTCGCAACTCAACTACCGAATAACGTGAATAAAAGTAAAAATAGTGCTAAATAGGCGAAAATATGTTGAATAGTATTGAGATTGTGTTTTTTAAGCGTAAGCAGAGAATGAAGTATATGTGCTTGTATGTGTGCGCTTTGGCGGTGTTCTCCGCTTATGTTGCTGACGCAGAAGCTAATACAGGGCTTTTCCTGCCAATGAATCGCTCTTCATTGGTTGTCATACAAAGCCCAGCAAAAGAGATAGTTATTGCTAATCCTGATATCGCTGATGTGCATGTTAATAATTCTAAAAATCTAACCTTTATTGGAAAAACTGCTGGAAGCACCAATGTTCGTATTTTTGATGAGACTGGAAAGCTGCTGCAAGTTATTGATGTTACGGTTGGCTATGATTTGCCAGCCATCCGCAGAGCCTTAAAAACCTTTATTCCTGATGAAAATATTGGAGTAGAAATGGTGAATACCAGCGTCGCGCTAACTGGTCAGGTTCGTAACAACGCAGCGATAGATAAAGCTTTAAAGCTAACTCAGGAATATATAGGCAATACATCTGGTTATCAGGTTATGGCTGCTACCTCTCCTATTGGGGATGCCGCTGATAACGATAAATATCCAAAAATTCTGAATATGATGAAGCTGATTTCTGGTCAGCAGGTTATGCTTAAGGTGCGGGTGTCAGAGGTTAATCGCGATGCACTAAAGCGTTTAGGTGTTGATCCTTCGGTGGTTGTGAATAGCGGAAATTTGGCTGTTGGTGGTGCCCTTGGTTCGGCTATTTCTGGCTTGGCTGTAGGTGCGACAGGAATTAATACGTTGCCTGAGACTGATCAGATACGCGGTACTTTCGGATTCAACTGGATAAGCAATAGCAACCATCGGGTTGGTGCTGTTATTAACGCCCTTGAGCGTGATGGCTTGATTAAAACTTTGGCAGAGCCTAATTTAGTTGCTGCTTCTGGTGAGCAGGCAGAGTTTTTGGCAGGCGGTGAAATCCCAGTTCTAATTCCATCCGCTTCTGGAGGTTCGACAATTGTTACAGCTGAATATAAGCCTTTCGGTGTTTCTGTGAAATTTCTGCCTGACGTGCTTTCAGAAAATCGTATCCGTATGATGGTTCAGCCTGAAGTTTCAGAAATTTCCACGGCAAATGCTGTTACGCAGAATGGTTTTATTATTCCGAGTTTCAATACTCGTCGGGCTAAAACAACTGTTGAGCTTGCACCAGGTGAGAGTTTCATGATTGCGGGTCTGATTAAAGATAGCACCAAAGCTAGTATCGACCAACTACCAGGAATGAAGGAACTTCCAATACTCGGCGCGCTTTTCAGAAGTACAGAGTTTCAGCGTAACGAATCGGAATTAGTTATTACAGTAACTCCGTATCTTGTTGACCCTATGAAGGCTTCAGAAGTAAAAACGCCAACTGATGATTTCCGCCCAGCCAGCCAGATGGAAATGTTCTTCTACGGAGCTTTGGGCGCAATTACTACAGACGAACATTCTGCAAAAGTTCCTCAACTAGAGGGGCCAACTGGCTTTATGGTGGATTAATTATGAAAAAAATATTGAATAAAAATATATTGGTTTGCCTGTTATTGTTATCAGCTTGCGATTACCCAGCACCAGAATATGTAAGTAGTGGTGATCCTGAGCGCTTGCTTGATCGCTCTGCTGAAACAGTAACTTTTGGTTTAAATGCAAAAAATTCTTTAACAAAACTATCGGAAATGGTTTCAGAAGATCGTCCTTCCAGCGTTGAACTTAGATGTTCACTGAAGAATGCGCGCTGCGCTCAGGCTAAAGAAATCTTTGAACGCCGTTATGTTCCTGTGCGTGTAACTAGCGAACAATCTAATAGCGTTGTGCTCTCGTATGATAGAGTGGTAACCCGTGATTGTGATCAGCGTTTTGTTGATAATATGAGTGGCAGCCGCAGTTTTAATCATCCTGCCTTTGGTTGTGCGGTAGCTGGAAATATTGTGCAGATGGTTGGAGATAAGCACCAATTCACCAATCCAAGCCTCTTGGATTTGCCAGATGCAGAGAAGGCTAACCAGTCTTATAACAATTATTTGAAGCCATCATCAAAGCGTGAAGTTAAGAGTGCTGAATGGACTTCAACCCCATCCGTGCAGTAATTGTGTGGGTGATGCTTGAGGATAATTTTCTGGGTATTTTATTGAGTATAAGTTTCTTAAAGGGGTGATTCATGAGTGTTTTTAGTCCTCTTTTAATTATTAGTTATGATCCTGAAGAGAGGCTTAACCTCAGTACTTTGGCGACTGGTCTTGGTTATCCTGATGCGCAGATTATAGTAGGTGGAATTGCGGATGCCGTCGCTGCACTTAATTCGCGTACCACATCTCCCGATTATTTAATTATTGATATTGCTAATCATGGCTCTGATGTTTTTGCTGATTTAGATACACTTGCTTTGCACTGTGAGCCAAAGGTGCGAGTGGTGGTTATTGGTCTTATAAATGATATTAATTTTTATCGTGAACTCCGCGCGCGCGGTGTAGCTGAATATTGTGCACGACCTGCTAAAATTAGCGACATACGAGCTGTATTGTTACAAAATAATGATAATACTCAAGTTTCATCTTCATCTCAAAGAGGTACGGTTATTTCTTGTATTAGTGCTGCCTCTGGTGATGGAGCCAGCACTTTTGCTGTTAATTTAGCATATTGTTTGGCGGAAGAATTCAATCAATCCACCGTATTGATTGATATGGATTATCAGTTTGGATTAATAGCAAAAAGCTTAGACATTACTGCACCATTCGGCATCCGCGAATTATTTGATTTTCCAGAACGCGGAGTGGATGAATTGCTCGTAGAAAAAATGCAGGTAAAATATGGAAATAACCTTCATATCATTGCATCGCCACATGAATTGCGTCAACTGCCCGTTATTCGTCCAGAATTGATACGCGATTTGATAAGTCTTCTACGCAGCAAATTTAATTTTGTAATACTTGATATTCCACATATATGGACAGGATGGACTTCTGCATCGCTTACCCATTCTGACCATGTGGTGATGGTTGCTCAGCTATGGTTTAGATCTCTTACCCATTCTTCGCGCTTGCTTTCGGCTTGGCAGACAATTGGTATCCCAGATAATGCAATTTCATTGGTTATTAATCGCAGCGGGGCAAAGTTTAAAGAAGCTATAACCGCACAGGATTTTGAACGTATTTCACGGCGAAAAATCGAAGCCTACTTAAATAATGATATTAAGTCTGTGGTGACCGCCGAATCACAAGGTAAGACGTTGTTTGGGATAGGGCAGAATACATTAATCCAGCAGCAGATACGGCAGTTTACGCAAGGGATTATAGCACGCAGAGGTATAAATAATAAGTCTGGTGACAATAAAGAATCTGGCGGGCGGAAGAATTTACTTACCTTTTTAGGCAAAAAAGGATGATAGATTATGTTTGGTAAAAAACAATCAGGAGAGAATCAGCTGGTAGATATCAGACAATCCCGCAATATTGAGAAAGTTAAACTTAAAAATAAATTTCTTAGCGTAGAACAGTCTGACCCTCACAAAGGTATAGCTGCTAATGCTGATTGGTATAAGGTGTAAGCGTTTTTTAAAGATTCCAGTCTAGAAAATGATGAATATCGCGTTGCTAAGTCATATTTGACAGAAAAGATACTTGATCGCATAGAGTTCGGCTTGTTGGAGCATATGACTGATGAAGTGAAGAGATTGCGCGTTGGTGATGTCGCCGCTCAAATCATTAAAGAAGAAATATCCATTCCACTTACTGCTGCTCAGGTTGAATTACTGAAAGAGCAAGCGATTGATGATTTGTTGGGTTTTGGACCACTTGAAATATTGTTAGCTGATCCTGATGTTTCCGACATTATGATTAACGGCAGTAAGCGGGTTTTTGTTGAAAAATATGGAAAAATAATTCTCACAGATATAAGTTTTACTAGCGAAAAACATCTTTTAAACGTAATTCAAAAAATCGTATCTATTGTTGGAAGGCGTGTCGATGAGGCAAGCCCTATGGTTGACGCGCGCATGCCAGATGGTTCACGGTTTAATGCGATTATACCACCTCTGGCACTTGATGGTTCTTTGGTGTCTATTCGAAAATTCCGCCGTCAGAAAATAGCTCTTAAAGAATATGTTGATTTCGGCTCTATGAGCAAGGAAATGGTCGATTTCCTGTCGATATGTGGGCATATTCGTCTTAATATATTGATATCTGGCGGAACTGGGAGTGGTAAGACGACTCTACTCAATGCTTTATCGGGTAATATAGAGCATACTGAGCGCGTGATTACAGTAGAAGATACTGCGGAATTACAACTTCAGCAGCCGCATGTTCTGCGTATGGAAACCCGCCCACCTAATATGCAGGGGGCTGGTGAAATTACAGCCCGCCAGCTGGTAAAAAACGCTCTACGCATGCGTCCCGACCGAATTATTATTGGTGAAATTCGTAGCGATGAGGTGATAGAAGTGTTGTCGGCCATGAATACGGGACATGATGGTTCGATGGCAACGATTCATGCTAATACTCCGCGTGATGCCCTTAGCCGTATTGAGAATTTAGTGGGTATGTCAAAGGTTAATATGGCAGCAGGTTCGCTTAGAAGCCAGATTGCAAGTGCTTTGCATTTGATAGTACAAGTTGCCCGTCAGAGGGACGGTAAGCGTCGTATAACCCATATCGAAGAAGTTGTGGGCATGGAGAATAGCGAAATTGTTACAAATTTACTATTCGGGTTTCGTTCTGGTGCTATGGGAGAAGATGGTGTGCTTGGCGGAGAATTCTATAGTACAAAGGTGAAACCAGCATTTTTAGCTCAAGCGGCATATTTTGGTCGTGAGAAGGAAATGTTGACGAGTCTTGGTTTGTCCAGCACTAATTCGGATGAGTAGAGTGAATATTTTTAATATGGGTGAGTTATGAATTTATTTCCAATGTTGGTTGCTTTTTTGGTCGGAGTTGCGGTCTATGTAATTGGCGTAATGCTGATGCCTAAAAAATTTCTTTCTGACTCAGGGGATTTTACCGCCAAACAATTGAAGGGTCTTGAGCAACAAAGTGTAGAGGTTGGCGATGAATTAGAAATTGATGTGATGCGTGAACGCTATCAATCAACGGGAGTTCTTTCACAAATATATTACGCCCTTCCACTTGGAAGGTTTTCGCATCCGTATTTGGTGCGTGGCGGAATGGCAGCATCGATTGATCAATTTTTTCTGGTTTGCTTAGGAGTGTTTGCGGCAGCACTAGTGTTGTTGCCAGTGCTAAATATCAGCAGAAATGGTATAGTTGTTATTATTCTGGCTTTAGCGATTACATATTTTGTTAGCTGGCGAATAATACAAAGTAGGATACAAAACCGTATCAGGAAATTTATCAATCAGTTTCCAGACGCGCTTGACATTATTGTTCGCAGTGTAAAATCTGGATTTCCTCTTAATGCTGCAGTAAATATGGTTGCAGAGAGTATGCAGGCACCAGCCAGCGAAGAATTCAAGCAGATGTCTACAGAAGTGGTTCATGGCAGCACTCTGGTGGACGCTCTTATTCGTCTTGAGAAGAGAATGAATACCCCAGACATCAAATTTTTTGTGGTGGTGCTAACATTGCAGCAGGAAGTCGGCGGGAGTTTAGCGGAAGTTCTAAGCAATTTATCGGCACTCATTCGTAAGCGTAAAATGATGGTGAAGAAGATTCACGCGATTACTTCTGAAGGCAGGTTTACTGGCTGGGTGTTAGGCGCATTACCGATTTTTGTGGCTTTAGCTATCCATGTTATGGATCCAAATTACCTGCTTCCGTTATTTATAACATCATTGGGGCATATAATACTTGGTATCACTGTTGTGACGATTCTAATTGGGGTTGTGATTATACGTAACATGGTGAATATGGAGATATAATATATGTTTTTCCCCCAATATTTAAGTTATGCACTGGTCGCTGTTGGTATTTTTACTGCCTATATGGCATTGGTAAATTTATTCGGAAAAGATCGTAGTAAATTGCGTACCGAACAAATCTCTGATGTGCTTCCCGATCAGGACGGTGAAAGCCATGGTATTGTAACCATAATGCTGAAACATATACTTGTGCTTTTTGGCATTGATCTTGGCAAGCAGCATGACAGTATTTTGCAGCTTGCTAAGGCTGGTTACAGTACACAGGCATCTTTGATTCATTTTTTGTTCTTCAAGAGATTTATTCAGCCAGTTATACTTGCTGTTGGGATTTTTCTTTTGGTAAAGATATTTGTTATTGATGGCGATGGTGTAAAGAAGCATCTTGCCTTGCTTATATCAGCAATTCTTTTGGTTATAACAGGAGCTTATGGTGCAACATTATTTTTGAGTAATCAAGCCACCAAGAGATCTCAGGAGTTAATCAGGACTTTTCCAGAGGCATTGGATCTTATACTAATTTGTGTGGAATCTGGTCTTGGCATTGATGCTGCTTTTGCCCGAGTATGCAAAGAAATGAAGGACTCTCATCCAGTTGTTGCGGCGGAATTTGAGCGTACCCGTTTTGAAATGACGATGATGAGCGATCGCGTTCAGGCATTGCAGAATTTTGGGGATCGCGTTGGAGTTGGTGCTGTTCGCACACTAGTTTCATCATTGATACAGGCGGAACGTTTTGGCACTAGCTTGGTGGATACTATGCGCATGATTGCTGAAGAACAACGTTCTGACCGCATGATGCGAGCGGAGGAACGTGCAGCACGGTTGCCAGCACTCATTACCTTGCCATTGATTTTGTTTATTCTGCCAGCACTTTTTATGATAATACTTGGACCTGCGGTTGTTAGATTAAACGAGCAGGGCGGTATTTTTGGTAATGCTAACAAATAATTTTTTGTGGGTTGGTGTTGAATAATTTTCAACTAATTTCTGATTTTAAACCAGCAGGTGATCAGCCAACAGCAATTGATTTGCTTGTTGCTGGTGTGGTTGCTGGCGAGCGCGATCAGGTTTTGCTCGGAGTCACTGGTTCTGGTAAAACTTTTACTATGGCGCATGTGATTGAGCGCACCCAGCGCCCAGCACTCATCATGGCACATAATAAAACTCTTGCTGCTCAGCTTTATTCGGAAATGAAAAGTTTTTTTCCGCATAATGCTGTGGAGTATTTCGTTTCTTATTATGATTATTATCAGCCAGAAGCTTATGTAGCTAAGAGTGATACTTTTATAGAAAAAGATTCTTCAATTAATGAGCAGATAGATAGGATGCGCCACTCTGCCACTCGCTCTATGCTGGAGCGTAAAGATGTTATTGTTGTTGCCTCTGTATCATGCATTTATGGTATTGGCTCGGCTGAGATGTATTCGCAGATGGTGGTCATCATCAAGCGTGGTGAAACTCGCACCCAAGCCAGCCTGATAAAAGTTTTGGTTGAGCTACAATATAAGCGCAATGATATTGATTTTGCGCGTGGCACTTTTCGTGTTCGCGGTGATACTATTGATTTATTTCCAGCGCATTATGAAGACACAGCATGGAGAATTTCTTTTTTTGGTGATGAAATAGAAATCATCAATGAGTTTGACTGGCTGACAGGTGAGGTAAAAACAAAGCTTGATGAGATAACAGTCTACGCCAATAGTCACTATGTTACACCGCGCCCGACTGTGGAAAAAGCCATAATCAAAATTAAAGCCGAACTTAAATCACGCCTTGAGCAATTATATGCAGCAGGCAAGCTGGTGGAAGCACAAAGGCTGGAGCAGCGCACTACTTACGACTTAGAAATGTTGATGGAAACTGGAAGCTGCAAAGGTATCGAGAATTATTCACGCTATCTAGCGGGTACAGAAGCAGGCGAACCACCTCCAACCTTGTTTCAATATCTGCCTAAAAATGCACTTATTTTTGTTGATGAAAGTCACGTCACCGTGCCACAGATTGGTGGAATGTCCAGTGGTGATTGATCACGCAAAAGTACATTGGTGGAATATGGCTTTCGCTTGCCATCTGCGCTTGATAAC
>CXWL01014021.1_pt1 | contig 14949 bp, 17 predicted proteins | sample 590931 | NCBI WGS metagenome assembly CXWL01 (sample SAMEA3498368, study PRJEB10139) | groundwater metagenome | biome: water well; material: biofilm material | place: Germany | collected 2015-04-27 | reverse complement strand
CCCCAGTATCGCCCACAGATACCCTCACCAAGCCACCCGCCTCCTCCACCGAAAGTGATACCGTCCCCTCGCTCGTAAATTTGATCGCATTATCAATCAGGTTACTTAGGATTTGGGCCACCTTGTCTGCGTCAGCTCGAATGACCGCCGACCCAACCCCGGAGAGGTCAAAACTCAAACCCTTCTTTTTCATTTCCGATCCAAAAATGGTTACCAGATTATCCACTAAAGTCTTGATATCAAAGTCCTCGGGAGAAGGCTTGGTGCCACCCGCTTCGATTCGGCTAACACTGATCATGTCATTGATCAGTTCGACCAGACGGTCCACCGACACTCCCATTCCCGATATTGTCTCTCTCAGTCTGCTATCGATGTTTCCATACGTCCCATCGAGAATCATCGAAATCAACCACCTGATCGCCGTCATCGGCGCCCGCAACTCATGACTGGCGACCATAATAAACTCGTCTCTCCTTTTCTCCATCTCCTTCCTCGCTGTGATATCAGCCGCCAAGGCAATCACCACCTCTTTGCCAAAATATTTTCCCTTGTAGAGCCGGACCTCTTTCGGAAACACCTCGCCATTGCTTCTGACTCCCCAGAACTCAAACTCCTGTGGCTCCCCCGTGAAGGCCCTGCCCACCATCTGTTTGATCTTCTCCATGTCATTCTTGCCCGGCGCAGCCACCTCCAGGGGAGTTTTGCCGATAAACCACTCCTTCGGATAACCGTACATATTCACCGCCCCGGGATTGACGTCCATAAATTTCCCATCTTGGTCCTGGATATAAATTGCCTCACCCACGCTATCAAAAAGTCCCCGGTAGCTTTCCTCACCATCTGTTAACTGCCGATTCAATTGCAGGAGCCTCAGTTCCGTCTCTTTTTGGGCCGAAATGTCCCGGGAGACCCCCAGAACGCCTGTCACCTCTCCACCGTCTTCGGCGAGCGGCACTAGCCAGGTCGAGAGCCAAAGTATCTTTTCGCCAAAAGGATACCTTGTTTCGCGATAAAGAGGCTTTCCGGATTCGAAAACCTTAGTCAGACTCACCTCCTGAGCTTCCGCCGAGGCTCCAAAAAACTCGGCCCGCTTATGGCCGATCACCTGCTCGGGTTTTAACCCAAACTGTCCGGCGGCGTAAGAATTCGCATAAGTGATCACCCCATCCCTGTCTAATACAAAAATCATGTCGTGGGCCGCCTCTGCAAAGCCCCGAAATCGAGCTTCGCTCCGGATAATCGCATTTTGGTTTTCCAGTTGCTTGGTCAAATCATGAAAAACCACCTGTATCGCCTTCGTCCCGCCAAACAGAATCGGTGATGCAGCCACCTCGACGTCGATTACCCCCCCGTCAAGACGGACAAATTTTTCCGCCAACAAGACCGCGGTCTCCCCCTCCTCGACCATCCTCTTGATCCGCTCTGCCACGATTTTTTGACTCTCCGGGTGGACGAAACTCATCGTCGGCTTGCCGACAAGATCTTCCGGTTTTTTTGCACCCAGCATCCGTAAACCGGCTGGATTGGCAAAAAGAATCTTCCCCCCCGCGTGAACGGCGATGCCATCAGGCGACAAATCAACCAGGGTATGGTAAAGCGTCTCACTCTCTTTTAGAGAAGTCTCCAACTTCTTCCGCGAAGTAATATTCTCAATCACCCCGAAACAGTAAACCACTCCCCCCGTCTTGTCCTTGATCGGGAAAGTCGATACCGACCCCCAAACCACCTCGCCATTCTTAGTCAGATAACGCTTCTCGATCTTATATCCTCCGGAAGAACCGGCAAATACTTTTGTCAGTTTTTCCGTCGTCCGGTTAATATCATCCGGGTGTGTCAGATCCAGAATCGATTTGCTCAGCAGCTCCGTGGCGGAATACTCAAACATCTTGCAAAAGGCCTCATTTGCCACCACAAACCGCCAACTAGTATCGATGAAGCCCATTCCAGTAGTCGACTCATCAAACGCCCGCTTGTACAGGTCAAGTCCGATGGTATCTGTCACCACTAAACTATACCATTTTTATCAATATTTCAATGGTAAAATATGGCTTGATATGAAACCCAAAAACATTATCTACTTCGGCTCCCCCGACTTCTCCGCGACAATACTTCAATCATTGTTATCCCCCCATGACTACCCTGTTGTCGGCGTAGTGACATCTCCCGACACTCCCTTGGGCCGCAAACAAATCATGACCCCCTCGCCCGTCGCCCAAATGGCTACCGAATACGATCTGCCAATCTTCAAACCCGAAAAGCTGGATGACGCCCACCTGTCCCACCTGGGACTGCTCAAACCAGACATTTTCCTGGTTGTCTCTTATGGCAAATTCATCCCCGCCGCATATTTGGCCGCGCCAACTATCGGTACTTTCAATATCCACTTTTCCCTTCTTCCCAAATACAGAGGCGCATTGCCCATCAGCGAAGCGATCAAAAATGGCGACACCCAAACCGGTGTCACCCTAATGGTAATGGATACAAAAATGGACCATGGGCCAATCATTTCAGCGCAAAAAGTAACCATTGATATAGACGACAATGTCGCCGATCTGACCACCAAACTTACCCAAGCCGCCATCTCCCTCCTAAACAATAAATTACCCCAAATTACTACTAATAACTATGAATTACCGTCCTCTCCCCAAGATGATTCTCTCGCCACCTACACTCCCTCCCTCAAAACCAACACCAGACAAAACGCCTTTATTCCCTGGGAAGAAGTTGTAGGGGCGATTCGTAAATCGCCCAAAAATGCCATCGCCATCCACAACCTAATCCGAAGCAAAAACCCCGAACCCGGCGCCTGGACACGTATTCCCGTAGGGGCGCGGCGTGACGCGCCCGATATTGTAGGGGCGCATCACGACGCGCCCACATCAACCGGCGAAATCGAAATAAAAATCCTCAAAACTTCATTCTCAATTCTCAATTCTCAATTCTCAATTGATATAGTTCAGCTCCCCGGCAAATCCCCCATCTCCTGGCAAAGCTTCCTCTCAGGTCACCAAGTGGTCTAGATCTCCACCAAAGATGACAAAAGGGCCAACGCTCCGGCTGGAGTTTTGGCCAAAATGATTTTATCCGCGTCCACCAATCGCCGAAACTTTGTCACATAAGCCCGGTATTTATCTCCCAGGCCAACCTTCAACTGACCGTCAACCAACCCCACCGTCAGGTAAACCGCCCCGATCGGTTCGCCGCTGGTTTCGTTTATGGCAATCGGATAGACCATCGCCTTCTTGCTCGGCTCAATCTCCCAGCCACCGATCCCCTCACTCGTTCTCTCCATATTTCTANNGTTTCTACCTGCCGTAATCTGACACCAAGCGCTCTGATCACCCAAGGCCAATCCGTCCCGTAGATCAACATCGACCATCAAGCCCGACTGAAAATGATCCATTTGTGCTGCCGCCACAAGCGTCTCCTCATCCAACATAGCCATGAACTGCATTGGCAACAAGGCATAGGCCGCCGTAAGGTCCATCACTAGCCCTGCCAGGTTGCCGACACAATCATAACTGACCTCAATGCCCTCCCGCCTGACCTTAAACGAGGTTTTCTCATCAAAAACTGTCTCTATCACTGCCGCTGCCCCCGATTCGTCCGTCACGTAGGCTATAAAACCACGCCTCCCCTTTGCCTCAAGACGAAAAGCTCTGGCCGCCCCGCCCAGTAGGACCTCTGATTGAATCGTCCGGTGATCAATTAGTTCCATAAATTATTTTTCATATTAAGGGCACATAAACCCGCTCCATAAACTCCAGCAAATCATCCTCCTTGGGCATTCCGGCCGTCACCACCCGGTCCAATTCGACCGTTCCTGAAATAATCCTGGGTATTCCCATGATATCTCTTCGCACAGAATTATCACCCTCACCCTTCTCGTAATAAAGAATTACCTGGTTTGCAAAAACCTCAAGTCCCACCCTACCCTTCAAAAAACCCAAGTTGTCCCACCACGAATATTCAGCCACTCCCGGTCGCCGTCCATACCCATCCATTCCCAGATTCTCGACAGCTTCATTAATCACCTTAACTAACTTTCTCCCTAAAGCATTCACCAAAACCAACTCCATCCCCTCCGGCGTAAACTGTAACCCAAACAAACGATCCTCCTGGGACTGCTTCAAATCAGTCACATTGGCCCAATCCTCTGTCGCCAGAGCCATCTTTGTCCCAGCCAATACCGCCAGATCCAAACCGCTGACAAAAATGCCTCGCAGATCACCTGAAAAACGGGAATACGACAGCTTCATCATCGGCATGACGGTACAAACCAACATCTCTTCCCCAACAGTAGCAAAATCAACTTTGCCGGTTCCCTCTCCGGTACAGACCTGCCAATCCGCCCCGCTTATCTCCCGGGTCATCTCCAAACCACTCTCACCGGCAATCTTGAAATTAACCTCCCAATCACTGCCTTTTCCACTCGTCATTAATCTTCCACCTTCGGGATCGACTGTCAATGGGATATGGAAAAAGCCCCTATTTTTTCTCCCTCTCTGTCTTCTCTCTGACATTTTTTGCGATTATTTCGCCACCACCAAACCCGCCTTAGCCCGTTCCTCAAGCCTGACCGATCTCTTGCAGCTGGTGCACAATCTCAATTTCATCTTCTCGCCTTCGATCAGCATCCGATGGGTATGGAGGTTGGGTCGGCGCACCTTATGAACCCGGTTTTTGGAAAAACTCACCAAGTTAGCAAACTGAACTCCTTTGCCGCAAAACGCACAACCATATTTTGTCTTTGTCATAGGCTCATATTTTACCACGCTTGCAAGTATCCTGCCACCCCTTATCCCCAGTCCATCAGGGGAAAGGCCTCCTCGATCAGAGAGGCTGCCAGCTCACCGCTCAGATGATTATCCTCCAGGATTAAGAAGTCCACCATCTGATTGACGTGGAAAATCATAAACTCATCCCGGTCTTCTCCGAACAAAATAAAATCCAGAAGCAAGGTTCGGATCCCAACCGCGAACTCACCCCTCCAATCCATAAAAGTTCGCCTCCAGGCCGTCAACAGCTCGCCCATCGGTAGCACCCCATCCTCCTCTTCATAAACCAGATCGACCGGATCTCCCTCCCCATCCTCTTCGTATCCCTCCGCCATATCGGCCGGAAAAGCGAGCCCCTCCGGACAATTTACCACCCCATTGGTTCTGATCAGGGCAATTCTCTCGTCAACGCCATCAAACCTCACCACCACTGTCAAATCACCCCCATCCGCCAAAATTCTCCACGCTCGCGAAGATAATTCCTCATCCACCGCCAATCCCCGCTCTTGCGCCTCGATCAGGGCCCGGGGCAAACTCAGGCTGGCACTCTTCAATGCTCCAGAGATCCGATCATAGGTCGCCGCTACTACGTCATCGGCGCAAAGACTAACCTCACGGTCGGTCACACATACTCCAAGAGTTTCTCCATCCCGTCCGTACAAAGAAATTGACTCAAAACCCTCTCCTCGTTCCAAAAAGAAACTCCGCCCGCCCCCATCACCCAAACCCAGACGGCATTCCTTCCGTCTACCCCCCACCAACTCACTCCGGTCGTAAATCAACAATTCAGGCTGAACTTTCCCGGTCAACATCTCCAATTCATACTATGTCATAATAACCCATATGGTCGAAACTGTTTACTTTCTCGTTGGTCTGATCATTGCCATCACCATCCACGAATTCTCCCACGCTCTGGCTGCGGATAAGCTCGGTGACCCAACTCCTCGTTCTCAGGGCCGTCTCACTCTCAATCCTCTGGCCCACCTGGACCCCATCGGCACCCTCATGCTGCTACTCTTTCGCTTTGGCTGGGGCAAGCCGGTCATTTTTGACCCCTACAATCTCGCCCATCCCCGCCGTGACGCCGGCATCATCTCCCTGGCCGGTCCCGTAAGCAACCTGCTTCTGGCCACCCTGCTGAGTCTCGGCTTACGTTTCCTGCCCCTTCCCACTCTGCTATACCCTCTTTTTTACATCACCATCCTTCTGAACATTACTCTCGCCGTCTTCAATCTCGTGCCCGTCTTCCCCCTCGACGGTGAAAAAATCCTCGCCGCTCTCCTCCCCCGTGATCTTGCCTACGAATATCAATCAGTCATGAGCCGTTATGGCACCATCATCCTGATTCTTATGATTCTGCCCCTCTTCGGTACCGCTCCGGTCATCTCTCTAATTACCCCCGCCATTACCTTTCTTTCCCGACTTTTTCTTGGCGGAATCTAACTTAAGACCCAGGGAAAACCATCTCCCTCAGTTTCTCCAGCCGCAGTCTGCCTACAGCCTCGAGAACCGGCAGATCTTCGGTATTCAAAAACCGATTAAACCAACTAGTCGATCTTCGACCGTCAACTCCGGAAAGCTCGAAGCCAATCCGATCACCCTGGTGTTTCAATAAGACAAACCAATTCGTCCCCGGAATCGCGTATGGAATACCACCATTAAACTCAAATCGGTACTGATACTCCAGCTGAATATCGATCCGACTAAGTACTAGAAATGGCGCGCTCCCCGTCAAATCCTTGAAAGCCGCCATCCAACCAACCCCAGCCTGTTTTTGTTCCCACAATTTCTCAACCACGTCATCAGGCAAAGTCAGCTCACCGGCCACCTCCAAACCCAGCAAATGATCGCTTACCACGAGCGCCGCCTCGGTCAACCTCCCAGAGCTATCATAAACCGCGCTCATCCTTCTGCCTGCCACAAAACAATATCCCCCTTCATCAGACATGGCCGCCGTAAAGACCGGGCTTTCCTTCTCCACGATATCCAGTCTGGCTATCCCCGGTAATTGTTCGTAGAAGTATTTCCCTCCACCATCCAACACTCCCCGGCGGTATTCACCCAAGGATTCGCCACCAACATCTTGAGTTCCAAACCGCCACTTAGCTTCACCCGGATACATAGTGGCCTATTCTATCACCCCCACCTCTACAGATTTTTCCGTCTGGCCAGAAAGCTCATGACCCCAACTGCGATCAGGAGCAAAACGAAGCCCAACAGGATCGCCTTACCGATCCCAACCACCACTCCGGTCAACTTTCCCTGATTAGCCTGGCTGATGGTAGGGACGATCGCCCCCCGCTCGTTGATCACCGCAGGCGCTGCCTGCCCGCCGGACTGCGCAGCTGTCGGCCGGGTTGGCTGCAAACTGGTATCGAGCACCCCTTTACCAAAATCTATTGCCTCAATTGCGCCGGTCATCACCGTATCATCACTTGGTTTGCTGGGATAACCGTCAGGCTCGATCGTCACAAACAGGGAGCCGAATTTATCCGGCACGCTGGCGGACAATTTGCCGCTGACAATCTCTCCTAATCTCTGAATCCGTTCGCCAACATTCGCCCAAACGACATATTTATTCTTGACCGGATCAAGGGCCATCTTCAACCCCCTGCAGGTCATGAGGATCTTGTAGCTGCCATCGATATAGACAGAGGCCGCAAAGCAGCGCCCATCGACATCAGTACGTCCCGACAAACGGATGATTCCCTCATTGGCCGAGGCCGGAGAAGCCAGAGCAAACAGCGCTATCATCAACAAGAAACCCAAAAAATATTTCTTCATACCATCATTCTACTCCACATAACCCCCGGCTGCCAAGATTCTCTGCCTTGCATCAATTTGGGAATACATCCTACCAGCAAAGTCATGGGCCCATCGATTCGCCTGCATCGCCTTTTCACCCCTCTGGGCGTTCCGTTTGATCGTCACCAATACTGCGAGCCCGCCCCCCTTGATCTTGATAAACCCGGAGATTGTGATCGCTCGCTTCTGGGCTTCGATCATTGCCGGCCCATCCATCGCAATCCCATGGGTAGAACTCTCCTGTCTGGGAAGAATCGATAACATATCCGCCCCTCCCATTTTCGTCACCCCCGGCCTCAAAGGTTTAAGTCTGGTCAAGTTATTAATCAATCTCCTCACAAACGGCCCAGCCACCCTCGCCACCGTTTCAATCGGCTTCATATTGGATACTGCCAAGTCTTTTTTTACCGTATCCATATACTCACCCAAAAATATGTCCAAGTTCTTCCGCTGTGAGCTATCTTTCCCCGCCTCACGCATCAGCTTTGATATTTTCACAACATCAATGCCTTCGTGCACTGGGTGCAGATCCAGGTCCGCCATCCCCTTCTGTGCCAACAAAACGCCAATCTCTGTCGAGGCCGACGCGTCTTGGTGCATCTTCTGAATTAGCATCTCCATCACAAAATACGGCGAGGTTAAGATCGTCTTCACTCCGGGTCGCTTTTCGTCACGGTACCTTTTAAACTCCGCCGCAATTTTTTCCGCTTGCTGCCACAAACCGGTCACTTCAACCGCCACCGTCACCTCTTCTCCCGGCAAACCACCCAGCTCAGCCTTGCCCGGAAAAACCTGGCCCAGACGCAGATCGTCCCGATCTACCTGAAAAAACTCAGGGTCAATCCTCCTCAATTCAGCATCACCAGCAAAATTTTTTATCAAATTCTCTGTTTCTAGTAACGGTTGAGCTGATGCCTCCACCAGTCTTTCCTGAAAGCGGTCACCCAAACGAGCGGTCATTGCTGCCGCCTCTACCCCGTCTCTAATAGCATGATTATTAACCACAGTCAGGAGATAATTACCTAACCCAAAATTGACATCCCCCATGATAATCGTGCCGTTCAACCTCCCTCGCTCGCTCGCCAATTCTTGAGCTTCCCGGCGCATCTTCGAAAACGCCTCTATTGTCGATTTCGCTCCGATTTTCTTGCTCGGGTGAATAACCAAGGTCGGGATGCTACGCACCCTGGCAATCATCGGCAAGACCTCTTCAACGGAGAGGTGCGTCCTCTTGCCTATCGCTACCGGATCATTCCCCAGTTCGTAAACCAATCCCAGAATAACTTCTTCTGGCTGCATTCGGCGCTTTTTCATTATCTTATCCACGCGTCCCCGGTCGGTCGCCGCATCAAAAATCCGGTAGCGTCCATCCCGGTCGAGATAGCTGATCCTCGAGTCAGTCACAACCGCTTCGGTTCGGCTTACTTTCCTATTTTCGTCTTTCCAAACAAAACCTCGGTTTACTCCGGTCGAAATCGAATCGAGCCCCAAACCAGATTCATTCAATAACACCTCCATCGGCGATAACTCGCTAGCCCTGGCCGCCCCCGCCAAATCCCAAGTCTTCACTCCCGTCGCCACCTCTTCCAGCACCGCCTCAAGCAAACAGACATCCGCCAGTTTCTTCGTTGCCTCTGCCTCTTCCCGTTTTGATTCCTCTTCTCCCGGCGCAATTTTCACAAACAAGCCATCAATCGACCGGCTACTCATAAAAGTCGAGAGCATTACTTCAGGTTTTGTTATTTCCTCCTCCTTCTCCGTCTCACCCACCCTCGCGCTCAAATTCAGTTGGCAAAATAACCGCCAGGGCATTTTTTGATTGACCAACGACGTCAGATCAAGAGATCGCTTGACTCCTTCCAGGAACCTCTGCTTCTCTTCATTAGAACCAAACGCGCCTGGCAACGCCGCCCTCTTCAGAATCACTTCCATATCAACCCCCCAACCATTATCTTCTGCAATAAAATATGGTCGCCTGATTTCCCGAGCTACGATCTTTGCCAAACAGCCTTTTTCCGGATCAGAAACTTTTTCCCCACCCCTGTCGCGGGCCTCTTTCTCAGCCATGGCTTCTGCCTCCACTCGCCACAAATCGACCGCCTTCTCATTCACCGCCCCATAGTCGCCCACCACCTCGCCAACGAGGTCCAACGCAGCTGATCGCAATCTCACCCTTTCATCCAAACTCCGAAGTAAGGCAGCTTTGTTAGCCACCAAAACCGTTCCCTTAATAGCCATCTCCGGAAAAAACGCAGCCGCACTTTGTATTCTGTTATATTCAACTCGATCTCCCTCAGGCATAACCCATCATAGCAAACTTAGCAAACTAGAAATCTTCCTCTTCACAGAGTCTTAGTCATATATAAACCCTCCAACTGATACCCCAACTTCAGGTAATATTCCCGCGTGCCGATGGCGCTGATGACCGCCAGTTTTTTGTACCCGTTTTCCCGAGCGATATCTTCACTCTTCTCCATCAAAAGCCTCCCCAAACCCTGGTGCTGGGCTTTGCCTTTGCTTCGGGTTGACAATGCGGCCACCTGTCCGTAAGAATGAACCTCCCTGACGATTGCTGCCCCCTTTAATTCAGGGAAAAGCAACCTCTCTTTTTCATCCGGTAACCGTAGCCGTAGCAGTGCATACAAAAATTGTTCGTTCTCTGCACTCAAAAATATTTCCCTCCCCCCTTCTGTCCTATATTCAACAGTTTGTAATTTGTAATTTGTAATTTGGAATTCGTCACTGCCCACTTCCCTACACCGAATACATCGACACGGTCGCCCCTCCTCTTTTAGTTCCTTCTCGACCACCTGACGGAAATTTGTCATCACCGTCCCCGCCGCTACCCATTTTCTGCTAATATCACGAACCAGCCGATCAATCCGCACCCATCTGGGCGTCATCGCATTTACCTCTTTCAAAACATACTTCAACTCTTCATCACTGTAGGTCCGATGCTCTCCCCGCTGCCACATCCGAAACAATTCCGTCCCAGGAATGACCATACAGGGATAGATCTTGACATAATCCGGCATAAATCTCGGATCCATATATATCAATCTACTCATTTCTATATCCTTTTCCGGACTACTTCCGGGCAAATTCGGCATAATGTGGTAACAAATTTTCATTCCGGCGTCTCTCAAGAGACGAGTCGCCTGTGCCACTTCCTTGGCACCATGCCCCCGTTTGGTTTTTTTCGCAATCTCGTCGTCGATCGCCTGCACTCCCAGCTGGACTTTTGTCACACCCAACCGCCGCATTAGAACAACTTCCTTTTCGGTTACCCAATCCGGCCGCGTCTCTACCGACAAGGCCACAATCCGCCTCGCCGCCGTCTCGTTCTTTTCTTGTGCCGTTTCTAAGAGTCTCCACTTATCGGTTTCTCCTGGGACGGTAGACCGGATCCCGGCTTCCTCCCAGGTGGAACCGTTACACGCCTCGTAGATCTTGGTAACAAACTCGATCTTGTAGTCCTCCGGGTAAGCCGAGAAAGTCCCCCCAATGACGATGATCTCCAGCTTGTTGGTCGGATGACCATTGTGCATCAGCTGTGTCAGGCGCCCATTTACCTGAGCCACCGGATCAAATTCCAGCTGCTTCGCCCGCGCCGCCGCCGGCTCGTCCGAAAGGTAGCTCTTGGGCATATTCAGCTCCAGGGGGCAATAGACACACTCACCCGGGCAATTAAAGGCCTTCATCATTACCGCCATCGGCGTCACTCCTGAAAGCGATCGCCCTGGCTTGATCACCCCTTTGATGTTAGAATTCTTCATGTGTTTGATACCAAAAAAGTCGCTGATACATACGACCAAATCGGTCTCTATTTTAGCGCAACCAGACCAAAATTGTCCGATGAAGTCATTTCCATGCTCCCCGCCCTCTTCCCCGACGCCTCCGTCCTTGACCTGGGCTGCGGCAACGGCGTCCTGCTCACGGCCTTAGACCGCCGAAGCCTTTTTGATCATCGTAGCCTCGGCGAAGTTGGTGGCGAAGGTGGTTCTCCCAATTACCTCGGCGTCGATATCAGCCCGGTTCTTCTGACTGAAGCCAAAAAACTTCATCCCAACCACCGTTTTCTTCTCGCCGATATCACCAACCCCGCCACCTGGGAAACCCTGCCCCAATATGATTTCATCGCTGCCCTGGCCGTCTTTCACCACCTTCTCGATCCTCAAAAACACCAACATCTGCTTTCCCAAATCAAGTCCCACCTCAAACCCCACGGAAGCGCCCTCATTTCAGTCTGGAATCTAAACCAGCCCAAATTTACCAAATATCAAGATGCACAGAATCCGAAACTCTTCGCCATTCCCTTTCACTCTGGCCCAAAACGCGACTTCTACGCCTTTGCACCCGACGAACTCCCCCCTCTAGCCGAGAAGGCCGGCTTCACGGATATCAAAACAACCACTACCAAGAATAATCTCTATCTCAGACTAGATTGATGACGCTACCCAGAGACTCCTTCTTGAACTTCGCCGAAACCTTGGCAAAGTCCACCAAGCTCACATTATAAAGTAGGCTCGACTCCTCCAAGTCATTATCCACGGAAACAAACTCTTTTGAAGACAGGGGCCGCGGTCCCATTATCCCCAATTCGATATCACTATACTTCTGATTTGTCTGTGTCGCCCATGAACCGAAAACAAAAGCCTTAAACGAAACGTCAGGAATATGAGTGCGAATCGTATCTTTAAGAAAATCAATCGTGCTCTGATCAAGCAAGAACTGGGTGGGTTTTTGTGAACTCACCCCTATATTGTACCACCTTTATCGGGCACCTTGACATTGGCGCGAAAAAATTGCGATACTTGAATCAATGCCAAACGATTCAGGTGGTCAGTTCCCATCCCCACCGACTTCTACTCCAGTCATCGATCAACCCGTACCTCAAGAAACACCAAGTACTCCTCGAGAAGTCCCCCTCACCGACCAGATTCCCCCGGATTTATCTTCTCCCCCGACCACTCCTCCCATAGCTCCAACTCTTACACCACCCCCGGAGCCAATCAAGACCGAGTTTTCTCCTCCGATCCCAGCCACCTTGCCGGGGAGGACCCCGAAACCCTTCCCCATCGTTACCATTCTCCTCCTCCTCATCTCTGTGGCCGCCACAGCCGCCACCTATTTCTTTTTTCAACAAAACCAAACCCTCAATCAGCAGCTGATCGAAATCAACCAAACGCTAGAGCAACAGAAAATCAAGGATGGTCAAATCACACCTACCCCAACACTAGAGATTATTATTACCCCAGAGGCAACCACCTCGGCTACTATCAGCGCTACTCCAACCATCACCAATCTTCCCGGCCAGGCATTTGACCAAATGGACGTCATTATATCCCTGGCCAACCAGAAATATCCCAATGCTCAGCTACTCATGGTCACCGCCTCCGGGGCCGAAACAGCCACAACCACGATCATCAAGTACTGGTTCAGACAGGACCAAACCACCAAGAGATATCTCTATGTCCTTAAAGAGCTTGGTAAACAACCCAGTCTCGTCGACCAGCAGGTCTACGTCACCCCGGATAATAACATTCCCTCTCTCAACCCACAGGCTACTGCCGGCACCCTCGGTCTTGATCTGGATGAAGCCATCGCTCTGGCCAGCGCCACCTGTCCCACCACCATCAGCTGCATCGCCAATCCCATCACCGCTCTATTTGTCACCAAAGACAACATCACCCGCTGGCAAATCACCTACAAACCCACCGATGGGAGTAAGCCCTACGTCGTCCAGATCGACTCGACCACCAAGGCCATCCTCTTCCGCTCCCCCTAACACCCTCAACTGATACATATTGACATAGTCGTATGTGGGGTGTAACATCCTGGCTAAATATGGCAAACACCCATGAGAGGGGGAAGCAGCAAATGTTACAAGCCTGGCAAACCAGGTTCACGGCCAAAATCAACGCTTATAATGACGTGCTGGAAATGGCCAGAGAACAAGAGGCGCGTCTCTCCGCTGAAGCCGTCAACTTTCTCGCCCTGGCCACCTGGGTCCTTAAAGGACGCCAGGGAAAACTTCCCACCGATTGTCAAGCTGCAAGCACTCGAGAGTTTGAAAGTTACGACACTTTTCAGTTAGGACTTCCCGGCTTAGTTAAAGAAGGCAATGTCGAGTGGGTAACTATCTATCTGCACTGGGGAGCAAATGCCGTAGAAAAAATCGAGCTCCGCATCAGCGCCGGCCATAAATTCACCGACAGATTCGCACACCCCGACCGCGACTATCAAGTACCAGACAAATACGTTTTCACCCTGGCCATCAAAGACATGAAGCTGGACTGTGCCGCTATCGGCAAGAAACTGACACCGAAGCAAACCTCGATCGCCAAAGAGTTTCTCGAGGAGTGTCGTCAGGGAGTTGAGGCGATTCGAGAATACGAAGCCTCATTTGGACCCCAGACCTTCTCCTTCCGCTCTCTCTAGTTTTCCTACTTCCACTTCCATAATCCGGAGGAAGCCGATCCTTACTAGGCTTCACCAGGCTGCTTAACCACCGGCTCACCCCAAGAGTACACTCCAATCTTACTCTGAACGAGCTGCATCATAATCACCAGCTCAGCCGCACTAGGCTTTTTGTTCAAGGGGAGACTACTTAAAGCATAGTTAAAACTCACCCACCTAGCCGCCTCGGCCTCACTTTCCAATTTTTTCACTAGATATATATCTTCACCGGGCTGACCTCCATCCCTTACTTGTAGCGATCTGCCCACTATTCGATAATAGTCACCCTCGACAAAAACAACACCAAATCGTCTGCCCAAATCCATCGCCTTGGTGTAAACACTCTCATGGTCGCGCCAAGCCACAATAAACCAGTATCCTCGCGACCATCCCTGCTCAAGTGCGTTATCAAACGCAGACGCGGGTGCTGCCTCCAAACCCTCATCCAACCTTTCAACACTGTCCAAAACCAGACTAACCTCATCCTCTTTCGGCATCATTCCTCTGTCAGAATTGAGGCCATTGCGGACCCTGCGACGAGCAGCTTTCCCATCCAACTGCTTCAATATCAGGTTCTCGGTCGTATCCGTAGGGTATTCGTCCCCACAGATCTCATAATATCCTCCATCAACGTAAATCACGCCATATCGTGCGCGGGAAAGCGCATTGGCGTATCCATTACCATGCTCCAGCGGAAAAGTAACCTCAAAATATGATCCAGAACCTTCGACTATATACGGCCTCAATTCCGACTTGACTGCCATTTGGGACGAATTCTACACCCCCCAAACAACCAATGTCAAGCGCTATAGGTTTATTTATTGACTAGTCCATCTCCTAACCGGGCTTAAGTAACAAAAAAAGGGTCTGGAATTGAACTTTTTCCTTGTTCCACCCAACTAAGTTG
>CXWL01050293.1_pt1 | contig 14954 bp, 13 predicted proteins | sample 590931 | NCBI WGS metagenome assembly CXWL01 (sample SAMEA3498368, study PRJEB10139) | groundwater metagenome | biome: water well; material: biofilm material | place: Germany | collected 2015-04-27 | reverse complement strand
ACGCTCAACGCTCAACGCTCAACGCTCATATGCTTCCCAAAGACCTTCTCGATAAAGTTCACCGTATTGAAATTACGACTTCACGTCTGGTGACGGATGTTTTTGCCGGCCAGTATCATAGTGTCTTTAAAGGCCGTGGCATGGAATTTGATGAGGTGCGTGAATATCAGATGGGCGATGATATTCGTTCCATCGATTGGAATGTGACTGCGCGCACAGGCAAGGCTCACATCAAGAAATTTGTCGAGGAGCGTGAGCTTACGGTCATGATCATGGTTGATGCCTCGCGGTCTTGCCAATTTGCCTCTGTCGGTCAGCTTAAAAGTAAACTCGCCGCTGAGCTGGCGGCTATCCTGGCGTTTTCAGCAATACGCAATAATGATAAAGTGGGCTTGATTATGTTTACCGACGGGGTTGAACTCTTTATTCCTCCACGCAAAGGAAAGAGTCATGTTCTGCGTGTTATCCGGGAAGTCCTGTATTTTAAACCAAATGNNACCTTAAACGACGAGCGGGAATCAGCCCTGCCCGATTGCGGCTTGATTGAACTCGAGGATGCGGAAACCGGTGCGCATGCCGTTATTGATTCCGGGAATTCAAAAATTAGGAAAAAATATGCCGACCAGGCCCAAGAGCGTCTCGCTCAACGAAGCCGCATGTTTCGTTCGATAGGAGTTGACCATATCGATGTCCAAACGCATATTCCTTATGAAAAATCCTTGATCGCTTTCTTTATGCAGCGCAGGCGAAGGGCGGGGGTGTGATGATGATTAGAGAGGGAAGAGGGATGAGGGAAGAGGGAAGAATAATTGGGTGTTCGACAAACAGCATCCTTCTTCTCTCTTCTCTCTTCTCTCTTCCCTCTTTTTTTGCCAACGCCGACGACATCCGCGACGTCAAACCTCCGGTGAGTCTTCCTGAAACGCCGTGGTTTTTCATCATTCTGATCACGCTCGGCATCGCGTGTCTTGTCTTAAGTTTGTGGCTGTGGCGGCGCCGCCGGGACGGTTTTAAAAAGCTGGTGATCGTTAAAGCTCCTTGGGAAATTGCGTATCAGCGATTGCAGGATTTAAGGCAGCGTGATCTTTTCGGACAGGGATTGGTGAAAGAATTTTTCACCGAACTTTCTGATATTACGCGCAAATATATCGAGGGCCGTTTTGATATTCATACGCCTGAGATGACCACGGAAGAATTTCTGATATTTGTAAAAAATTCACCGCTTATTGAAACAGGGCATAAGGAAATTTTGAAAGGTTTCTTAAGACTTGCGGATATGGTCAAGTTTGCCAAATACGGTCCAAGCGTGGATCAAGCCTGGCAAAGTTTTGAACTGGTTAAACGATTTGTGGATGAAACAATGATAGTACCTGATAAGGTTATTACCGCTCATTAGCGTCTAGCGTTGAGCGTTTAGCGTTTAGGGGGAAACCTTCACGCTAACCGCTAACCGCTAACCGCTAAACGCTATTATGATTTTCCGAACCCCATTATTCCTGCTCCTTATCCCGCTTGCAATCGGGCTTTACTGGTGGTTTAACAAACGTCAGCAGGCGCCGTCATTTCGTTTTTCATCGGTGTCTTTGGCCAGCCAAACGGGTTCAACGTGGAAGACACGGTATGCGTTTGTCCCAACGTTGTTGCGATTTTGTTCAATTGTTTTATTTATAATTGCCTTGGCCGGCCCGCAATCGGTTTTGGAAGAAAGCAAAGTCACAACCGAGGGGATTGATATAATGCTGGCGGTCGATTGTTCCGGAAGCATGGCGGCGGAGGATTTCACGATCAACGGCCAAAGAACAAACCGTTTGGATGTCATTAAAAATGCGGTGAGTGAATTTGTTGCCGGGAGGCACAGTGATAAGATCGGATTTATTGCTTTTTCCGCTAAGGCTTATACCATCTGCCCGCTCACGACGGATTATAATTGGCTCAACACAAATTTAAGCAGGGTCCGTTTAGGGATGATTCAGGACGGGACCGCGATCGGTTCCGCGATTGCAACATCGGTCGCCCGTCTTAAAGGAAGCGATGCCAAAAGTAAGGTTCTTATTTTATTGACGGACGGAATCAGCAATGCCGGTTCCGTTGACCCGTTAAGCGCGGCCCGTGTAGCTCAAACTGCGGGCATTAAAATATACACCATTGGCGCCGGCACCAAGGGATATGCGCCATATCCGGTCAAGGATTTCTTTGGGCGGACGATTTATCAAAATGTGAAGATTGATATTGATGAGGACGTTCTCAAAAAGATATCCGGCATTACCAATGGCCTCTATTTTCGTGCGACAGATACAGATTCTCTTAAGAAAATTTATAAAGAAATCGATACGCTTGAAAAGACGAAGATCGAAGAAATCGGGTACCGGGAATATAAAGAATTATTCGTCTATGTTTTATGGTTGGCATTGATTTTTCTTTTTGTCGAGATGATCCTGGTTAATACGGTTTTCTTAAAACTACCTTAATTATAAAAACTATCCCGACCCGCGAGGTGGGAGGATATCCCTATGCGTTTTGCGAATCCATATATATTGAATTTTCTTTGGCTCTTGCCTGTCTTGACGGCGGGGATGACGGCGTTATTATTTCGTCGCAAGCGATTCATGGCTCGTTTTGTTGCCGCCAACCTTTTAGATGATGTGGCATCCAACTGGAGCTATGGACGTCATCGTCTTAAAAATATTTTACTCATCATTGTGTTTCTTTTAAGTATCACGGCGTTGGCCCGTCCGCAGTGGGGGTATCAGTGGGAGGAAGTTAAACGCAAGGGCCTGGATATTCTTCTCGTCGTTGATACATCCAAAAGTATGTTAACCCAGGATGTTAAGCCCAACCGTCTGGAACGCACAAAGCTTGCGGTTAAAGATTTGATCAAGAATTTAAAAGGCGACCGCATCGGGCTGGTGGCCTTTGCCGGCGACGCGTTTATGATGTGTCCTTTGACTGCTGATTACGGCGGATTTCTATTGAGTCTTAATGACGTGGATTCTTCTATCATTCCCCGGGGAGGAACGAATCTGGGTGGCGCGATTGATGAGGCCATGCGTGGGTATGAGAAAACTCCGTCGCAGTTTAAGGTCATTGTCGTTGTGACCGACGGAGATAATCTTGAAGGAGACCCGTTGGCCGTTGCCAGGAAGGCCAAGGAAAACGGCATCAAGATTTTTTCTGTCGGCGTAGGAACGCAGGAAGGCGATTTGGTTCGTTATCAGGATGAGCGGGGACAATGGCAATTTTTTAAAGATGAACAGGGAAACTTTGTGAAGTCCAGGCTCAATGAAAATCTGTTGCAGCGCATTGCCTACGAGACCGGCGGGGCCTATGTTCGTTCCAGCGGCGCTGAGTTCGGGCTGGATTATATTTATCAACAGCATTTATCCAGGCTCGAGAAACGCGATATTCAGGATAAAATGCAGAAAAAATATTATGAGCGTTTCCAGTTTCCGCTGGCCCTGGCGTTGGTATTTTTGTTGGCCGGAACATTCATCAATATAAGAAGACAGGAAAGGATTGCATCGTGAAGCATCCTGTTTATAATACGTTTTTAACGGGTGTTTTGACGTTGATGATGCTTCCGGTTGCGCATGCGTCTTCGGTTGCCGGAGCGCTCAAGCAAGGGAATGAGTTGTATAACAAAGGGCAGTACGATCAAGCTGCTGATTTTTATCAAAAGGCTTTGAGCAAAGACCCTCAATCGTCAGCCGCTCAATATAATTTAGGAACAGCCCTTTATAAAAAAGGCGATTATGCTGTTTCTATTGATCATTTGCAAAAGGGGCTTCTTTCTGACGAGAAGAAGATTCAGAACAAGGCTCAGTTTAATTTAGGGAATGCGTATTACAAATCTGGAGCCGGCAAAGAACAGGTAAATTTGAATGACGCGGTTAAAGATTTAGAGAAATCAATAAAGCATTATGAAAAGGTTCTAGGATCGTCAGAAAAAGACCCTGATGCTCAAAATAATTATGAATTTGTCAAAAAAGAATTGGAGCGTTTGAAACAAAAACAGCAGGAACAGAAAAATCAGAAACAAGGTCAGAAAGATCAGAATCAACAGGATCAGAAAAATCAAAATTCTAAAGACAATAATAAAGATTCCTCGGAGCAGGATAAGAAAGATCAGCAATCTCCTAAAGATTCGAAAAGTGATAATCAGAAAAATGATAAGGATCAAGGATCCAACGGGCAAAATAACAAGGATCAGCAAAAGCCGAATAATAAGGATTCAGAAACTCAGAACCAGAAGCCCGGGGAAAATAAGAAAGACCAACAGCCTCAACAGCCAAAACCTGCGGGCGTTGATCAAAGCGGCCAACCGCAGGATAAGGGATCGCCGTCTGGCGATCAATCCAAGGATCAGGAAGCAATGACGCCTCAGGAAGCGCAAATGATGCTTGATGATTATCAGCGCAACGATGAACCCAAAGGCATGCTTTATTTCATGCCCAAAGAAGGCAAAGATAAACCGGTTCAGAAGGATTGGTAGTGCGCTGTAGTAGTAATTCTATATCAAAAATATGTGTCATTGCGAGCCCCTGTCTTTTTGGGCGAAGCAATCTTATCCGGAAATGTTGCGATTATGGGATTGCTTCGTCGCCACCCGTAAACGCACGCTCCTCGCAATGACAGCAATAATATTTATTGTGAAACTTTTATGAGAAAAATCAGGTCCATCTTAGTATCAGCAATTTTTGTTTTGGCTGCCTGTGCGGCCGCGTTCGCTGAAGACATTTCATTTAAGGCAACGGTTGATTCCAATCAGGTCACGCTGGGGAACTCCACTCATTTGATCCTGACGGTGAACGGAGCCAAAAAGGTTGACCAAATCCCGTTGCCATCGATTGAAGGCATGGATTCCCGTTATCTGGGTCCCCAGACCCAGGTCTCAATCGTCAACGGAAATTATTCTTCAACAAAATCATTTATCTATGTGCTCTTTTCTAATAAGGCCGGTAAATTTACGGTTCCCGCGATTGCTGTTACGATTGACGGAAAAGAATATAAAAGCGATCCGATTGAGATTATGGTAGAAGATGCGCCAGCCCCGGCTCCGTTGAGTGAAGCGAAAACGTCTGGAGCTCCGAGTTCGGTCAGCCTTCAGGACAAGATCATGCTTACCTTGGAGGCCCCCAAGAGCGAAATCTATATGCACGAACAAATTCCGATAAATATCAAACTTTATTTCGGAGGGGTGAATATCAGCGATGTGCAATTTCCGTCTTTTGATACGACGGGATTGACCAAGACCGATTTTGGCGAGCCCGAGCAAACGCAACAGGTGTTAAACGGCATGGGTTTTAATGTTGTTCATTTTAAAACATTGATTTCCTCAACGCGTGCCGGAGAATTGATCCTGGGCCCCGCGCAGTTGCAGGCCAACATCCTTTACAAAAATCAGAATCAGGGGGGTGGGGCTCAGAATATTTTCGGCACAGATATTTTTGATAATTTCTTGACGTCCTATGAACGAAGGCCGTTTACAGTTAATTCCCAACAGATCAAAATTAATGTCCTGCCACTTCCTGACGAGGGAAAGCCTGGAAGTTTCTCCGGCGCGGTCGGCAAGTATGATTTCGATGTCACCGCAACTCCGGTAGAAGTTAAAGTCGGCGACCCCATCACGTTGAGGATGAAGGTTACCGGCGACGGCGATCTTAAAACTATCACCATGCCAGTGTTTACTGATGCATCGTTTAAGACTTATGATCCGCAGATCAAGGATGAAGGCAACGCGAAAATTTCGGAACAGGTCGTTATCCCGACATCGACCGATGTCAAAGAAGTCCCGGCGGTTTCTTTTTCTTATTTTGATACCGAGAGCAAACAATATAAAACCATCACCAAGGGCCCTTTTGCGGTAACTGTTACCGCCCCGAATCCCGGTGAAGAATTTAAGGCGGTGGGTTTTGATTCTGCAAACTCGTCGGTTACGGCCAAAGAAGAGGTGGGTAAAGATATTGTCTTTATTAAGGAACATTTAGATGATCTTAAACCTAAGGGTTATCCTATTTACAAGACTTGGGAATTTTGGCTGGCGGTAAGTATTTATATTATCCTCTGGTCGGTTTTTTTCTCAATTTATCTGATACGAAAAAAATTAAAAACAGATACCCGTTTTGCCAGAAAATTTAAAGCCCCCCGACAAGTGCGCCAGGGATTGGATACGGCTAAGGCATATATGCTGGATAATAACACCAAAGAATTTTATTCAATCTTGGTTAAAACTCTGACAGAATATATCGGCAATCAGTTCCATGTTCCTTCTGGCGGATTATCTTACGATACGGTGTACCCGCTTCTTAAAAACAAGGGTGTGGATGAAGAGGCGCTTGAATCAATCAAATCAATCTTTGAATCCGCCGATATGGTGCGTTTCGCGTCATTGCGTCCTGATGAAAAAAATATGAAGAATGATTTCGATAGATTAAAAACAGTTATTGAGCGTTTGGAGAAGAGCTTGTGAAGGAAAGAATAATATTCCGGGGTTGGTTGTTGGTTTTGTTGATGCTTTTTGCGGGGTGCCAGCCTTCGTCTCAAAATTCCATGAAGCTTTTTTATCAAGCCAACACGGTCTATAAATCCGGCGATTACGACGGTGCTCTTAAGCTTTATCAGGGCATTATTGAGACCGGTTTTGTATCGGCCGCGGTTTATTATAACATGGGCAATTGTTATATAAAGAAAAACGATTTGGGCCGTGCCATCCTTTGGTATGAACGGGCGCTTCGGATAAATCCGAGAGACGGCGATCTTCTGGCCAATTGGAAATATGCGAAATCCAAGATGAAGAATCGCGAGGTTTTTGAGAAGAAGAATTTTGCGGAGCGTTTATTTTATCTTCCAGGCATCACCGATGATGAAATTTTTATAATCCTTTGCCTTGTGCTTTCCGGAATATCCGCGCTTGTCTTAATAGGGTTGTATCTGCAGTGGCGTTTTCAAAAGACATTTTTCTTTATTGCCATATTGTCGGTTTTCTTTATTTTTAACGTTCTTTCTTTTTGTAACAAATTACGCGGTTATGATAATCAGGCTGTCGTTCTAACGACCACGGAAATTAAATATGAACCAGAAGAAAGAGCCACCGTTTATTTCACTGCATATGAAGGCTGGAAGGTGCGTATCCTTAAAGAAAGTTCCGGCTGGGCCAAAATTCAACGCCCTGATGGACTAATCGGCTGGCTTCCACGCCAAAATTTAGAAAAGATTTGAAGCGTTAAATCACTCTACTTGCAGTTTGCTTTATTGAACCGCTTCTTGTTCTTTTCGAAAAGATTCATGTGATGCGCATAAAACAACTAGATGTTTTAAGGGGTATTGCGATATGGCTTGTTCTTGGCAGGCATCAGCCTTTTAATGAAACCTATTCTGGTTTTGGGGCGTCTTTCTTTAAACTCTTGGGGCAGGTTGGTTGGATAGGGGTAGATTTATTTTTTGTGTTAAGCGGATTTCTGGTTTCGGGACTGTTATTTAAAGAGTACCAAGTTTCAGGAAAAATTAATTTATGGCTTTTCCTGATTAGGCGCGGGTTCAAAATATATCCGGCATATTATTTTTTAATCTTCTTCACGATAATTTTCTATTTTGTTTTCCTTCATTATCTCATTCCTGTTAGAGTCATTTGGGAGCAGTTTTTATTCTTGCAGAATTATTTTGTTTTGTTGTGGGGGCATACGTGGTCGTTAGCCGTTGAGGAGCATTTTTATTTTCTAGTTGGATTGTTTTTGTTTCTATGTGCGAAAAAGAAATTAACAGACCCTTTTAAGATCATAGGTTTTGCGTTCTTTCTTATAGCACTTGGGTGTTTATTTCTTCGATTGTTAAACTGCGTGTCGTATGGCATAGGTGTGTTTGTGCCTCAAACACACCTTTTTTTAACGCATTTGAGAATCGATTCCTTGATGTTTGGTGTGCTATTAGCATATTTGCATCATTTTCATTATTTAAGATTCAAACAATTTATTGTTGCAAATAAGAAAAGGATTGTATTTCTTAGTTGTGCCGTTTTATCGCCGGTATTTATGTTTGACCTTTCCACTACGCCTTTTATTTATACGTTTGGTTTGACTTTGAATTATCTGGCGTTGGGCGGCTTTTTGGTAGTGTTTCTTTATTGTATTGAGATAAAAGAAGGCAAGTTTAATCTGTTAGCAAAGATTGGAATCAATTCGTATTCGATATATTTATGGCATTTTCCAATTATCCAATGGATTATTTTGCCAATGACTGATTTTATCGGGGTAAGTAATATCAGCTTGTTTGTTTTGATGATGATCTATTTTCTTTTCACTATTTTTATCGGTATTTATATGGCTAAGTTGATTGAAGTGCCTTTCTTGAAATATCGGGATAATGTATTGCTATCAGCAAAGTAGTAAGAGTTGATTTGTATTAATTTTAGAAACAATTGAATCTATTTTGGATGTCAAAAGCATATGCCAAAGAAAATTCTAATTCTTGATGACGAAGCCGATATTCTGGATGCCTTCAAGCGCAACCTTGAGCGGGCGGGGTATGTTGTTATCGCTGCCGGTGACGGGCAACAGGGGCTTAATGCTGCCCGGACTGAGCAGTTTGATTTAATCGTGACGGACGTGGTCATGCCGGTCATGGACGGGTTTAAGTTTTTTAAAGAGCTCAAGAAATTACCGAATTATGCCAAGATACCCGTCATTGTGATGACGGCCCACGCGAGTATGGAGGAATCCTTCCGGGTTTTCGACGTGGCAGAATTTTTTGCCAAACCCGTTGAGCTGGAGATTGTTCTTAAGGCGATCGAGCGCTTATTAAATCCGTCCTTTCAAAAGATGGAGCGCCGCAATATTATCGTGTGCGGGTCCAGTGTTGATGTCGTTGGCAGTATGGTTCAGCTCTTAAATGACCACGGGCAAAAGGCAACGGCGGCTCACGATGAAATAGTTTTTTTGGTCAATGCTCTTAACAATCCGCCGGATATGGTTTTGATCGACGTGCTTTTGCCTAAACTGATGGCGCATGAGGTGATCGCGGCCTTGCGGGCATTTTCACGATTTTCTAAATTAAAGATCCTCGCTTACACGCATTTCACTGAGAAGGAATTAACCAGTGTGGATGCCGTCGAGCAGTTGAAGTCTTCCAAGAACAGATGTATTGAAGCTGGCGCCACCGCCTATATCGGCCGTTTTAGCAAGGTTACTTTTATTGAGTTGATGCGAGAGTATTAATTCAAAATTGGGTCGGCGATCGTTTGTTAGAAGAATTTTGTATTTAAAATCTAATTCTTTAGATTCGAGAAGCATGCACCGTAATATTAAAATACTTTTGTCGTGTTCGATTTTAATTCATGGCGGTATTAACTTGCTTGCGCCGATTTATGCCATTTTCATCAAGAATATCGGTGGGACATTAATGGATGCGTCTATGACCGTTGGTTTTTATGCGGTCTTAAAAGGCATTCTTTATTTTGTTATAAGAAAAGTCAAAGAAAGCAGATTCAGCCGCAAGGCCATGATCTCCTTTGGCTATTTTCTTTTTTTTGCTGGGTACATTGCGTATATGTTTGCTTTCAATGTGGCGCATATTTTGATTATTCAGGGATTGCTGGCCTTCGGCGAAGTCATCATTAATCCGTCGTGGAGCGCCGTGATCGCGAATGCCCTGACTAAAGGAAAAGAGCGGACGATTTATTCTGATTTTTATGGTTACCGGTCGATTGCGGAAGGGGGAGCGGCTATTCTGGGCGGAATCCTCGCGACACAGTTGGGATTTAATGTATTGTTCGGTCTGATGGCCGCGTTTGCATTGTCTGCCAGTGTCCTGGCGTTATTTTTGGAAAAGTCTGAATAAGGAAGCTAATTGATTTCTTTGAGGATGATCTTGGCGGCGCGTTGACTGGCGCCGGGTTCGCCTAACCAATCTGGAAATTTCGAAAACTCTTTTTGGATCCGATGAATTAATTTATGGTCCAAAAGGAGTTTTTCCATTTCCTGGGCGATGTTCTGCGGGGTGGCTTTGTCTTGAATGAGCTCAGGCACGACCAAGTGGCCGGCCACGATATTGGCGAGCCCGATGTGGGGGATTTTGACAAATATTTTGGCCAAGAGATATGTCAGCCAGGATGTTTTGTAAATGATAACCATCGGCCTTTTGAGGATGGCCGCCTCAAGTGTCGCTGTGCCGGAGGCGATCATGCAGGCGTTCATGGCATTAAATTCGTTATACGAATTCTGTTCGACAATGCGAAAAGGGCAGTTGGAATTGCTTGTCAATTCCTTGATCAAACTTTCCTCAATCGTCGGGGCTTTGAGAATAATAAATTGGCGGGTATCATTTTTCTTAAAGAGAATTTCCGCTGCTTTAACCATGACCGGAAGGTGGCGCGTGATTTCTTTTTCGCGCGAACCAGGCAGTAATCCGATGATGGGTAAAGACGGGTTTAAGCCCATGGCGTTAATCACGTCAGCCGGCTTGACCGTTACGTTGAGTTTATCGACGAGAGGATGCCCAACGTAATCCACATCCATTTTATGTTTCTTATAAAAGGCTTGTTCGAACGCAAAAAGAACGAGCATTTTATCGGTCACTTCCTTGATGGTCTTGATGCGTTTTTCCCTCCAGGCCCATACCTGAGGGGAGATGTAGTAGATGACTTTAATGTTTCGTTCTTTAAGTTTACGCGCCAGCCGCAGATTAAATCCGGGATAATCGACGAGCAAAACCGCGTTCGGCCGTCTTTGGTCTACCTGGGCCAGGATATGATGGAAAACTTTCTTGATGCGTCCGTAGTTTTAAATGACATCCGAGAAACCGATTACAGCAAGTTCGGTGATGTCAGCGAAACATTCCACGCCTGCGCGTTTCATGTCTCCACCACCAACGCCGGTGAATTTAAGGGAAGGCGCGGCCGCGTGCAGCGCTGTTACAACCTCGGCAGCACGCATGTCACCGGAAACTTCTCCGGCGATGATCATGAGAAGTTTTTGAGATTCTCCCATATTTTTTCTGTGATCTCCAGAGCAACCTTGAGTGCTAGTCGCGCTTCAATGCCCGAGACTACGGGCGGACGATCATGCGTAATGCAATCGATAAATGATTCAAGTTCTTTTTTAAGAGGTTCTTCTTTTTCAATGGGAATATTTTCTTTGGTGATGGCGATTAATTGTTTGCGGTAGATAAAAGCTTTTTGATCGACGTAATCTAAAGAGATATAGGCGTTTTTAAGAAAGATGCGGATTTTGCGCATGACCTCTTGGGAAATGCGGCTGGCGGTGATATTGCAAACGCTGCCATTGGTGAATGTCAGACGGACATTCGCGATGTCTTCGCGCTTGGTCAAAACTGGAACGCCTACGGCCTGGATATCTTTAATCGGATATTTGATAAGCCCAAGGATGATATCAATGTCGTGGATCATGAGATCTGTGACAACGCCGATATCCAGCGATCGGTTCGGAAACGGACTTAAGCGGTGACATTCAATAAACAGCGGATCCTTGACGAGCTTTTGGATGGTTGTAAACGCGGAGTTAAAGCGCTCCACATGCCCGACTTGAAGTTTTAAGTTATTTCTTTTGGCAAGCTCAATCATCGTGTCCGCTTCTTTAAGGTCGATTGAGATGGGCTTTTCTACAAACGTATGGATGTTTCGTTCCAGAAAATACTTGGCGATGGAACAATGCGTGACTGTCGGTGTGCAGATGTTGACGGCCTGGATGCCGTCAGGGAGCTTTTTATAGTCAGTAAAATAAGGGACGCTGTATTGTTCGCTAAGCGTTTTTGACTGCGATGTATTTTTGTCGCAAATCGCGACAATGTTGACCTTGTCTCTGAGCTCGGAATACACGCGCAGATGTTTTGAGCCTAAATGGCCGAGGCCGATAATAGCAATGTTGAGTTTGTTCATAATTTAGTGTCCAGTGGTCAGTGCCCAGTGGCCAGTTAAAGTTTTAAGGGTTTTTCTGACCACTGATACTGGCCACTGGTACCTGAACTGAGCACTGATAGTAACAAACCCCTCGACAAAAGTCAAACGATATGCTACGATCAGCCCAATTTCAAGAGCTTTAAATGCATAAACTTACAACATAATGCGGGTTTTAAATCTTCTCCCCAAATTAACCATTCATGCGCGATTACATTAAATTACTTAGTTTTCTTAAAGGCCATGGCCGTGAGTTTACTCTTGCGGTTTTTTTCATGTTTATTTCCTCTGTGTTTCAAGGCGTCCAATATTCGCTATTGGTTCCTTTGACCGACCGAATTCTTACCAACAAGACGATCGTCCTTCCCAATAAAGTGCCGGCTTTTTTGCAAAACATGGTGAATCGTTTTAATACCATGGATACTCATCTTTTATTATGGGTCATTCCGTTGGTATTTTTTATTATGATCCTGATCCGGTTGGTAACAACGTTTTGTTATGACTTCCTTATGAATGATATTGCCCAGAAAATTATGAGGGATATCCGTTCGCGCTTGTATGAAAAGATTCAGCATTTATCATTGGATTATTTTAGTAAAAGAAGGACGGGGGAATTGATTTCGCGCATTACTAACGACGTGCAGACCATCGAAAATGGGATTTCCTATGCGGTTACTGACATGTTCCGCCAGCCGTTTATGATCATCACCTATCTGGTTATGGTGTTTATGCTTTATGCCAACGCGGCGGGCGCGGTTATTATTTTGGTCGCGTTTATCGCCTGGCCTATGGCAACTTTTGGTAAGAAACTCCGTAAACTTGCCAAAGGTTCCCAGGAGAAAATGGCAGATATCAATTCGCATCTTTTGGAAACTATTTCTGGTATTCGCGTTGTTAAAGCATTTTCGATGGAAAATTATGAGATTGATCGTTTCAAAAGTAGAAACCAAGAATTTTATAAACTAAAAATTAAGGCACTTAAACGCACACTTATTTTAAGCCCGATCATTGAAGTTGTTGGTACTATTTTTGGTTTGACGGTATTTATGATCCTGGGTAAGAAAGTTATGGAAGGGCATCTGTCTTTTGGTGTGTTCGGGCTTTTTTTGGCCGGCATTCTTCAGGTTATCAGTCCAATTAAAAAGCTAGCCAATGTTCATGTGATCACTCAACAAGCGTTGGCGGCCAACGAACGGATTTATGAAATCCTAGATGCTAAATCTACTGTAATCGAAAAAAAGAATTCGCGAAATCTTCCGACGATATCAAAGAATATTGTTTTTCAAAAGGTCAGCTTTGGGTATGATTCAGAATCTGGGTTGGTTTTAAAAGATATAAATCTCGAAATAAAAGCAGGCGAGTTGCTGGCGATCGTGGGGCCAACAGGAATGGGCAAATCGACTCTTGCAAATTTAATCCCACGGTTTTACGATCCAACCGAAGGCAAGGTCCTGATTGATGGCGTAGATCTCAAGGATGTTTCATTTCAATCTTTGCGAGATCAGATCGGTATTGTCGGTCAGGAAACTATTCTTTTTAATGATACAGTCAAAGCGAATATCGCCTACGGGTTTTCTTTAGCAACCGAGGAGAAAGTCGAAGAAGCCGCAAGCCGTGCGTTCGCCCATCAATTTATTATGAAAATGCCTAATGGGTATGGGACGACGGTAGGTGACAGGGGATTCCGTTTATCCGGCGGGGAGAAGCAGCGTTTGGCCATAGCTCGTGCTATATTGCGCAATCCGCCTCTATTGATCCTTGATGAGGCGACTTCGCAATTAGATTCTGAGTCTGAGAAATATGTCCAGGAGGCCTTGGACCGCTTGATGGTTGGGCGCACGGTTGTCGCGATAGCCCATCGGTTATCAACCGTTATTAAAGCGGATAAGATTGTGGTCATTGATGGGGGGCGGATCGTTGGCCTTGGAAGGCATGATGATTTACTCAAAACGTGTTCTCTCTATAAGCGGTTATATGAAAATCAATTGGCAAGTCCTGCTTAAATTATGGATATTCGTGCAGTAATAGCGCGTCAGAGTTTAAATAAAATATTGCAAAATTTTTAATTGTTGGTTATACTATCAATTCAATTTAGCCTAATTTTTTGATCTTTTATTAATTGAGAGCATGTCTAAGGGAATGAAGTGAGATTAGCATGTTCTTTCCGGATTTAAATCCGGATAAACTGTTCCGCCCTCACTATCTTTTTTTGAACTCTTTCCAAAATAGAGAGTCGCTCCAGATTCAAGGAAAAGTCGAAAAATAACACGGCGGACTTAAAGAAGGAGAACGTTACATGGCAACAGAAATGATCAAGCGTTTATTAGAATCAGGCGTCCATTTTGGGCATCAAAGCCGTCGATGGAATCCGAAGATGAAAAGGTTTATTTTTGGTGAACGCGGAGGAATTTACATTATCGATTTGGAAAAAACTGTCGATTATTTAAATCAGGCCAGAGATGTTATGCGCTCGATTGCCGCTAAAGGTGGTCGGGTGCTTTTTGTTGGTACAAAAAAGCAGGCGCAGGATGTTATTGAGCAAGAAGCTACGCGTACCGGGATGTATTATGTAAAAAACAGGTGGATGGGCGGGCTTTTGACTAATTTTGAAACCGTCAAGAAATCGATCCGCAGGCTTAAAGATATTGAAAAAATGGAAGCTGACGGAATTTTTGCTAAGTTGACCAAAAAGGAAATCGCTCTTTTAAACAAAGAAAAAGAACGCCTGAACAGAGACTTGGGCGGTATTCGTGAGATGCCTGGCATGCCTGATGTGATGTTTGTCATTGATACAAAAAATGAAGAAAATGCCATTAATGAAGCTATTCGCTTAAATATTCCAGTGATCGGCATAGTGGATACGAATTGCGATCCGGATAAAATTGCTTATCCTGTTCCTGCTAATGACGACGCGGTTAAATCAATTAAATACATCACCAGTCTGATTGCGGACAGCTTTATTGAGGGACGCAATGAGTATATTGCTGCGGATAATGCCCGTAAACAAGTCGATATCAAGCATGAAGTTGAAGCTAGCGGAGAATTTATCGCG
>CXWL01017356.1_pt1 | contig 14954 bp, 12 predicted proteins | sample 590931 | NCBI WGS metagenome assembly CXWL01 (sample SAMEA3498368, study PRJEB10139) | groundwater metagenome | biome: water well; material: biofilm material | place: Germany | collected 2015-04-27 | reverse complement strand
GCAGCTAGAACATTAAAACTTGGCTGGCAGGGGTTAAGAAATTTGAATATTCGCCCCAATATTCGCTATGACAGAGCCGATGCACTTCATGCCGCTGCATATCGGCCATTTGGCGGTAATAAGGATCAAATTTTATTCTCACTGGATGCGATGATACCTTTCTAAGTTCTTTACCAGTCTATGAGTTTACTGATGAAGCAAGAAGAAAAAATGCGCCTGCGGGCGCATTTTTTTATTCCGTAATCTCTGATTTGCTGTGTTGCCGCAATAGCTGCAATAAATTATTCAGGTCTTCTGGCGCATTGGCTTCCCATTCGAGGATTTGTTCCGTTTGCGGGTGAGCCAATGCCAGTTTTTGAGCATGTAGGGCTTGCCTGGGAAAGCTAATCAATAACTGTCCGATTGCTTGCCCTGTTTTTTCAGGTTTTCCGCCATAAACAGGATCACCGGCCAATGAATGTCCAATAGAACTCAAATGCACCCGGATTTGATGTGTACGCCCTGTTTCAAGGCTACATTGCAGTAATGTGCAGCCCGTAAAGTTTTCGATAACCTGATAGTGCGTGCGTGCTGACTTGCCGTTTGTTGTAACGGCCATTTTCGTGCGATGTATTGGATGACGGCCTATTGGCGCATCGACACTGCCAGCTTTTGTAACCTTTCCCAGAACCAACGCCAGATAGTCGCGTTTTACGGTATGTTGCTGTAATTGGCGTACAAGGTTCGTTTGTGCTTCTAGTGTTTTTGCAACGACCAGTAAACCGCTGGTGTTTTTGTCCAGGCGATGAACTATGCCGGCACGGGGTACGTTTTCCAGTTGCGGCACGTGATGTAGTAAGGCATTCAACAAAGTACCTTGCCAGTTGCCATTCCCCGGGTGGGTGACCAAACCGGCCGGTTTGTTGATAATAATGATTGCTTCATCTTCGTGAATGATGTTCAGAGCGATGTCTTCAGCCACATACGTTGATTCAGCGAGCATATTTTTAGGAGAGACCTGAATATGCTCATTGCCCCATACTTTCTGCTTTATCGTGGTGACCTGACCATCCAACATGACTCGATTTTCAGTAATCCAAGTCTGCAAGCGGCTGCGTGACCAGTTGGGTAAAAGCTTCGCCAGAGCTTGATCGAGGCGCAATCCTGCATAATCCGCAGGAATCGTTAAGTCAATGATGCTGTGCTCCGGTTCGTTGCGTACTAGCGGAAGTGGCTTTACGCTATAATCGCCAGATGTATCTTTGTTTTTTATGGAATTCGTCATGTTACGTAGTTTAGCTTTAATTCTGGTGTTATGGTTACCGGCATGTGGCTTGTTGCCGGATCGCACCGAAGATCAGCAGGACTGGTCTGCCAATAAGTTCTATAGTGAAGCAAAAGATAAATTGAATGATGGTAGTTATGCTGCCGCCATCAAACTGTATGAATCACTGGAAGCGCGCTATCCTTATGGACGGATCGCGCAGCAGGCGCAGCTTGAAATTGCCTACGCGCATTATAAAAATGAAGAACCGGCTTCCGCAATCGCAGCCACGGATCGATTTATTAAATTGCATCCGCATCATGTGAATGTTGATTATGCTTATTATATAAAGGGATTATCAAGTTTTAACGACAATTGGGGAATGATGGGTTTCTTGATGAAAGGCCCGCTCAAACAGGATATGAGCGAGCGTGATTCAAAAGCATCGCGTGAATCATTTGAAGATTTTAAAGAACTGGTGACACGATTCCCAGAAAGCAAATATGCAGTCGATGCCAGACAACGTATGGCCTATTTGCTCAACGCGGTTGCGATGAGTGAAATTCATATTGCACGCTACTATATGAAGCGCAAGGCATACGTTGCTGCGGCCAACCGAGCGCAAAATGCAGTCAAGGAGTATCCGCGTACACCGGCTACCGAAGAGGCCTTATATATCATGATTAAAGCCTATGAGGCGCTGGAAATGTATGATTTGCGGGATGATGCGGAGCGCGTGATGCGAATCAATTTTCCTGACAGCCACTTTCTTGCGGAATTGCCAGAGGTAGGCGCTAAGGCTTGGTGGCAGTTCTGGAGATAATCTGATCGCCTCAGTTTATTCTTGATGGTCTTTCAGGTGAATAGCCAGTACATCACATTCTGCATGATATAAAACGCCCTTGGCCGTTGAACCCATCAGTACGGCAAGTCCATGGCGCCCATGTGAACCCACAACAATCAGATCAATGTGTTCTTGTGCGGCAAGTTGGGTGATTTCCTGTTGTGGCTCACCCCAGATCATCCAGCGGTGTTCTGGTGAAATATCCAGTTGCTTGCTGATTTGTATTAATTTATTTTTTTCTGCTTCCAGTAAATCATACGATGAATCTTCATTCAGCGGAATCACCATGCCATAAGGCGTGTCAGGCATAGGAATATTATCCAGAACATGAATGATATGGAGATGTGCATTAAATTGATTCGCCAGAGATTTTGCCCTGTGCGCCACAAAATGGCCATAATCGGAGAAATCGATAGCGAGTAGAATATTCTGGTAGTTATTCATATTGGATTCCTTCTTGTAAAAGCAGAAATATGGTTTCTAAGACAGGCTAAACAATACAAGTGACTTTATCACATCTGCGTTCTTGTGACGGGGCAATGATTCCTGATCGATATGTTGAGCGCTATCAGTTAACATTTTGGCGTAGATATTGCGATAGAAAAGCGCTAATACGTTGTTCATATTCTCGACCGGCATAAGTATGCATATTGAAATGTCTCGCGCCAGGAACAATCCATAGCTCCTTTGGGGTTCTGGCGGCAGCATAGAGACGTTCGGTTTCCAGTTGCGTTGTGTGCGTATCTTCTGTCCCGGAGATTATCAATAATGGTGCGTTAAGATTATTGATTCGAGTGATAGGACTTAATGCTGTGGTAGAAGTATTCAGGTAAAAAGTTAGTTGCGACAGCATGAGCGGTAAAAGTACCGATCCGTAGTTTCCAAAATGGAGCTTTAAGCGATTATCAACTGCTTCTTCAATGGTGGGATGTAATGATTCCAAGATGACGGCACTCAGCTTCAAATCATGTTTGGCAAGTACAATGGCCGCAGCGCCCAGAGAAACACCGATTGCGCCGATCCGCTCCGTAGGGAAATTCTTTCGCAGAAAAGCGATCGATGCCTCAATATTCTCAGATTCCATCAAACCAAAAGTAATTTTTTCTCCGACAGTTTCGCCATGCGCTTGTAAATCAATAAATAGAACACTATAGCCCTGATCTCTCAGGAATCGTGCCCGGCTCAGCATTTCGATACGGTTACTGCGCATCGAATGTGCCAGCAATACAGCGCCACCGCCGGGTTGCCCATAAACTAGCCAGCCATGTACGGTGGATTCATTCGGATCGGGAATCTGCACCGATTCAACCGGAAAGTCTGCAGAGAGTGTTCCTACTGCCGTGGGCGCCGGTGCGGTCAAGAGTGCACCGATGGAAAAGATGCCAAGTGTGATTGCGATGATGAAAGCCAGAATCTGGACAGCTATTTTATGTAACATGACTGCTAATAAATAGTTTAAAAGGTAAAATGATTAAGTAACCGGGTTTTAGGTGTTAGATCACAGGATTGAGTTCCAACTTCTTTAATTAGAATGAACGGGTAATTGTATTGATTGTATCCAACTCGTCGATCAGATAAAGCTTCTTGCTGTTTGGACGGGTAGTGAAGATCCAGGATGATAGAGGAATACTTCGTATCTTATATTCCCGGATGTCATGATGTCAGATAAGGATGGTATAACAACAAGGAGCACTTTTGGAAAATTCTACAGGCTGACGAGATGTTCCTGTTATATTGATGATTGCCAGGGTGCAATTGAATTAGGTTGCGTATACCATGAATCTGGTTACATTGAATTTATCGCAAAATCTTTGATCCCATGAAGCAACTCACTGAGATCGAACAACATTGGGCACCATATTATGGAAAATAGAGTACACAGCGAATTTCAGGAAAAAATGTGCTTGTTGGTCACTTCGTTTGCAGAGGAATTACCGGATAGGATTAATGAAATAGAAGCGATATGGAATAGATTGTTGACTGGATGGGATGCGACTGTTTTACAGGAACTTCATCGCGCAGTTCATAATTTGGTTGGCACTGGCAAGATATTTGGCTTTCCGCAGCTGAGTGTTGAAGCGCATGCACTGGAACAAATCCTTAAGAACTTAATGCAGAAATCGGCTTCAGCGGATGATCTGCAGTTAAACCGGATCTTGCAGCAGATTCTTGAACTGAAGAAGATTTCGGCTGAGAAGGAATCCAATGTTGCAAACGATATCACTCAGACGATAGTGGATGAAGATGCGTTTTTCTCAAACCCGAATCCATCCAATCTGATATTTGTGGTGGACGATGATGTGGAAGCGGCGCAGGAGCTCGCGTTGCAATTGCGCTATTACGGCTATGAAGTGGAGGTGTTTAATCATTTAGACAAATTCCAGACGGCTATCAAAGATCAACCCCATGCCATTATTCTCATGGAAACGGAGTTCCCTGGGGACGAAATGGGGGGTATCCATGTTATGGAAGAGATTCAACAGGAGTTGGCGCAACCTGCACAAGTTATCTTTATTTCAGTGCATGATAATATGGATTACCGGCTAGGAGCGGTTCGAGCCGGTAGTGTTGCGTATTTCATAAAGCCATTCAATTCTGTTGAGTTAATTGGCCAGCTTGATTTAATAACAGCATCACAGATTCAGGATTCTTTTCGCATATTGATGGTAGATGATAGTCCAGCGGTACTTTCTTACCATGCTGCGATACTGGAGCAGGCCGGAATGGTCGTGAAAGCGGTAACAGAATCCATGAACCTAATGGCAGTATTGAGTGATTTTAATCCGGATCTGATCCTGATGGATCTGTATATGCCAGGCTGTAATGGTATTGAATTGGCAAAAGTTATCCGGCAGATGGATGGTTTTGTGAGCACCCCCATTGTTTATCTTTCCTCTGAAAATGATTTCAACACGCAATTTGAAGCGCTGAGTCTGAGCGGTGACGATTTCTTGGTTAGACCCATTGATCCTAGACATCTGGTTTCAGCGGTCACATCGCGCGTGATGCGTGCGCGTTCTTTACGCTCTCTGATGGTGCATGACGGTTTGACAAGTTTACTCAATCATACGGCGCTTAAGGAAGAATTAGTGCGTGAGGCGGTGCGCTCCATTCGACTGGATACGCCGATGTCATTTGCTTTGGTGGATATCGATTCCTTTACAAAAATCAATAATAAGTATGGACATGCTGCGGGCGATCGTGTGATTAAGAGCCTGTCTAGACTGTTAAAACAGCGTTTGCGTGGAACAGATATTATCGGGCGATACGGTGGCGAAGAATTCGCTGTCATTATGAATGATACCGATGCGGCGTCGGCTGCAAAAGTGATTGATGAGATTCGCAATGTTTTTTCGCGCCTATTACATCTGAGTCAGGATGAAGAATTCTCAGTCAGTTTTAGTTGCGGCATAGCGGATCTTGCTCATTTCCCGGATGCTGCGAGTCTGAGCGAGGCTGCAGATAAAGCGCTGTTCCAGGCTAAACAGCGAGGGCGCAATAAAGTTGTTGTTAATACAGATGACTAAATGCGCTTATCCAGTCTGTTGAAGTTTGTTTGAATCGCTTACGGTTTGGGATCATCGCTTCGGGTACGCAGCAGACGAGGTGGATGAGTGCCTGTATTTGTTGCGAATTGTTGCTTACTGAAAGCAGCGCGTGAATGCGGATCAGGATCAATTGCCTTGAGTGTTTCGATGATGGCAACACGCGGTGCCAGGCCTGCAGCGTTGGCCACTTGAATGGAAAGCCCGGGGCGTGCGTTGAGCTCAATAATCATGGGGCCTTGGTCTCTGTCCAAGACAATATCCGCTCCCAGGTATCCCAAGCCAGTCATTTCATAGCAGGCGGCAGCCAGTTGCAAGAGTTTGTCCCAATGCGGGATGACTAATTCTGAGAAAGTCTTATGTGTATCCGGGTGGTGTAAGACTGGTTCGCCATACTGCACAGCATGTAACGCATGACCTGTTCCCATATCGATTCCAACGCCCACTGCACCCTGATGTAGATTGGCTTTACCATCGGAGGCATGGGTTGTGAGCCGTAGCATGGCCATAATGGGATAACCGCAGAGTACAATGATGCGCAGATCAGGAATGCCTTCATAACTATAGTCAGAAAAAACCGGATCAAGTTGTATTAACGACTCGATCATGACGTTATCGGGCTTGCCGCCCAAACTATGGAGACCGCTCAGAATATTGGATACATGCCGTTCGATATCCGCCAGTTGTATCGAGTCCCCGCTGGGTTTGAAGTAGAGATTATGATCATGTTCGGTAATCACCAAGATACCTTTTCCACCACTGCCTTTGACCGGTTTTATGACGAACTGGGCGTGCGGGTGGAGTATTTTTTTAAGCAGTTTGACATCATGTTGATATTCCACGGTGCCGAGTAATTTTGGTACGGTGATACCAGCTTTTTGTGCCAGCAGTTTGGTTTTTAGTTTGTCATCAACAAGCGGGTATAAATGGCGTGGGTTGTAGCGGGAGATCAAACCGAAATTTCTTTGATTCATCCCGATGATGCCAAAACTCCTGAGTTTCTTAGCGCTTGCCAGTAACATTGCGTCTTTCCAGAGCATGAAAACGATACAACTCGGATAACCGGTAGCCGGTATATTGTCCAAGAATCAGGATGAGCGCCAGATTGATCAGCATCAGTTCGGGAAAGTTAAAGGTTAGATATTCAATCGTCCGGTTCGTCATAAACAAATAAGCAATAACGGCTGTTAACAGGCTACCACCACCCTGGATAAAGACTTCTCTGGAGCCATCTTCTTCCCATAGAACCGACATGCGTTCAATGGTCCATGACAAGATGATCATCGGGAAGAAAGTTACCGTCATGGCCTGATCAATTCCGAGTTTATTACTGATGATACTGATACTTGCCATAATTGCGATCACCACAATGATCACCGCCGAGATACGTGCTACAAACAGCAAGTTTAAGCGTGATAAGTAAGATCGGATCAATAGTCCTGTGCCAACGACAGTCAGAAAAATGATGATGCCGGTTAGCAAGGTGGTTTGAATCAATGCTAATGCGATCAAAATCGGCATAAATGTGCCGGAAGTCCGTATTCCGATCAACAGGCGCATAATGACAACAATTAATGCACCGATCGGTAATAATAAGATCATTTTGAATGCATTTTGTTGTTCAATCGGCAGGCTGTATATAGAGAAATCGATCAGCCCAGCTTGCTTACTGATGCTGTCACGCACAGCGAGATTTCTGGTTGATTGGGTACTTTTTATGATAGAGAAGGAAATTTTCGAGTTTTTCCCCCCGATGACGTCCAGTAGAGACTGATCGCCACGTTGCCAGACTATGAAGTTCTTGGGTTTCCCGCTGTCTCCGGTATTCTGGTTAAACAAAAGCCATTGACTGCCAATATAAACTTCCACAAAATTGGCAAGCGACAGTCTTTTTCGGCCCTCATTCAGATAGAGTCCACGAACAATATGCGCACTAATACCTTCTGACGCCAGTAAATGAATGATTAAGTGGGTTTTATAATCTTCGCTGGATTGGTCATTGAGGAGTAAGCGTTGATTCTGATCAGGGGTATTGGAGTTTAAAGTTCTGATCAACTCACGGGTAAAGATTTCAGTATTAGCCGATTTGCTGCGAACTTGATCTAATAATGTGATGGCTGCGGTCTTAAGTACCCCATCAAATTCAGGTTTTTCTGGTTCCGCGGGAAGATCTGCTGCTGCAATGGGTGGCTGAATGAATTGGTCAGTTTCATACATACTCAGGCGGTAATAAGCTGTTTGAGGCCCTGATGCCGTTCTTTTGCTCCATTGCGCGCGCCGTCCTGCTGGAGAAGCTAATTCACTAAACCCATAACCGGGCGAAGCAAAATCTTCTTCCATAAAGACAACATTGGGTGTTTGCGGGGGGAGTGCGAACGAGACGATAACGGGATCACCGCGTGCAATGAAATCGATTTTGGCTTCAATTGTCCAGACTGATTTCTTGTCATCAGGCGATAATGGGAATCCCAAAGCAAAGTGCTTATATGAGATCAGACCTATGCCAAGCCCCATAATCAGAAAAACTAAAATATAGAGCCTCAATTTGGGGGACATTACCTGAGATCACCTTGTTTTACTTTATCATTCCTGGCAGTCGTATATTTCTTGCTGACGTCCACGATTGCGAGATCACGTAATAAGTTGCGTCCTATCAGAACCTGATTCTTGAGCTTGCTGCGATCCACCAGCGTAAAATTTATTTGTTCATCAATGTCGGCGATTACAACACGCATTCTAACCACCGGGCGATTTTGTGATTCTTTATTGTTCAGTTCCTTAACCCGGGCATAACGACGCAAGCGCCTGGTTATTTCAGTTTTTTCTCCGGTTTTTGGATTGATGACATTAAATCGCACATGCGGTTTTCCATCCCGCTCGAATTCAACGATATCGATCGCATTCAGAGAGGATGTCTGAGCACCGGTGTCAATCCGTGCATTAAATTCCATACCGGGAGGATCCATGTAAACTTTTTCAATACGGCCTAGTAATGTTCTGGAGTCTGGGGCAAGATGAATTTTCTCAACACCACCGGACACTGTTCGGGTATATCTCACCGTTGTTTTGTCTTTTTGAGTATTTACAGCTGGATTGAGATCGCTCATCGAATCGCATAAACATTCAGTGGTTCTGGAAGGAGAAGCATTTTCTTCTTTGTTGGTCGCTTGATTATTTTCTAATGCTTGTTTTTGTTCCACCAACGCTGCAAATAATGTAACGAGCTCCGATTCTCTAGCATTAATCGCGGTCTCTCGCTCTGAGAGACCGCTCATTTTTGGATTGCAAGCTGATAGCAAGAAGAGTGCGAGAACAAGGGCTAAGCAGTTGCGGAAAATTTTTACGATAGGAAATTCCATAAGTATTCTTTTTTATGCATGGAAGCATTGATAGGGTTTGAAATACTGTCAACTGTAGCTAACCTATTTATCTTGTGTGAGTTATTTCTCTAGGTTATTTCAATTCAATAGACAGTGTTTGATTTTTGTAGGTGCAAGCATACCGGTGAATTTCCAAGCAGTGTGAAGTAATCGTGATTTGATAAGTGCCTGGCACTTCATTTTTGCTATCGAACTTAAAATCAAAATGACCCTCCGCATTACTTGGATAGGATTGATCAACCGCCATCGTGCCATCGGGTCGGATCAGCTTGAAATTCAGCAGAACATCGGGAGCTGGTTGCGCATTGTAGTCTACCCGACCATGCAGAATAACCATGTCTCCGATTTTATATTGTGTTTTTGGATCGATTAGAACAGGTTCTGAGATATGTGTTGCAAATGAATTTTGCATCACACCACATAAAATGAATAGTAATGCGAAAGAAATGCTGTGAGTTTTTTTTGTGTCCATCATAGAATTTGTAAAAGTTGATTACAATTGCTTTGTTTGCAGGAATCAGAAACCGGTTGGGAATCTTTCTGAATTTTCAGAGGTATCCACGTCGTCTATTTCTTTGGTATATAAAGATCTGTGATAGTTCCTTCCGCCATTTCGGCAGCAAATAATACGGTTTCAGAAAGCGTGGGATGCGGGTGAATGGTCAGACTGATATCTTGCATATCCGCGCCCATTTCCAGCGCTAAAACCGTTTCCGCAATCAATTCACCGGCATTGATACCTACCATGCCGGCACCCAGTATACGGCGGGTATTTTTGTCCAGCAGCAGTTGCGTCAATCCTTCTTCGCGTGCCATGGATATAGCACGGCCACTCGCAGCCCAAGGGAAGCTGGCTTTTTCATAGTCAATACCTTGCTTAACGGCTTCTTTCTCGGTCAGGCCCATCCAGGCAATTTCAGGATCGGTGTAAGCGACGGAAGGAATAGTGCGGGCATCAAAGATGGCTTTATGCCCGGCAATAATCTCTGCAGCCAGTTTGCCTTCATAAGTGGCTTTGTGCGCCAGCATCGGCTCACCCACAATATCACCAATTGCAAAAATATGCGGCAGGTTGGTGCGCATTTGGTGATCGACCGGGATAAAACCGCGTTCGTTGACTTGAATGCCGATTTCTTCGGCACCGATAGCGCGCCCATTCGGGCGGCGTCCGACGGCCATTAAAATACAGTCATAGGTTTGCGGTTCCGGTGCATTTTCTCCTTCAAAGGTCACGGTCAGTCCGGATTCATCGGCATTAATCTGAGTCACCTTGGTTTTTAGATAAATCGCTTCGTAGCGTTTCTTGATGCGGCGATGCAGTGGTTTGACCAGATCGGGATCAGCACCTGGGATCAATTGATCCAACCATTCCACCACACTAATCTTGCTTCCGAGTGCGGAATAGACTGTGGCCATTTCCAAGCCAATGATGCCGCCACCGATAATCAGCATGTGCTTCGGCACATTGTTTAGTTGCAGCGCCCCGGTGGAGTCAATCAGCCGCGGGTCATCGTAAGGAAAACCGGGAATACGCGCGACGCTGGAACCGGCTGCGATGATGCAGTGCTCGAAAGAAATCGTTTTTTGCCCGACTGTGGTTTCGACCTGAATCAGATTTGGCGTGACGAATTTTCCGCTGCCGTGGATGACTTCTACCTTGCGTTGTTTCGCCAGTGCTTTCAGGCCTTTGGTCAGTTTTCCGATCACCGATTCTTTCCAGGTGCGCAGCTTATCCATATCGATTTTGGGTTTTCCAAAAACAATGCCTTGCACTTCAACATCTTCTGCTTCCGTGATTACTTTGGCCGCATGAAGTAAAGCCTTGGAAGGAATGCAACCAACATTCAGGCACACACCACCGAGCGTAGCGTAGCGCTCGATTAAAACCACTTTTTTACCCAGATCGGCTGAACGGAAAGCGGCGGTATATCCTCCGGGACCGGCACCAAGCACTACCATGTCGGCGTGAATGTCTCCCGGTGGAATGGATTGCGGTGATATTGGCGCAGAGACTGGGGTAACAATGGGAGCAGCAATTGCTTTTTCGCTGGTTCCGGTTGTGGTTTCTGAGTGCGTTACGACTGCGGGTTGCTCAGTCAATGCCAAAGTCATAATAACCGAACCTTCTGAAACTTTGTCGCCCACTTTGATTTTAATTTCTTGCACCACACCGGTGTATGGGGAAGGTACTTCCATTGAAGCTTTGTCCGTTTCCAGTGTGATCAGCGAAGTTTCCTTCTCAATAGTATCGCCGAGGGAGACGAATAGCTCAATGACTGTAGCATCCTTGAAATCACCGATATCAGGAATCTTTATTTCGACAACTTTTGTCATAACAACCTTTGAGGTGGATTGAGTGCCGGGCACTCGTTCTGTATGAATATGTTTAAAGCAGGTTACTGTCTTAACTGGCCGTCGCCCAGCACGACAAATTTTTGACTGGTCAATCCTTCCAAGCCGACCGGGCCGCGTGCATGGATTTTGTCGGTCGAAATGCCGATTTCAGCCCCCAGGCCATATTCAAATCCATCGGCAAAACGCGTCGTGGTATTGATCATCACCGAGCTGGAATCCACTTCACGCAGAAAACGCCGCGCCCGCGTATAGTTTTCCGTGACAATCGCATCGGTATGTTGCGAGCCGTATTTCGTGATGTGATCAATCGCCTGATCCAGTCCATCGACAATGCGGATGCTCAAAATCGGCGCCAGATATTCTTCATACCAATCCTGTTCAGTGGCTGGATTCATCTGTGGAATAATACTGCAGGCTGCTGCATCACCGCGTAATTCAACACCCTTATCAAAATAAATCTTGCTCAGCGCAGGCAATATTTTCTGTGCAATGCCTGCATGGATCAGCAATGTTTCCATCGTGTTGCAGGTGCCATACCGCTGCGTCTTGGCATTGTCGGCAATGGCGACGGCTTTATAAAAATCAGCCTGATCGTCAATGTACACATGGCACACGCCGTCCAGGTGCTTGATTACCGGGATGCGCGCTTCATTGGCAATCCGTTCGATCAATCCCTTGCCGCCGCGCGGCACAATCACATCGACAAAATCTTTCATCGTGATCAATTCGCCCACTGCCGCGCGATCGGTGGTCTCGATCACTTGCACCGCTGTTTCCGGCAACCCGGCCACCTGTAATCCTTCTTTGACACAAGCGGCGATCGCCTGATTGCTATGAATCGCCTCCGACCCGCCGCGCAAAATGGCGGCATTTCCCGCTTTCAGGCACAAACCCGCGGCATCAGCTGTCACATTCGGGCGCGCTTCATAAATAATGCCGATAACACCCAAAGGCACGCGCATTTTTCCCACTTGTATGCCGGAAGGGCGATAATTCAATCCGCTGATCTCGCCCACCGGATCAGCCAGCGCTGCAATCTGCAACAGACCTTCCGCCATTGTCGCCACGCCTTTGGCCGACAAAGTCAAACGGTCGATCATAGAAGCTTCCAGACCTTTAGCGCGTGCATTGTCCAGATCTTTGGCATTGGCTGCTAATAATAGCTTTTCATCCCGGTGAATGGCATCCGCCATTGCAGTCAGTGCACGATTCTTCGCCGCCGTGTCCGCTTTGGCGACCAAGCGCGAAGCCATGCGTGCTTCCTGGCCGACGGATTGCATGTAACTTTTGATGTCAGTGGTATCCATAGATTAATTTTAATAGGGAATCGATATCAAACGGTAAGTAGTTCGGAATTATAGTACAAGATGATAGTTATATTGTTGGCGCCGGGTTTAAATTGACCAGGCGTTATCGCGACATAGCGTACTACACCACTGTGGATAAGTCGATCAGACTGAAATGCTTGTTCCTCTATTGATTCTGTTCAGTTATAGATGAGTGGTAACAGCGAAGCACCCTCCAGTGTTAGGAATGTGCTGAATGATGGAATGAGAGAATAGATCTATTTGGGCCGCGGGCGTGGCAGCTTCGCCTGCATCGCATGGAGCCGCCCGGCACGTAACTCAACGACGGCTTTTGCTACGGCGAGCGCGACATTGCGTGTTTCTGCCTGTACTGCGATATCCTTGTCCAGGACATCATGACTGGTCGCATAGGGTTCGAAGTATCCGATGTAGCGATCCAGGCGTGCCTGAGCTCCGGCATCAATAAAACCCATCCAGTCGAGCCAGTCGGACAAAGAACGGCGCGAACCTTCAATACCGGCCACATCACCGTGGACAATTACTCCGTAGGCGCGTCCAGCGAGGTGCTGCGGGTAATCCCATCCGGCCATCTCAAGTTCTTTCGCTTTGCCCGCATTCTTGCCCGATGTCGATGTAGGNNGCCATCCAATCATTGTTTTGATTGAGAGAGTGATTGGGGTAACAACTACACGGCCAGTGACACAAAGGCATTGCTGTCGACACACATCCCTTGCATGGGTGGATGTTACGACCATATTCCGAGGTAATCAGACTCAGATCGAGTACATCAACCTGGATATCAGCCTGTTCCAATGTTTCGCGAACAATCTTCAACAGCCGGAAGGATTTGGACATCTCGCCTGGACAGGTTCCATCATTGCGTGCCGAGCCGCAGATCAGTAACGCTCGAGATGGCGTTGAAGGGTCACTCCAGCGCCGTTGAGCTTCTTCTATACGCTGCTTTGTAGACAGCCATTCGACTGATAATTCGTAATCCGGATCAACATATCCCGGACCTGCTTTCTGTGTAAAGGGTGCCTTGCGGCCATCGGTGTAAGCTTGCCAAGCGACCTCTTCAAGCCGTGCGATGGATTCATCTTCGCTTCGGAACGCGGGATCAATGAATGTGGCACGGAATCGAACGCTAAATTCAGCACGATTAAGCCGACCTGATGTCTGGCCCTTGCGAATCTCGATCACCTTTGATGTCACTGCTGAATTGTCCGGATAGGTGTTGTTGCCGGGATGGTTTTCCATAAATTACTCCTTTATGCATGAGAAGCGATGACAGATAGATGGCAATGTGTATTGCCAACAAGATTTATCGAATGCAGAGTAATGGTCTGGTGAGTTTGCCGTCTGTGCGCTAACTAACTCAGAGCGAGTTTATGGCCGTTACCGCACAGCATGTGGCTTCCTAATCCTGTTAATCGGTGTGCGGAAGTTACCAGAAAATATTGCCGGGATTTATCTGTGATGGAAACGGCTTTGCCCAAGGGCGAAGCCGTTTATTTTTTGATGATTACTTTATTAAGGCCATTCTTTTTTATTACCACGCTCATCGACTACCAGATGTTTAGCAGGCCGTTGAAAAACGTTTTCGAGGTAGCCGATGCAAGGCAAAAACAGGCGAAAAAGCNNGATAGTTTTTCAACGGCCTGTTAGTGCCTTCAGGCAAAATCTGGAGAGTTTTCAGGAATTCAATGACTGAATTCTGATGTGCCTCACTGAGAGCTGCCCACTTGACATAGGTACCATATGCCTCGCCACGATGTGCTTCGATAGCCTGACGCATAGTGGTATATTGCCCATGATGAAAATATGGCGGCTCATTAGNNTACCCCAGAGTTTTCGCGTCATAAAATGAGAATTTCCTGCAAAAAACTCAGTTGATCCTTCAAGCGCATTCTGATCAATTGGTTCTCGATTTGGATCGCCTGGTCCACTGGTAATATCATGTAGTTTTAGATCGGTAAAAGCGGGCACCCAAACTATTTCCTTTTCAACTTTCAATCTTGGTTGATCAAGATTTTCTTCTGTAAAATCAAATTTATATTCCTGAGTGTTGCCCGTTTGCAAGTTGCCCTTGGGATTAAAAGGATTCGGTTCACTATAGATCCATCCTTTTTTATCTAAGGGTAGTTTAGGCACATGGCAACCCGAACATCCAATATTTTGGAAAAACTGCTCACCAATACGAACAGCCGCCTCAATTTCAGGATCATTAGGAATCACCCGGCCAGGCACTGCAAGTTGCGCTTGAAATAAAGTTACTGCAGT
>CXWL01121628.1_pt1 | contig 14955 bp, 13 predicted proteins | sample 590931 | NCBI WGS metagenome assembly CXWL01 (sample SAMEA3498368, study PRJEB10139) | groundwater metagenome | biome: water well; material: biofilm material | place: Germany | collected 2015-04-27 | reverse complement strand
TGTTCCGAGTCTTCCCACTGGACCACGAACTTGCCGCTGGTCGCGGTTTGATTCACGACCCGGAAATCCACCAACGCGCCGCCGCCGCCCGTGTCCTTGAAAAGCCGCATAGCGGGCTGGATGACAACAAACTTGCCCGCCGCACCGGGAACCGGAATGCTGATACGCGGCGTTGACGTGGCCAGGGCCACGCCGTAGGTGTTGACCCTGAACGCTCGGGTGTTGTTGGCAGGTGCGGAGATATCCGTCCTGATTCTGTTCGTGTGAGCGTAGAGCGCCGCCCCCGCAATCTTGAAGCCGCCGTAGCCCGTAGGCGCTTCGGGGCAGATGCCCATCGCGCCGGACAGGGCGGTGAGTGTCTTGTCGCTGCAGAAATTGTTGGTGTCAGCAGCCGTGCGGCCGATCGTCCACTTGGTTCCGGTGGCGTAGAGGCCTTCCGCGCTGCCGATGCGATCGGTGAGAGTGGTTACGTCCATTCCGGTGATGTCGTTGGTCCACTGGTCGGAATCGTACGACGTCACGCTGGCATTGAAGTTGATGATGCTGGAGCGCCTGCACGTGCGTTCGCCAAAGGTGGCCACCGTCGTGTCGTTGAAAGGGTCGATCCATGTTTCAACGGTCATGCCCAGCGCCAAGCCTTTGGCATCCGGCGTTGCGAAAGCAGTCGTCGGCGTTGTCTTGCCCGCGAGATACCGAAGAGATTCGAGATACATCTCGCCGATCGGGTTACCCCAGCTTGTGCATTTCCCCTCCGTCAAACCAATGGTTTCGAAATTGCACTGATCGAGCCCCGTATAAGTCCCGTCGCCGTAGTCGTAACCGTAGATCCTCATGGCGTTCAGATTCTTCACGATGCCGTTGCCCGTGGCCGAGGTGACGAACTGGCCTGTAAGCGGATCGACTTCGTTGCTGAATGTCGAGATGTTCTTGCGTAGGACCCCACCGGAGATGTTCTTGTCGAAGCTGCCCGTCAGCAAACCGAACGCAGCTTCGTTGCGCTCGCCATATTTTTGGAGAAGCCCGATCGGCTTGTACTTTCCGGACGGATAGAGCTTGCACCGGCTCGACTCGTCGGTGGTGAACGATGCGGCGCCGCCCGTGCCGGGGTTGCACACCTCGACGCGCACGACATAGGTGCCCTTTTCGATGCCGGTCCCGAGTCCTTGACCATTGCGACTGGGGTTGCCACCTTGTGCATTGATGCCCGTCACTGCCGCTTGATTGCCGTTGGCGATGCCGTCCTTGGCGTTGTTCAGCGTGTCGCTCTTTGTCGGACCTGACCAATAGCACTGCCACCGCTCGTTTGCATTCCACAGCGAGTAGTTGCCCCTGGCGACCTGCATGAGAGGCAAACCGGGCGCATTGTGTGAATACTGGTTCGTGCCGTTCCTGAAGGTCGCGTTGCAGATCGTGATTTCGGCTTCGTTGAAGGGGGTCAGCTTCGCGATGTCGGAGCCTGCGTAGTACTTGGCGAATGCGTGTGCATCGGTCGGCAGGTGCGCGCGTTCCAGCACGGTCGTGCCCGTGGTCGCATTGCCGTCGGTGCTGCGATAACCGCCGTAGAGAATTCGGCGGACCACGTCCATGCGCGTCATGGTCGCCCAGTTCAGGAAGTTGCCGTTCCACTCCCCAGCTTGCCCGCAATACCTGTCGGTGCCGACTTTGCGTGCAGACTCATAGCGGTTGTTGGCGGTGGAGTACAGGTAGCAGCGCTGGTTGTCGAAGTACCCGTAGTAGTTGTACGAATGCTTGTATTGCGTCTCGACCACGCCGTCACCATCGAGATCGGAGAACTCGTTATAGGCCTTGTAGAAGAGCTGATGGTCTCGAGACAGATTGAGCATCACCATCGGTGATCCTTTGGTCTCTGTCAGGTAAGGCGGGAGTGGCGTGAAATTGACCGCCGCCGCCGGCATCGCGAACACGGCAGTCGCCAGGAGAAGGATCGCCGCGAAGATGCGGTGGAGCCGTTGAATGTGGCAATGAATCATTTCAACGCTTTCACAGAAGTTTGGAGCATGACTTGGGTACTGTCTTTGGCGCCATATCCGACGGCGGACACGCGGAACACAAAGGCCTCGCCGAGCTTGAAATACTCGATGAGATATCGGGGTTGTTGCGAGACGACAGGCAAAGCAGCCGCGCCCGTGTAGGTGCCGTAAACCACCGCCTTGCTGCTGGCAGTGGTCGACCAGTTTGTCTTTTCTTCCCATACGGGTGCTGCGTCGTTGGGCAAGCAAAGCCCGTCGTTGCAAGCCGCCGTGAAGATGTCTGCGGTTTCCGGCGAAATGGGCGTCGTACGGCAACTGGCAGTTGCGCATGCGCCGGCGATGTCTTTCTCGGCATCACGCAACGCAGACTCGGCTGCTTGAAACGCCAAGGTGCGATCGGCCTCGTTACCGGCGATGAGTGCCGAGAACGTCGAGCTCTGAATCGCTGTTACGCCAAGGATGCTGAGGATGACAAGGAAGATCATCACCATGAAAAGCGATAACCCTCGCTGCCGATGCAACGAGGCGACAGAAAAGCGGCGGGCGCTGTGCGACATGTTCATAGCGAGGCGGTATTTCTCAGCGCAACCGTCGTGCGCAGCGTGCGATAGCTCTCCGACGGAGTCGATGCAATAGAGTTGCCGTAGCAGTCTGTGTACTGCGTGCCCGAGTCGTTACCAGCGGTCTGTATGGTTCTGGCAAGAACACACAGTTCGATGGCGGCAATGTCTTGCCATGCAGCGGCTGTCGTCGGCTTGGCGACCAGGGCGCCTTTCGAGGACACATAGCCGACGGACAATTGTTCGATCCCGGGTACGAGGGGCTGTACCTGGAAGGACGCCGTGCCGCGCACACCATCCACGACGGGCGTGCTGTCTGAAACGCAGCTCAGCTGCCCCATCGATTTCGTTCCGCCAGGCGTCTGCACGCTGATCGTCGAAATGAAGACGTAGGCGCGAGCCTCGTAGCTCTGAACGCCGAATTTCTGCTTGCTTGCGGCAGCTTCATTGGTGCAGCCGAACCCTTGTTGTTTGCCGGCGCTGGAAGCGAACGCATCCGTCTCGTAGCGCGTAACGATCGAAGCTGAGGGCATTACGCCGGCAGGTGCAGCTGTCCGGCAAGCCAGGTCTGCAAGCGAGGTCGCGGCGGTGGCGTTGACGAAGCCGAAGGCGCATCCGTCCAGTTTGTCTGCCAGCGGCATCTGGGCATCAGGTGCAGTAGGGTCGATCATCACGAAGCCGGCGCTCTGGATGTACTTGGTGATGAGATCGAGAGCGAAGCGGCCGTTCTCTTCCATTTGCGAGTTCTCAGACACGGCGTTGTACGACCGCTTCGAATAGAGGTAGATGGCCGAGGCGGCCGCGACGACGATCAGGCCGATCGCAATGCCGACCATCAGCTCGATCAGCGTGACGCCTCTGTTTCGGCGTTCGCCGCGCGGTGGGTGTCGAGTGTTCATGGAGTCAAGAAATCGCTGATCAAGGGGTGATCGAGAAGCGACGGCAGCGCACGCCGTCTTCGGCGGTGGGGCAGCAGTTGCGCCAATCCACACCTGTCAGGCTGGCGCTGCAGACCTGAGACCTGCCAGGCGCCCCGTTCGATTGCACGAAGTCCTTGTCGAAGTACATCAGGTTGATGACAAGGCCGCCTGATTTCGTGCCGGTGACCTGCATTGATCCCTGAGGCAGGGAGGTCTGCGCCTTTTGAAGAAGCCCTGCAATGTCGTCGGCTGCAATTTGTGCAGGCGTACATGTTCCGGAAGTGCGGCAACCCAACGTGGGGAGCGTTGCCGCTTTTCCGGTGGCGTAGGCGGATGTGTACTGGTAGTCGGTCTCTCCGGCCTTGGGGTTGGCCCGAACCCGTTCGGCAAAGTTTCCTGTCAGTTCGGCCACGCGATGCGTGGACCAAGCGGATTTCTGAAAAGTCAGGGAAGCGAGTTGCAGTCCAGCGACGCCGATCAGGCCGAACGACATGATCACAATGGAAACAAGCGCCTCGATCAAGGTCGCCCCCGCCTGAGAGCGAGGGCCGTTTGGAGTACTCATGGTCATCGTGGTTGGAGCATTGCTAGAAGTCAGGGCAACTGGTCGCCGTATAGGCGGTGACGCGCACACGGCCAGCCTTGCTGATGCACACAGTGCGTCCGAAGCGGGCCTTGTAATTGGCATCCGTCGACGGGGCGTATATCTTGAAAGAGCGAGCGGTGCGCGCGAAGCCCGCGCTACCGAATATGACGCTGTCGCCAGAAGATTCGAATGCGGCTTGGCCCGTGCCCGAATCGACGGCAGCAAGAATCTTCAAAGGTACGTCGGCCGCGTCGCGATCACCATCTCCGTTGACGTCCACAAAAGCCTGCAGCTCGAAAGTCTGCCAATCGCTGCCTGACTGACAGCCGATGGCGCTGGCTCGCTTTGGACAGATGATTACGTCTTGATTTCGAACGATGGCCTCGCTTCGAGCGAGGTTGACCAGTCCTACGAAACCATTGACGTTCGAAGAGAGTCGGTTGCTCACCACGAAATCGCGCATGTTCGGTAGTGCCACGGCCACCAGCACGGCCAACACGGCGATGGTGACCAGCAACTCGATTAGCGTGAAGCCGGCAGAGTCGTAGCGCCCACTAGCGGCCCGTCGCCAGGCTATTTGCCGCATCATCAAAAAACCTTTCCGGCCGCAGCCGACATGCAAGGGTAGAACAACTGGAAACAGTTGTTGGAGAATGTCTCTAATTGTTTTTTTGTGCAAAACCACTCATCTGTTGCCAAGGACCATTCGTCGGCTTGGCCGGTCGGCACAATCCGCGGGATGGCATTGAGTTCCGCATCAGCCCAAGCGAGCATTTGTTTGCGTGTCGCGCTGATTGCCTTTCCGTTTCTCTGCCCTTTTGTAGGTGGACCATCCGTCACTGTTTGGCAGTTGCTCACGACATGGGCCTGCTTGTCGGCTTTGCTGATCGCTGGTCCAACGGGAAGTCCACGCCGTCGGATCTGCCTTGCCCTTGCGGCGGTATTGGTAGGCTTCCCGCTGTCCAATTCCGGCGGAGCCTCGTCCTGGATAGCTGTCTATGCCGTCCTGGCGGGCATTGCCGCGGCCGCATGCGTCGGCACGGGAATGGTTCAAGGGAGGTCATTCATGCCGGCCGCGCTCGCGGCAGGCCTTTTGGCTGGGGGTTTGGTGAGTGCCATTCTTGGCGTGCTTCAGTACTACGGCCTTACCGCTTCCCTTGTCCCTTGGACCACCTCCCCGTCCCTCGGCCAGGCCTACGGCAACCTCCGCCAGCGCAACCAGTTCGCGACGCTGATCAGCATGGCCTTGGTTGCGGCGCTATGGCTCCATGCGGCGCATCCCTCGATCCGCGCCCGGCGCGGGTTGATGGCCGCGGCGTTGTTGCTCCTTGTCGCCGCAGCCGCTTCAACGTCTCGCACGGGCCTACTCCAGCTGCTGTGGATCATCGGCGTGGCGAGCTTCATTGCCAGACGGGAGCGCCGACGCTCGAGCACAGAAGAAGTCGCGTCAACGCCGCGCCTTCCGTCTCCGCTGCGCCTGCTGTCGACGATCCCGCTTTATTTCGTCATCGCCTGGACCTTGCCTCAATTGGTGGGCGGGGGCGGCGGCCACGTCGAAGGCATGTTCCAGCGCTTGCACAGCGGCGCCTCCGACGACCACGGCCGGCTCGTCCTCTGGCACAACGTGCTCACCCTGATCGCCCAGCGCCCCTGGACCGGATGGGGCTGGGGCGAGCTGAGCTTTGCGCACTTCACCACCTCTTATGCCGGCGCGCGCTTCACCGAAATCCTGGACAACGCCCACAACCTGCCGCTGCACCTCGCCGTCGAACTCGGCATCCCCGCGGCCGTCCTGATCTGCGGAGGATTCATCTGGATGGTGATCGCTGCAAAGCCCTGGCGAGAGCGAGACCCCACCCGCTTGATGGCGTGGGGCATGCTGGGCGCGATCGTTCTTCACAGCTTGCTCGAGTACCCGCTCTGGTACGGACCGTTCCAGCTGGTGTTCGGGTTGTGCCTCGGGATCCTGTGGCCGGCCACCGGCGTGGCGAGTCGTTCTGCCTCGACAAGCATGAAGCCAAGGTGGCGCGAAACCCGCGCGCTGCCTTCGTTGGCAGCTGCGATCCTGCTGGCCATCGTCGCCTACGCCAGCTGGGACTACATCCGCATCAGCCAGATCTATCTGCCGCGCGACGAGCGCCTGCCTGCCTATGCAGACGACACGCTTTCCAAACTCGAGGGCTCATGGCTTTTTGCGCGCCAGGTGGACTTTGCAGAGCTCACGCTGACCGAGGTGACGCCAGCCAATGCGGCGAGGCTGCATGCACTGGCCGAGCGGACTTTGCATTTTTCGCCCGAGCCGCGCGTCATCGTCAAGCTGATCGAAAGCGCCGAATTGCTGGGGCTGGGCGACGAGGCCCGGGCGCAAGCCGAGCGCTTCAGGATTGCATTCCCAGCCGCGTTCGCTCGATGGCTGGACGCAAAGCAGGGCGATGCGCCTGCGCCGTAAGCTTCTTTTCGCCGAAGCGCGCGAGGGCGCTCAGTCGGCAGCCGCCACCCAACTCCCCGACTTCCCCCCATGCTTCTCCAGCACATGCACATCCGTGATCCGCATCCCCCGGTCCACCGCCTTGCACATGTCGTAGATCGTCAATAGCGCCACCTGCACCGCCGTCAGCGCTTCCATCTCCACACCGGTAGGCCCGACGGTTTCGACGGTCGCCGTGCAAGCCACTTGCGGCGCACTGCCCGCATCCGCCAGTGCAAACGCCACGGCCACCCGTGTCAGCGCCAACGGATGGCACAGCGGAATCAGATCACTCGTCTTCTTCGCCGCCTGGATCCCGGCGATCCGCGCGATGCCCAGCACATCGCCCTTCTTCGCAGTGCCGGATTCGATCAGCGCCAGCGTCGCCGCCTGCATCTCGATGCGTCCCGTGGCCACGGCCACGCGGTGGGTGGCGGGCTTGGCNNGGGTGAACGTTCGATTTGAAGATGCATCATACGAGCCCGAGCCATGGACGAGGAATGCTGCGCTTGACTCCCTCCGCAAAGCCAAAGACCACCGCAACGCCCACCCTGCGCGCGCTATGTGCTTCCGTTTTGATAGCGGCGCAGGCCCTGTTGCCGATACCCGCCGGCGCGCAGATGCAGTCGATCCTCCCCGGCCTGGGCGACGGCGGCGAAATGACCGCCAGCGCCGAGCGCAGCCTCGGCGACCAGATCGCCCGCGAGCTGTACCGCGACACCGACTACATCGACGATCCGGTGATCGCCGCTTACGTGCAAGAGATCTGGCAGCGCCTCTTGACCGCCGCCCGCGCGCGCGGCGAGCTCACGCCCGAGCTGGACGAGCGCTTCGCCTGGATCGTCGTGCTGGGCCGCGACCGCAACATCAACGCCTTCGCGCTGCCGGGCGGGTATCTCGGCCTGAACCTTGGGCTGGTGGCCGCGGTGGGCAGCCGCGACGAACTGGCGACGGTGCTCGGCCACGAGCTCTCGCACGTCACGCAGCGCCACATCTCCCGGATGATGAGCAAGCAGGGCAAGCAGATGCCGCTGATGATCGCGGGCCTCATCCTCGGAATGATCGCCGCCAGCAAGAGCCGCAACGGCGACGCCGGCCAGGCCGTGATCATGGGCAGCCAGGCGCTCTTCATGCAGAACCAGCTGAGCTTCTCGCGCGACATGGAGCGCGAGGCCGACCGCATCGGCTTCGGCGTGATGACGCAGGCGGGCTTTGCGCCGCAGGGCGCTGCCGCCATGTTCGAGAAGCTGCAGTACGCCTCGCGCCTGAACGACAACGGCTCCTACCCGTATCTGCGCAGCCACCCGCTCACGACCGAGCGCATCTCGGACATGCAGGGCCGCTTCCAGTTCCGCATGGACACCGCCCCCGCGCTGCCGCTCGCGATGGACCACGCAATGATCGCCTCGCGCGCCCGCGTGCTGACACGGCCGGGGGTCGACGTGCTGCGACTCTGGATCCAATCGGCCGCGAGCGGCGAGTTCGCCAAGAGCACGCCGGCCCAGCAGGCCGGAACGCTCTACGCGGCGGCGCTGGCCGCCAAGGAGTTGCGCGACTACAAGGCCGCGCGCACGCTGGCCGAACGGCTCGTCGCGCGCACGGCGGAAGATCCGGCTGCGGCGAAGCAGGCGCGCTGGCTCAGTGCCGAGATCGAACTGGCGGCCGGCGCTCCGGCCAAGGCCGCCGCGCTGCTCGATGCCAGGTCGAAGGAACGCCCCGAGATGATCCTTGCGGCCGAAGCCGCGACCGCCACGCGCCAGCCCGAGCCGATGATTCCCGTGCTGCGCGACTGGGTGGCCGCCAATCCGCGCGATGCCACGGCGTGGCGCGTGCTGGGCAACCTGTACGGCGCGCAGAACGACACGCTGCGGGCGGTGCGCGCCGATGCCGAAGCCAACGTGGCGATCCTCGACTACCCTGCGGCGCGCGATCGCTTCAAGGCGGCGCAGGAACTGGTGCGCAAGTCGGGCGCTTCGGGCGCGCCGATCGATCACTACGAGGCGTCGATCATCGACACCCGCGCACGCGCCGTCGATGTGCTGGTCAAACAGCAGGCGGAAGAGCCGCCGCTGAGGTAGCGGCCGTCGTCCTCAGCGCTTGGAGAGCAGGCCGCCCAGCGCGGTCTCGATGAGAAGGCCCAGCAGCGAGTAGATCAGCGAGCCGATCAGCGCGGCCACGAAGCCGTTGACGTGAAAGCCGCCGAGAAGCCCCGACGCGGCCCAGAACAGCAGCGCGTTGATCACGAAGAGGAAGAGCCCGAGCGTGACGATGGTGACCGGCAATGTCAGCACCACCAGCACCGGCCGCACGATCATGTTGAGCAGCCCGATCACCGCGGCTGCGATGAGTGCGGAGCCGAAGCTCGCGACCTGGACACCTGGGTAGAGATAAGCCACTGCCAGCAGCGCGACGGCGCTGAGCAGCCATTTGAGGATGATGCGCATGCGGCGCAGGATACCCCAGAGNNCCCATGCCCATCACCGCGCCGGGAAAGGCCCAGCCCGATTGGCGGACGGGCGTCTGCTCGGGCGTGACGGGCTCCAGGTCGACGCCGACCTTCGGGCGGCGCGCATCGACCACATGGGATGCGCCGTGCTCGCGCTTGAGTTGCACCGTCAATTCCGCGAGCGGCCCCTTGGCCAGCACCGGCGTCACTTGGCCGCCGTTGCGCTCGAGCAGTGGGAGCAATTGCGCCTGCACCTTGCTGAACCACTTGGCGCGCCAGTTCTCGCGTGCGCTGTGGCTCACCCACTTGCTGATGCGATGCGTCATGCGCGGCGCGCAGGCCACGAGCACCCAATGGCGCGCCACGACGCTGTTGGCATCCGGCGCGAGTTCGGCGAACTGCTCGCTGGCATACACGGCGTCGTCGACATAAAGAATGATCTTTTCCATGAGTGCTCCTTCAGATAGTTAGAGTGGCAGAGACTGGTTTGGACAGGAAAGTTTCTCAGCGAAGTTTCTGGCGATCAATGGGGTATGCCAGTGCTCAGCCGGTCGTCACGGCCGTTGCCGGCTTGTTGCGGGCCTGGCGCATGGCCACCCACTTGCCGATCGCGAGCACCAGCAGGGCGCCACCGATGCCGGCTGCGTACTTGATCGTGTCGGTCTGCGGCACCTTCGGCACCCAGGTCCAGTTGGCGGGGTTCGCGAGCGCCGGGTCGGACACGGCCATCGTGCCGGCGATCCAGCCGAGCAGCATGCCGCCCAGCGTGATGATCATCGGGAAGCGGTCCATCAGCTTGATGACCAGCTGGCTGCCCCAGACGATGATCGGAATGCTCACCAAGAGGCCGAAGATCACGAGCGGCATCTGGTGGCCTTCGCCCGCACCCTGTGCGGCGCCGGCGATGGCGATCACGTTGTCCACGCTCATCACGAGGTCGGCCACGATCACGGTCTTGACGGCGCCCCACAGCTTGTCGCTGCCGCTGATGTTGCCGTGCGCGTCGTCATGTTCGGGAGCGAGCAGCTTCACGCCGATCCACAACAGCAGGAGGGCACCCACGAGCTTCAGGAACGGAATGGCCAGCAGTGTGAGCGCGAAGAAGATCAGGATCACCCGCAGCACGATGGCGCCGGCGGTGCCCCACAGGATGCCCTGGGTGCGTTGGGCGGGCGGCAACTTGCGGCACGCCAGCGCGATGACAACGGCGTTGTCGCCGCCGAGAAGGATGTCGATCATGATGATCTGACCGACGGCGACCCAGAATTCCGGGGTCATGAACTGTTCCATAGGTTCCTCTTGTCTTCGCGCCGTTCCTGCCGTTCCTTGATTGGATCTCGACGGGCAGGCGCATATCGATGCGTTTCGATTCATCCCGCACGGGGCTGGTCGAAAGCGAGGAAACGAAGGCGCCGGGTGTGGACTCCGGGGACTTGCGAACGCTTCGACCAAACCTGCGCAGGTTCAAATCGAAGGTCTTGCTCGACAGCGCCTGCGCCAGTGCGCATGCGTTGTCCGAAAGGCCGGAAGTGTTGTGCTTCGTATTGACGACCTGTCGATGTCCGCCGTTGTCCACGGCGGTCGGGAGCTACTCCCCTTCGTGGGCGGGATTAAAGCATCGAAGCTCGCGGCGTGGCAACCGAAAGTTTTCAGGCATCCGAAGAGAACCGCTCGGGAGGGCCGATGAACAGGGGCTTGCGTGCTATCTGATTTGTAGCAACCATGTCCCTTCGAGGCTGCGGGACATTGGCGGACTATGATCGCCGCTCGCTGCTTTTTCACTCCCCCATGGCCGCCATTCACATCACTGACATCGAGGCCGCCATCAACCACTGGCGCGCGAAAAGTCCCTCGCCCGACGGCATCACGCTGGCGCCCGAATTGCGCGCGCTGGCAGAGGTCTACGCGCTCATGGTGTTCCACCACGAGGACGAGGTCGACGAGGTCGGCTTTCCGCCCAAGGCCTGGGCCGCATGGCTCGACTGGTACCACAGCACCCCCGACACGCCCTGCATCGCGATCTGCTCCACCAGCCAGGGCGACGACGAATGCAAGGGCTGCGGTCGCAGCTTCGACGAAGTGCAGCACTGGCCCGCGATGACGCCGGTCGAGAAGCGCGTGACCTGGCGCCGCATCACGATGGAAGACTCGGCGTGGCGCTTCAACAAGTACGCCGAGCGGGCGCGCGAAGCCGAACCGCCCAAGTGGCCTGATGGGCCCGACGACCCCGCCGAACCCGACGATCCCGACGATCCCGCCGAACCCCTCGGTCCCGACGACACGCCCTGAAGAGGCCATCGCCGTGCGTCGTCTTGCCCAAGCGCCCAATCTCGCCATCGCGACCCTGTGGGTGCACGCCCTGCGTGAAGACGGTGTCGAAGCCACGGTGCAGCGCGAGTTCCTCGGCGCGGTGATGGGCCAATTGCCGCCCGACCAGTGCCTGCCGGAAATCTGGATCGACGACGAGAGCCAGTTCGATCGCGCCAAGGAATTGCTGCATGCGGTGCAGCATCGGCCGCAGCACGACTGGCAGTGCGTGTGCGGCGAGCGGATCGAAGGTGGTTTCGAGCAGTGCTGGCAGTGTGGCGAAATGATGCCGGCGGCCTAGCGCTGCGGAGGCCGAAGCGCTACTTCCAGCGCAGCAGTTCGACGTCGATGCTGTGGGTGCCGTCGCCCAATGTGAGCGTGTTTTCCTGGATCGTCGCCTGCAGCTGCATGCTGCGCTGCGCGAGCGCAGCCAGCGCCTGCGAGGCTTCGGTCGGCACGCGGTAGACCTTCAGGTTCTGCGGCCGCGTCAACTTGTTCTCGATGCCGCGCCACCAGATCTCGGCCGCGTGGTTGAAGCAGTAGACGATCACTTCGTCCGCCTTGCCGCAGGCCTTGATGATGGGCTTGTCCTCGGGCTGGCCGACTTCGACCCAGATCTTGACCTCGCCCGTGAAGTCGCGCAGCCACACATCGGGCTCCTCGACGTTCGAGAGGCCCGCGCCGAAGGCCAGCGTGCCGTCGCCCTGGCAGATGTCCTGCAGCTGATGCGCGTTGAGCGCGAGCGCGACGAGCCGGATCATCATCCGTTCGTCGGTCTCGCTCGGGTGGCGCGCCAGGGTCAGCGCATGGTCGGCGTAGTAGCCGTGGTCGATGTCGGCCACCGCGAGGGTGGCCTTGAAGATGGTGGATTTGAGGGCCATGGGTGCGCGAGTGTATGCCCGCGCTCCCCTGGCNNTCGAACAGGTTCTTGATGCCGACGGCCAGCTTCAGGTTGCTCATCGACGGGCCGAAGTCGTAGGCGGCGCGCAGGTTCGCGGTGCTGTAACCCGGGATGTTGCCGAAGCGGCCGTTCGAATCTTCGAGCGTGATGTACGGCTTGCCATCGTCCGGCGAGCCCGGCGAGCGCTGCTTCGACTGCGCATACACGTCGGCATTCAGCGTCCACGGACCGCGCTCGTAGCGCGCACCCAGCGTCAGGATCTGGCGCGAATAGAACGGCAGGTCGCGGCCGGCGAAGTTGCCGGCCTTGGAGGTGGCCTGCGTGTACGTGTACGTGCCCGACACCGACAGGCCCTTGAGCGATGCGCTCAGGTCGCCGAGGTCGTAGCGCAGCGCCGATTCCAGGCCGCGGTGGCGCGTGGCGCCCAGGTCGGTCCACTGGCCGACATCGCCGGTGATGGAGCGCGCCAGCAGCAGCTCCTTGTCGAAGTTGATGTTGAACAGCGTCAGCTCGCCGCTCCAGGCCTCGCCCTTGTACTTCGTGCCGATTTCGTAGGTCTTGGCCTTCTCGGGATGCAGGCTGGTGGTGGACTGCGCGAGCTGGGCGTACTGCTGCGGGCCGAACGACACGCCGGCATTCGCGAACAGCGACCAGCGCTCGCTCGCGCGGTACAGCACCGACAGCGTCGGAAGCACTTCGTTGGAATCGATCTTCGGATAGATCGCGTTCGTGATGCGGTTGTTTGCCACGGTGAACACGTCGTTGTGCGAGCTGAAGGACTCGTAGCGCACCCCGGGCGTGACCGTCCAGTTGCCGAAGTCGATGCGGTCGTCGATGTAGAACGCGTGCGCGACGGTGCCGCCCTTGCTGGTCTGGAAGGGGGACTGGGTGCGGTTGTAGGCGTTTTCCAGAGGCGAGGGCGTGTAGTAGACCGTGCGCGAGGCCACCTCGGAGGCTTGTTCGCGCAGGTAGCGGAAGCCGACGCTGACTTCCTGCACCACGCTGCCCGAATCGAAGAGGCGCGAATAGCGAGGCTCGACGGCGAAGGTCTTGTAGTTGCGCGGTGAGGACGTAAGGCGCCGCTTGCCGGCATTGGCGCCGGTGCCTTCCTGCTCGAGGTAGCTGCTGCGATACGAGTCCGTGTAGTACGTCAGCATCTCGAATTTGTTCACGCCGTCGTTGTGCGTGTACTTGACCGAGCCGTCGGTGCGGCTGCCGCTGAATTCGTCGAAGGGGCGGTCGGACTGGAACGGGTTGGCCGCGAACTGCGCGGTGGTCAGCCCGCCCGGCATGCGGCCCTTGCCTTCGAAGTGGTGCAGCGAAATGGCGATGTCGTCGGTGTTCGAGATCCGATAGGCGCCCTTGAGCATCAGGTCGTCGATGCTGGTGTGGTCGTTGCTCTGGCGAAAGCCGTCGCCGTGCGTGCCCGAATACAAGAGCGCGAGGCCGAGGCCCTTGTCGTTGGTGCCGCCGACGAACAGCGTGGGCGTGGTCTTGGTGCCGCCGCCGTGGCCGGCGCCTTCGATGCCCACGCCGACTTCACCCGAGAACTGCTTGGGAATCGCGCGCGTCACGAAGTTGATGATGCCGCCCACGTTCTGGGGGCCATAGCGCACCGAGCCCGCGCCGCGCACCACGTCGACCGTCTCGATGCTGCCGAGCGACAGCGGCGCGAGCGACAGTTGCGGCTGGCCGTAGGGCGCATAGGCCAGCGGCACGCCGTCCAGGAGGATGGTCGAGCGCGGCGACAGCCGGGCGGTCAGGCCGCGCACGCCCACGTTCAGCGAGATGTCGCTGCCGCCCGTGCCGTTGCTCTCCTGCACCTGCACGCCCGGAATCTGGCGCAGCACGTCGCGCACGCTGGAGGCGCCGCTTTCCTGGATCTGCCTGCGCTCGACGATGCTGCGCGCACCGGCGTGCTCGAGCACCTTGGTCTCGTTGGGGCTGGCGAGCCAGTCGCCGGTGACGGTGATGGTGTCCAGCGACTTCGACGGGTCGGCGGCAGGTTCTGCGTCGGCTGCAAAGCTCTGCAGGCTCAGGGGCAACAGGGCCATCGCGATGGCGGTGCGTTTGTGCGGGAACAAGGGGGAACTCCTCCGGGGATGAAAACAAAAAACGTGCGGCGGGCCGTGGGGCTTCTTCTTCAGGACGTCGTTCGACTGGAAAGCGCGTTGTTGTTGTTGCGGCGGGCCGCGGCGGCCATGGCGCGTCGGCGCCACCAGAGCCAGATGCCGCTGAAACCCAGGCCGCCGAGCGCAAGGCCGAGCAGCGCGGTGACGACCTGGTGAGCCACGCCGCCCAGCTCGCCCGTGTGCAGCGGAAAGATCACCGCCACCGCGCCGTTGCCGGCATCGAGGTCCTGCCATTTGCGTGCGGCCAGCACTTCGCCGCTGACGGGGTTAAGCCACACCGAGCTGATGCCGTTCGGGTGCGGGTCGTCCGCGAGGCGGAAGCGCACGCGGACCGGCCGGTCCGCCTTGCCGGGCACCAGCACGTAGCCGATCAGCTGGCCGGGGTAGACCTTCTGGGCGCGCGCCACGATCTCGTCGAGCGGCATGCGCGGGCCGCTTGCGCTGCCCTTCGCGATGGCCGGCGCCTTGATCGGCTTCTGCCCCATGGCGGCGGAAATGAAATCGCCCAGCGGCCGCCAGGCCATGTAGGCGCCCGTGGCCACTGACACTGCGATCAGGAGGCCGAGCACCGCGCCGCCCGTGCGGTGCAGGTCGAACAACCCGCGCAAGAGGCCGCGGTTGAGCACGATGCGCAGCGACGGCGGC
>CXWL01008015.1_pt1 | contig 14958 bp, 15 predicted proteins | sample 590931 | NCBI WGS metagenome assembly CXWL01 (sample SAMEA3498368, study PRJEB10139) | groundwater metagenome | biome: water well; material: biofilm material | place: Germany | collected 2015-04-27 | reverse complement strand
ACTTCTCACTTTTTACCATAGGTAAGCTTACATCAGTTTCGTCAAGCTTCCATGCTCCAGCTGTGAAAAGACCGATACCAGGAAGCAAGAGGAATGCAGTACCAACTATATCTGCAACCCCTGTTCCACTTAAAGAGTAATCAATTGTTTTTTGTGCAGGAAAATAACCTATTTTTGTACACATGATAGAAACTGATTTGTTTCTCTTTGCTTCAACCTGGGCTCTACCTTGGTACACTTGGCCGTTAATCTGTAGGGTTGCATCAGGCTCTGAACAGACAGCACTAACAGTCTGAGTTTTTGGAGCAAACGTAGAACATCCCGAAACTACAATACTTGATGCAACAATTGCAGCAATAACCTTTTTCATACCTTTCTCCATATTGTGCTCCTTCTTGATTAAGAGTGAGGAGCAATCTCCGCTAGCGATTCTGTCGCAAAAAAACAACCCGGAACGGAACTATAGCCTCAGTCACTATTAATAATCAGGAAGATTATAGCCATAAAAAGCAAGCTTAAGAATTTCTTTTGAAAACCATTCTTGGGAATATACGTTTCTGTTACTCTCTTCAAATAAATACGCATTTTTTTGTCANNGCACTTCCTAATCTGAAGGATAATATCCGACTCCTAAGGGGTAGGTCGTACGTTCGATTCGTGTTCAGGGCGACAATTAAAACAATGGGATGTATGTCGTAACTTGTTTTCATATTTTTGTTGGGGTTACGCAGGGGGCTACATTGTTAAGTGTTTAAATATCCAAGTATGAGCTTCTGCTAGATTTCTTCTAGCCAAGAATAGCGTAAAATAACCGGATTGCCCTGGTAGCTCAGTGGATAGAGCAACCCCCTCCTAAGGGGTAGGTCGCACGTTCGATTCGTGTTCAGGGCGCCAATAAAATCAGTAAGTTAATGAAGATAATGCTTTCCGGTGAATTTGATGGGGTTACGCCGGGGTTACATTCTCGGGAATTAATTAATATTATTTTATTGGAGTATACATCATGACAGAATTTGAAATAGAACGTGACCATGGCGCGGCATTATCATCTATCGGTGAAGAGAAAAGCGATTATGTGCCAATGTCACAAACTGAATATATGGAGTTACGCAAAAAAATCTCTTCCATAGAAAAGCAGATAGTCTTATCTGATGCCGGGATTAAAACATTAAACGACTTCAAGCAAAATAAAAAATATTGTTAACAAAGCTATGTTGTTGTATCTACAGGTTCTTACAGGTGAATTTCATAAATGGCCAGATACAATTGAAAATGATCGTGAAATGGCTTTTGCTATGACAGAGATAATTGATAAAGGTGGAATTATAGGGCAGACGCTGGGTGGGAAGAAAAAGTTTGCTTAAAAATAAAATTCTCCATTACCAGATAAAAAGCACTTAGAGTTTCCTAAGTGCTTTTTTCATTTTTGGTTTATTTGTAGGCTTGGTGTAGAAGAATCCTATCTGCACTAAGCAATAAAAACCCGCCTGAGAGGGTTATATAATGATTCACGAATAATTATTTAATGCCATCAATTCTGCGGCGCCTCATAATTTCTTCTTCAATTCTTTCCTGGTGCATTTTGATAACAGAAGAAGGTATTTTTAGAGAAAGAATAAAAGCTAAAACTGAAGAAAAAACATAGGAATATTCAACAATATCAACAATAAAAGAGTTTCTCCCTTCCAGTAAAAATGATACAAATACAAGAAGTAATATCATTAAATATAAATAGAACAACCACTTATATCTTACTAATAAATTGCCAATTTTATCCTGGTGATAGAAAGCAATTCTCCAGCTACCCTTAGGGGTATAATTAGGATCACCAGCTAGTGTTATTAGTGCTATTAAAAATCCTGCCAATATTGCAAATACAGTAACTATCACATTAACCGCATTTTGATTATTTTCGATTAATGGTTTGATAATAATTGTTAATACTAAAGAGGTTATGCTGATTATTAAAGCATACCGCACTTTTTTGAAATCTATGCTATGTATCATAATTCAAGGATACCATTCCCCTTCAACTTATCATAATATGTTTTTAGCGCACCCCAAGCTCCATCCCTGCTGACGGAAGTTCCTAAAATTTCTATATTGAAATCTTCTGATACTTGTATTTCTTTAGGAGTAATCCTTTTTCCACTATAAGTAACAATCTCAAAATCATCGTCTCTAAATTCATCAGATTCAGCAAGAATCATTCTTGATGCGGTCTGTAATCTTTCCAATCCTCTTATCCCAAAATCAGCGGTTTTCTTTTTCTTACGTGCTTCATTCCCATCAAATTTTAGTGATATTGAAACATTAAGATTCTCTTGCTCTTGAATAACTTTTAGATTCTTATCTTTAGCAAAAATTCTTTCAAGATCATGAATAAAATTTGGAACTAATCCTGAAAGTTTATTGTTATTTTGCTCAATAAATTGCTTACTGGCATCATATATTGAGGCATTTAAAATTATTTCTTTCACGCCTTCTTTTTGAATTAAATTTAGCTTGTCTATATTTGCGATTATCTGAAGATCGAAGGAAGTAGCGCTAAATAGCTTGTTTACCTTGTTGAAAATGAATGAAAAATACTTTATTGCAATATTTTCTCGTGCTCCAGAAGGACAAAGTAGAACGTGATTATCTTTAACTAATATAAAGATATCCCCCTCCATATAATCTTTGCCTTCAGGAGCTGGCTCAGCAAATATTTGCCTGTTTACTTGTAAAAGGTTTTTATCGATGGTGCATGTACTGCTACCTGGAGAATATTTTGCTAATTGTAAATAAACCCCATCGGAATCTGCTTTGTAATTTGCGCAAGTTATATTAAAGGCACCGCAAGAAAAAGTTAAGTCCCCGGTATTTATTGACTGACCATGAACAACTTTAAGATAATTTTCTAAACTATCATTGTTCTCTTGAGAATCTCCATTAGAATTCCATACAGCTCTGCGATACTGCAACTTTCTAGGTTTTTTTTTTGGATTTGTCATTTTTATATAAGTGCAATATTGAATTACTTTAATTCTCTAATTTATCTCGTTTCAAATCAACTAGTCCCAACATACTCTGCCCGGCCAGTAGCAACAAAGCATTTTGCTAATAACATCATAATCTTAGGTTAAAAAATGTCTATAGGCGTTTTCTTATTTGTACAATAAAAAAGCCTTAGCTTAAAATCTTATCTAATGAAGCAATTACTGCTTTTCGTTCTGAGCTATCTAGTCTCATTAATGAGATAGGCGGCAAATCAAAATGGCTATCAATCTGGAAATGCCCGTAAACTATTTCTTCCAGGTATGTCGAAAATAAATTATCTTAGATTTCCATTATTTGGGCACCTGTTACCGGAACCCCGGCATCTTTCAAGGCCATTGCAAGCCAGTCGACTCTTTCAAAATATAAATTAGGTACAGTGTCCGTTAAAGTTTCTTCAAAAATCCTTCCCCCTGCTTCGTTGTAAACTCTATCCCTTATTGACGCACTTTTGTTAACCTTTGGTGATTGATACTTAACACCCTGATTGCCATCGATTCGGAGTGCTTTTGATCTGAATGGATCAATGTTTCTCTTGCGCCATTCAACTGCGACTTGTACGTTATCTGTGGGCATTCCTTTATCTCGTAGCTTATAAACCATCTGGCGAGATATACCCAAGCTACGGGCAAGATCAGTTATTTGCATAATTTGTTAAATCCTTTTAAACAGTGTTTTTGTAAGACTGTTAACCTATGGAAAAAATCGTAGCCTAGAACGTTAATGAGGTTTGAATTACCCGCACGTTGTTTTCCCTTCCCAGTACCTTAGCTTGTAAATAGCTTTTTTGTGTATGTTTATGAAAGTAGTTGCAGAGTGCGGTACTAGAATTTAAAAGCTGTGGAGATTAAAACCCGCCCCTGAGTGGTCATCAAAATAGAGATACTCACTCAAACACTTCCGCCCATCCCCTCAACAAACGTATCAATAAACGATTTAATCTTATCTGCCACGCGCTCAATGATTGGCTTGCGTTCCAATATCTTGGGTTTAAAGTTGAGTGTGTCAACAATTTCCTGATCACGCGGCAAACGATTGGCGAAGGTGTAGTGGTTCAGTATCTTTTCCAGCTCTTGAGGTGATAGGTTTTCTTCTGCGCATAGCTTACTGAGTGCTTCTTTTTTATTGGCCGTCCAATAACTCTCAAACGCCTGGATCACATTCTCATTCGGTTTGAGTTTGGGCAGGTTTTCTTCAATGAAGGCTTCAATCAAGGTGCGTTTGCTGCGTAGCTGGACTTCACCGGCCACCAGATCAATAATTTCCTTCTGGCGTTTTTTCGCTTCCTCAGGATTGAGTTTATTCAAGCTAACCAGCAGATTGAGGATATAAGCGACATTGATCTCATCGCGGTGAATCAGGCTCAGTTCAAAATCTACATCTTCCAGAATAGAGACTTTCTCGGTGTTACTCTGTTTTTTAACCTTGTCATGAATATCCAGGTATTTGCTTTTGTAGTCTTCAAATTGCTGCGGTTCCAGGTTCAGGTTGGCATCATCAAAATCGGCAAAGGTGGTGAGGATGTTCTTAATGCGTAGCAATTCTCTAAACTTGGTGACAAAAGCCAGTTCAGCTTTTTCATCGGGCAATATATCCACACTGGCAACCGTAGGAGCAATGGCTAGCAGTTCTTCAGTGGCCTTATTAAATTTCTCCACATAATCTTCATACGGTTCCAGCAATACCGTCTCTCTCGCATCCTTGTTGGAAAATAAGGCAATGGCTTCATCGGTGGCGGCTTTCAGGTTCCTGAAACAAACGATATTACCTTGTGATTTCTTTTCATTCAGGATGCGGTTAGTGCGTGAGAATGCCTGCACTAATCCATGAAACTTGAGATTCTTATCGACATACAGCGTATTTAAGCGCGGGCTGTCAAAGCCAGTCAGAAACATATTCACCACCAGCAGGATATCAATCTCACCGCTACGCACGCGTTTGGCAATGTCCTGATAATAGTTATAGAACGACTGATTGTCATTGGTGCTGTATTTGGTGCCAAATAGTGCGTTGTAATCGTCAATAAACTCATCCAGCTTATCCCGGCTGCTTTGGTTCACCCGTGCATCATTGGGTACATCGGGCGCTTCTTCCGGGATCATGCCATTGGCCAGCGGGCTGGGTTCATTCGCGGCATAACTGAATATCGTGGCGATTTTAAGCGGGCGTGCTATTCCAGCCTGTTTTTGTTTGAATAGCGCGTAATACTGGATCAGGTTATCGATGCTGCTGACGCAAAACATCGCGGTAAAGCTGGGTGCTTTGGTCTTTTGTGCGTGGTGAGCCAGAATGTAATCGGTTATTTTCTCCAAGCGTAGCGGGCTGTCGAGTAATTCCTGTTTGTCGATCGCTTCGACTTCGATATCCAGTTGATTGGCGCTGTCCTTGTATTGGTATTTACCGACATACTCCACCGCAAAGCGCAGCACGTTTTCGTCTTTGATGGCATCGACAATCACATACTTGTGCAAACACTCACCAAACAAATCTTTGGTGGTTCTGATCTGTCCTATGCCGTTGCTGGCGTTGTCGGCAAAGATCGGGGTGCCGGTAAAGCCGAACATCTGCGCTTGGCTGAAAAAGCGTTTGATGTTCTGGTGCGTTTCGCCAAACTGGCTGCGGTGGCATTCATCAAAAATAAACACGAACTTCTTGTCTTGCAGGTGCACAATCTTGTCCAGGTAATGCGGCTTGATCAGTGCGTTATTGAGTTTCTGCAAGGTGGTGACGATCAGCTTGGTCGTGTCGTCGGTGAGCTGTTTCACCAGATTGTGCGTATCGATGGTGGCATCCACGCTGCCTTTGGCAAAAGCGTTAAATTCCCGTGTCGTTTGATAATCCAGATCCTTACGGTCGACCACAAACAGCACCTTATGCACCTTGGGCAGTCGCATGATGATCTGGCTGGCTTTGAAGGAAGTCAGCGTTTTACCTGATCCGGTGGTGTGCCAGATATATGCATTGTCATTACTGTTCTTGACGCGATCTACCAGCGCTTCGGTGGCGTAAAACTGATAAGGCCGTAATATCTTCAATATGCCTTCCTCAGTAATCACGGTGTAATGCGTGATCATCTTGGCGACATGGCAAGGCTTTAAAAACTCTTTAACAAATTCACATAAGTCGGATAGGCGATTATTCCCTTTATCTGTCCAGAAAAAAGTCTGTTCAAACGATTGGAATTTATTGTTGGAGAAATACTTGGTATTCACGCCATTGCTGATGATGAAGAGCTGCACATACTGAAACAATCCAGCCCCGGCATCATAGGATTCATGCTGATAACGGTTCACTTGATGAAAAGCCACTTTCAGCTCAGCACCCCGGCGCTTGAGTTCGATCTGTACCAAGGGCAAGCCATTGATCAGGATGGTCACGTCATAGCGGTTGTTGCGCTTGGCCGACATGCTGACTTGATTCGTTACCTGAAACTCATTCATACACCAGTCATCACAGTTGAGGAAACTGATATAAAGCGTTTCAGCGGGCTGTCCATTGGCGGCTTCCCGTTTCAGCGCAAACTTATCGCGTAGTATTTTGGCGCGCTCGACGATGGTGCCGGTGTTCAAATGATTCAGCACCCGGTCAAATTCGGGCTGGGTAAGTGTGATATTGTCGTTGTGGATTTCTAGTTGACGCTTGAGATTACTCAACATCGCGGCTTCATCATCAATGCGCACCCGCGCATATTCCATGCGTTGAAGTTGTTCAATGAGGCTTTGTTCCAGCGCAAATTCGGACTGTGTGGCGGATTGGATGGTCATGTTGTCTTTCTTGACTTAACACTTTCTTCTAATTGCTCAAGCTCATTTAAATCCTGTTCATCGGCTTCACTGGCTTCCAATGTTTTGCGCTTGCCATCAAACGCTTCATACATCGCTTCAACCATTTTTTTCATCTGCGCATTACTGACAGTGCCTTTATGGCTCAGCAGTTTTTTATCGTTAAACTCAATAATGCGGTCGATATTTTCACGCCAAAAATCCATAGTAATATCTTGGCGGTTTTTGGCGCGCAATTCTGCCGTTTCTAAAAACACCGTGACAAAACGATTCAGGCTATCAAGTTCATCTTCGGTAAGGTAATTTTTGGCGATGTAAATATCCTGTTTCCTTACAACAGAACCTTTCCAGCTCTTTAGCGCCATATTGGGCTGATTTTCATTGGCACGGCTTACAATCAGTTCCGCAGCGGTTTTATGGGTAATTGCGAACAGTAATTTATTTTGAGCATCGGCAAAAAACATTTGTGTGGCTTTGTCAGTCGCGTCGTAATCGCTACTGAGCGCAAACAAATCTCTCACCTTTTGGTAAAACCGCTTTTCAGAAGCGCGTATATCCCGAATTCTGGCTAACAGCTCATCAAAATAATCAGGTCTGCCATCCGGGTTATTCAGGCGTTCGTCATCCATCACGAAGCCTTTAACCATGTACTCTTTTAGGTTGCGATTCGCCCATTGTCTAAACTGAGTGCCGCGTTTGCTGCGCACCCGGAAGCCAATCGCCAAAATCATTTCCAGCGCATAAAACGTAACCGAATACTTTTTGCCATCGGTGGCAGTTGTTAAATAATCCTTAACAACTGAATCCTCAATTAATTCTTTATCTTCCAATATGTTAGACACATGAGTGCTGATATTGGGCACTGAGGTGGCAAAAAGCTCAGCAAGCTGGCTTTGGTTCATCCATACCGTGCCCTCTTTGGTTAAAAGCGACACCGATGTTTTGCCATCTTGGGTGTTATAAATGATGATGTTTTTTTCTTCCATTCTTCAATCCTTTACACAAACATCTGCTGTAACAAGACTTTCTTGTAAAGCTTTACGGCATCAAGCTGGGTTTGGGTGTGGGTGATCTTGTCGTCAATGGCGGTGAGAAAGTTGGCGATTTTGGTTTGTTCTGGCTTCGATGGGATAATTAAATCAAGAAGCTTCAATTGGCTTGAATATAAATGAACTACAGAATTGCCTTGTGCAAGCTTTGCAATATCAAGTCTTTTTTGATGATTTAGGTAATATGAAAGAAAAACACCATTTTCATTAGATTTGATGATATTGATGTCGCCACCTAATGCAACACCCCGAACCAAAACACAGGAAGCCTTCGCAATATCAATTTGCGTTTCACCGGAAGCAGGAATGATCACATCATTTGCTTCACTCAGTTGCAATTCTCCGGAGTTAATATTGGTTCTGGATTTTATCTTTTGAATTGTTTCCCCATACTCAGTGTATAGCTCCCCATATCTAATACACAAAGTTTTGCCATCTGTTGCAATATCAGCTTTAGAAATACCTTTACCCTTTGAGAATGAAGCTATATCACCAAGCCGCACAGTTTCCCATCCCGGAAACTCCCGCCCATCCTCATCCTTAAACCGCAGCTTCTGGCTAAAAATCTGCTGCATGACGCCTTTTTTGTATTGCTTTAATAGGTCGTGTTTTTGCGTGAGTTGGGAGATTTTTTCATCAATCGCCGTGAGGAAGTTGGCGATTTTGGTTTGTTCGGGATATTTAGGTATATAAATCTGAAAGTTTCTTAAGCTTCCCACCAAAACATTTGGCTGACTACTTGTTGCGTTGAATCTATTAACTTCATTCATACCCTTATTGCTCATTAAAAATTGTGCAATAAAGTGAGGTGAGATATTTTCTTTTGGTGTTAGCTTTGCAATGTTTTGTTGTATATGAAATTTGTCGTTTTCTTCAATAACAGCAGCGTTTCCAATCGTTCCAACACAAGGGTACACAATATCGCCTTTAAAAAGCTTTGATCGATTTAACTTTAGTGAAAGTTGGTTCGATATATACCCCAAGTCTCTTAACTCAAGTTTTCCTTTACCTATGTTGTATCCTCTTAGTGCTATTATTTCTTTCTTTTCATCCTCAAGCCAATAAGTTGAATATTCATAACCTGCAAGCCTTGTAATATCAAGGATTTCATTAAAAGTCTTATCTTGCCAATTATCATTAAATTCTTTAAACCGCAGCTTAGGCACATTCATGCTTACTTCCCAGCCACTGCAAACGGTGGTGCAATCCCCAATTCCTGACAAAATGCTGCAATGGTCGCATCGGTCTGCTGGCTTTGCTGATCCAGCGTCTTGAGTTGTTCTGCAATGGCATTGAGGTCAATCGCACCCTCTGCCTCAAACGTATCGACATACCGCGGAATATTCAGGTTGTAGTCATTGGCCTTGATGGCTTCCAGGCTTGCCACAGCGCTGTATTTGTCTTCACTCGTGCGTGCCAGATAAGTATCGACAATTTTTTGGATATGCGTCGGGCGTATGATGTTTTGCGTTTTGACTTTATCAAAGTGCTGGCTGGCGTCGATGAATAAAATATCGTTGGGATTGCGGCGGCATTTTTTGAAGACTAATACCGTGGTGGGAATAGCCGCACCATAGAACAAATTGGCAGGCAAACCAATCACCGCATCCAGGCAATTCATTTGCTCAATCAGATACTGGCGGATATGGCCTTCCGCGCTACCTCTAAACAGCACGCCATGCGGCAATACCACCGCCATCGTGCCATCATCAGCGAGTTGATAAACCATGTGCTGCACAAATGCCATATCCGCTTTGCTGCTGGGTGCCAGCTTGCCGTATACGCTGAAACGGTCATCGCTCATAAACAGCGGGCTGGCGCTCCAATGCGCTGAGAACGGTGGATTGGCGACAATCGCATCAAAGCGCAGCTCCCGGTGCTGCGGGTGTTCCAATGTATCTTCCTGACGGATATCAAAATCAGCATAATGCACGTCATGCAGAATCATATTCATGCGTGCGAGGTTGTACGTGGTGCGGTTCAATTCCTGGCCATAAATCTTATCCACGTGATCCGCTTCACGCTTGACGCGTAGCAATAGCGAACCACTACCACACGTCGGGTCATACAGGGTTTTAAGGTTCTTGTTCTGGCTGGTGACCAATTTGGCCAGCAAGGTCGATACCGGCTGCGGTGTGTAGAATTCACCAGCTTTTTTACCCGCACCGCTGGCAAATTCACCGATCAGATATTCATACGCATCACCCAATACGTCAGCGGTGCCATCAGCCAGATTGAAGTCGATCTTGTCCAAATGCACCAGCACTTTGGCCACCAGCGCATTTTTGGCTTTCTCGGTTGCGCCCAGTTTGGAGGAAGTAAGGTCTAAATCCTCAAACAAATTACTGAAGTCGTCGGCACTGTCGGTGCCCAGGGTGCTTTGCTCAATGTTTTTGAGAATGCGGGCAAGGTCAGCCAGAATAAAGTTGTGACCATCTCCCAGGTTTTCGATATCAAGCTGATTATTACCTTTTAGCGCAACCGCATGAAACAGCTCGGAAGGTCTTAAGAAGTAGCCTAACTGTTTCACAGCGGCATCCTGCACCGCCTGCACAATTTCAGCACCTTCCTCAGTCTGCTCGTTCAGTTCAGCAAATTTGAGCTGATCTTCTGCCAGCAAAGAATCGGCATAACGCTCAACTTTTTCAGATAGATACTTGTAAAAGATAAACCCCAGAATGTAATCACGGAATTCATCCGCGTTCATTTTGCCGCGCAGGGTGTTGGCAATATTCCAGAGCTGCTGTTGAAGCTGACGGCGTTGTTCTTCGGTCATGGGATTGTTATTTTTAACAGGTTAGCGGTTATGAAGCCTGTCATTATACTTTTATACCTGCTGCTCGTAATTGCTGTATTACCACTCCCGTCACTTTATGAATATCAGTATCTGAATCCTGTTGAGGAATAGCCAATTGCTTCAAAATTTCCCCTTGCCGATGTTCTGCAACCTGACCATAACTTAAAAAGGTAGTCATTACCCCTTCATGCCCAAGATTCTGGCTCCACGCCTTGAAATCTTCCGGGGTTCTGCAGATTACTTCACCCAGTTTCACCAATGTATCCCTGAAACTGTGCGGATTAAAGTAAGGCAATCCGGCATTCTTGAATGCTTTCTGAAAAATGTTACGAATCGGTGCGGTCGTGCTCCAATGTTTGCGCTTCAGTCCCAGAGCACCAAATTGTTTTTTTTCATTGAGGCCGATTTCCGTCATCGGGAAGAGTGGATCATCAATACCCCAGAGTTTTTGCTCTTTCAGGTAATTTACCCAATCAATCAAGATCTGGCGAATATCTTCTCCCACCGGGAAGAAATAAGTGATAAAAGTTTTGCTGAATTTGGTGCTGACATCCCGCGCATCCTGAAACACACTGCCATCAATCAAATTCACATGTTTAAGCTTGATGGAAGCTAGCGCACCATCTCTTGCACCAGTAAGCAAAGTAAATGCGATTAATGCCTTATTGCGGCGTTCTATATCCGTATGCTCAGGCATCAGTTGAATGACGTGCTTGATTTGTTCTATCGTCGGTGCAATCTTTCCACGTCTTGCCGTTGCGATGCGCATATCTTTATTGGAGATATTGAAGTACTCCGCATCAGAATATTGAAGCCGTGATTTGTAACCCGGTTCTCTGGCTAACCATTCAAAGAATTTTTTTAAGTTTGCAAACGTTGAATGCAAAGTGGCTTTGCTGAGTTTTTTTCCAGTCTGTTTATTAACTTGCTCAGTTAGATGTTTCTTGAAGGCAATGGCTTGCTGATGATGAAATAACCTGAAATCACGATACTGGTTATAGTCTTCAAAGCGTGCGATTGCTTTGGCCACACCATCAATCGTTGGCTCACTTTGACGCATGGCTTCCTTGAGGAAAGAAAAGTATTTGTGCTTGATTCTTTCATTATCAGGATGATGTTTGTGCATGACTTTCTGTTCCTATCTTAAAATCACAATTTACGGAGGGGTTAACACACGCTGCTATGTGTAATCCTGCCAGCGGTTGCGTGATACTCATAAACGCGGAATTTTGTTTTAATTTTGCCAAACTGATGCGCCGGTTTATGATGGAAGCGCAATCCGGACATATCGCAATCAGGTTTCCCAAGGTATCTGTTATCGCTTTATATTCGATCAAATCCTCAGCAGGTTTTTTGGGTGCACGGCATCGCACACAATAGATTTCATCCGCTTTGCAGGATTTCTTGTTCTTGACTCTTTTGGCTTCCAGAAAGACTTGAAGATCACGTCCCATAATCAGAAAAGGCCGCTTCTTTCCACACACCGGCAATCCCTGCTTAATCCAATTGCCAACCGTATTTTTATGAACACCAAAAAGTTTGGCTGTTTCTTCAACAGTGTAGCTACGATGAATTTTAGCCAGTCGAGGATTCGGTAAACGTTTACCCATGAATCAATTCCTTCCTGACATTCATTAAATTCAGACCCATAGTATGGCTATATAGAAAGGTGCACGGTGGGCGTGTCATAAGTTCTGAGAAATTGGCTGATTTAACACGGCGGGCGTGTCATATTCGATAGTTTCATCAGGGGGGTCGCACGCTGGGCGTGTTATATCGACCACTTTTGACACGCCGGGCGTGGGAGTGGATTTAATTTTGAGAGGCGGTAACGGTTCATGTTTTCGCCACAAGCTCAGTGGTTTTGGGGTTGCGCTGAAATCCAGTTTTCCGTTACATTCATCAATGGCAAAGAAGGTCAGCGCGTAAAGATGCGGGCGTCTGCGGTCTCCATAGCGAGAAACAAAGATCAGCTCCACATCCATCAGTTCTTTGCGGGCTTTGTTGAGTGTATCGCGTGATTTCCAGCCGCGTTTCTCCATGATCGACCATGACAAGCACAAATCGCCGTTATTGAATCCTTTGAATTGTGCCAGCAGGTCATTTAGAAGCTTCACAGCATGGGGAGATAACCCGATATAGACTTTGCTTTCAAGCAGGCAATGCGGCAAAGCTGCAAATCCACCCGGTTCACGGCGTTCGGGGGATAACCAGTTTTTCTTCTTTTTACCACTCATGCAGAGCGTTCCCTTGAAGGATCGGCAATACTAATTTATTTGTTGTGCGCTACAAATTAGATTTATTGCCATAGAATTATGGTTGGCCGCCGATTGTGCGACGATCAAGGAAAGCATCCAGTGCAGATTTGCGATATTTAACCAACCGCCCAACTTTGACGAATTGGATGTTATAACGACCAACACAGCGCCAAACGCTGAGTGTGTTTTCAGTTACGCCAATATAGGCGGCTGCTTCGGGTGGAGTTAGTAATGGATCAGTGGATTGATTCTTTAGGATTGTCGATATTGCGGATTGAGCTTGCATAAATTTTCCTTAAGTAAAAGCTGGAATACATCCAGCGATGTATAGAAATTTACACAACGCAAATATATAAAAAAATGAAATAGGGTTCTACTTACTGGGATCACCATTTATACAAATGGCGTCGTTATTGAATTACAAGGTGTCACTATTCTTCTGGTCTGCGTCCAACTGGCACCCATTCAGGTCGAATTATTGTTGCACCTTTCTCTGCTAGTGTTTGGGAAAAGCCATTTTCCTCAAGCCAAGCCACTACAGCTACTTTCTTTGGATACGTTCCTGGGTCATTTTTATTTATATTCGCCCAGAATTTATTGGATGCTTGATTTAATATCATCAACATATTCGATTTATGCTGATTGGTGGCATTTATTTGTGATGCTTCTTTTTTTGGGCTTGTCGATAACAAAGCCAATATATCTTCAGTTGGAATTACAGCATCATTGATATTAGTTTTAAACTCGTGACACTTAATGTCTCCCGTCTCAACATCACAAGTATATGTTCCCCAAAAATTAGCGGAACAAATATAAGGCAACTTAAATTCTTCACTTGACTGAAGTTTAACTACTTCAGCGATTTCTATAGATTCAAAATAGACAATCCCTCCACTTGGTCTAATTTTCTCTGAAGGGATTTTTATATATCCTCTGAAGTCGTGGGGTGGCCCCCACGCTCTCGACTCAGGAAGATCATATAAGAATGCTACAACAAGCCCATCAAACCATATACATAGACGAATCTGACCACGTGCCGCGATTTCCAGGATATCAGATGCATTTAAATTTTGTTTTAACTCGAAATTTAAAAAATCTGCGGCATCATTAATGCTGTAGTAGCGTTTTAACATTCTGCATCCACCTTCCGCTCCCTTTAATTCAGGAATCTTGCTTACTAGATAACCCTTCAGAAGGATTCATTGATCAAGTCAGATTATCAAAAGTATTATTTAAATTTTCTTCTGTTTCGCTAACTTTACAACATCAGCGCTCTCTTTTAAACCTGCCGCTACCATCATTGCATGGGTAGCTGTATTCACACTATCGCGTACAGGATCAAGATCAAGACGTGCATAAATCGCCGTTGTGCTCTGATTCTTGTGATTGAGTGACTTTCCAATGATCGCTAATGAAGCGCCTGTTTTAGCTTGCCAGCTTCCCAACGTGCGCCGCAAGTCATGAATACGTAAATCTTCAATTCCCGCACTCTCTAAAATTCGCTTCCAGCCCTTCTTGGGTTCTTCAAGGTGCCCTGATTTGCCACTACCAGAAAAAACATACTCAGCTTTATCTGATGGCCTTCTATTGAGCAATACTTCTATAGCTTCAGGTGAAAGTGTTATTGTCTGAGGTGCGCCATTCTTAGTTACTTCAATTCGCCATTCTGCCCGTTCGAAATTGATATCATGCCAGCGCATAGCAAGGACATTGGAGCGTCTTGCACCAGTCAATAATGACATTAATATGTAATCCCGGATTGTTTTGTTTTCTTCTTCTGCCACGGCTTTAAAGAATCGTGGCAACTCATCAGATTGCAGAAAACGATCACGGGATTGTTCGGAAAATTTTGCTATTCCGTGAGCTGGGTTTTCGCCTTTCCATATCCGCCACTCGTTGATTGCTTTATTAAACATGACATGTAGCAATTTAAGAACAATATTTGCAGTCACTTGGCCTATGTTACGGCCTATCTTGAGCTATGATTATTTCTGGTGTATGGAAGGAGAAGAGAGCGGTGTAATCTATTGATAAAG
>CXWL01099429.1_pt1 | contig 14963 bp, 11 predicted proteins | sample 590931 | NCBI WGS metagenome assembly CXWL01 (sample SAMEA3498368, study PRJEB10139) | groundwater metagenome | biome: water well; material: biofilm material | place: Germany | collected 2015-04-27 | reverse complement strand
CGACCACACCGACCCCGAAGCCAAGTCCCCGACCATGACCATGACCTTGCAAGACACCATTGGCTTTGCCGCCGCCGCACTGACCACGGGCTCTTTTTTGCCGCAGGCCCTGTTGACGCTGCGCACGCGTGACGTGAGCGGCATTTCTCTGGGCATGTACAGCAGCTTCACCGGCGGCGTGGCCTTGTGGCTGGCCTATGGCGTGGCGCTGGGCGAATGGCCCATCGTGGCGGCCAACGCAGTAACGCTGGCGCTGGCCGGCACCATTCTCATCACCAAGATCGTTGTCGACCGGCAGAACCGCCGCAAGTGAAGCAGCGGCCTGCGGGGCCGTCACCTAAAACGGGTTGCGGCGCGCCCGCTCGTTGGCCATGCTGGCCAGCAGTGTGTGCCCGCCCGGGCCAAGGCGCGTGGCGTCGGCCCACAGGTACTGGTTGGCATCAGCACCCACCAACAGTGTGCCCGTGGTGCAGTTGGGCAGCTCCACCGTGCACACGGCCGACGACACATCCACCAGGCCAAAGCTGCCCGGTGAACGCTGCGCGGCCTGCGTGCGCAGATCGGCCTGCACCAGGCCGACGTAGCGCCCGTCAAGCAGCATGGTGGTGCCCAGCGCGTCATTGAAGGCGGTCGCCAGGCGCGAGATGAGCGCGGCGCGGTCAATGTCAGTATTGGCCGTCTGCTGGGCACGGGCATAGGGCGTCATGCCCATGTCGGGCAGGTTGGACACCACGACCTTGGCGCCCAGGCTCACCAGCCGGTTGACCACAGCCGCCATGCGCCGGCCCCGCGCATGGGCGTCGGCGATGAGGCTTTCTTCAGGCCGCAGCGGGTACAAGGAGTACAGGACCAGCATGTCGTTCATGCCGCCCATCACCAGGGCCAGATCGGTGTCCCTGAAGCCGCCGGCAGCCACCTGCGCCTCAACCTGCGATGCCACATCGTCCACCAGAGCGCCCGGCACGGCAAAGGTGCGCGCCTGTGGCTCGTTGACGTTGGTGGGGTTGCATTCGGCAAACACAAAACCGTAGGACTGCGCCACCGACTGCACCCAGATCGGATTGGCGGCGCAATCCACCACACCGGCCGTGTCCAGGGCGTTGACGTTGTACTTGCGGCCGCTGGGGGTGAGCGCGCTGGCGTCGTCGCCAAAGACGATGACCCGCGTGGGCACAAACGTCTCGTATTGCGAAGTACCACCACCACACGCCACCACCACCACGGCCAACGCCACGGCGCCCACCAGGCCAGCCACGGCTCTCTGCCATCGCACGGTGGCCTTGCTGCTGAAGATCATCTCTACTCCGAAAACTGCACTCTTGCGGCCCGGCCTGCCTGCAGCCCTGCAAAAGGTTCAGGCAGCGGCACGCTGCAAACGATCCCGCACGCCGTCCCATTCTGGGCCAGGTGGCGGGGTCTCGACCCAGATGGCCGACACACCCGCCGCGTCCAGCTCGCGCAACACCGCAAACAATTCATGCGCCACAGCCGCCGCATCGTCTGGCATGGCCTTGTGGACCCAACCGGGCCCGGCACCGGGTGCGGCACCGGGCGCGACGCGGGAATATACCGCGACGGCCCGGGCCGGCCCCGGTGNNGACGCCAGCGCCTGCAAGCGCTGGCGCAATGCAGCGGGCTCCAGCAGCCACACGCGGGCCGTGGGCGCATAGTGCGAAGCCAGCGTGCCCGAAGCACGTGGCGAGGCCGGGTCGGCCGCCGCCAGCGGCTGGCCCAACACCTGCTCAATCTGCGCGCGGCTGAGCTGCCCCGGCCGCAGCAGCGCTGGCTTCTCACGCGTGCAATCAACAATGGCTGACTCAATGCCCACGGTGCAGGTGCCACCGTCCAGCACCCACAAGTCCGGGCCCAGCTCCTGCGCCACGTGGGCGGCCGTAGTGGGGCTGACGCGGCCAAAGCGGTTGGCACTGGGCGCGGCCACACCGGGCACACCTTGCGCTGCGGCCGCACGCAACAGCGCCAGCGCCACCGGGTGGGCCGGCATGCGCAGGCCGATGCTGTCTTGCCCACCCGCAGCCGCCGCGCCCCAGCCGGGCCGGCGCGGCACGATCACTGTCACCGGCCCAGGCCAGAAGGCCGCCATCAGCCGCTGCGCCGCGCTGCTGAGCGTGGCAGCAAAGGCCTGCGCGCTGGCAACGTCCGCCACGTGCACGATCAGTGGGTGGTCCGCAGGGCGGCCCTTGGCGGCAAAGATCCGCGCCACGGCAGCGTCACTGTCAGCCCGCGCGCCCAGGCCGTAGACCGTTTCGGTGGGAAACGCCACCAGTTCACCGGCCGCCAGCACACCGGCAGCGGCCAGCACGGCAGCGGGGTCGTTGCCCCGGACGATGGTCATCGCCAGCCGCCGCTCAGAAGGCCGGCAGGCCCAGGCAAGAAGCCGCACGCAAGGCCACGTCCAACGCCTGGCCCACGCTGGCGGCGGTGACCGTGAGGTGCCCCATCTTGCGGCCGCGCCGAGGCTCGGCCTTGCCGTACAGGTGCAGCCGCACGCCTGGCAGGGCCAGCACGGCGGGCCAGTCGGGCGTGCGCGGCGTGGCCTGTGCATGCGCCCACCACAGGTCACCCAGCAGGTTGAGCATCACGGCAGGCGAATGCAGGCGCGGCGCCACCAGCGGCAGCCCGGCCAGCGTGCGCACCTGCAGATCAAACTGCGACACGTCACAGGCGTCGATGCTGTAGTGGCCCGAGTTGTGCGGGCGCGGCGCCATCTCGTTGGCCACCAGCGAACCGTCGGCGAGCACAAAGAACTCAACACACAGCACGCCCACGTAGTGCAGCGTCTGCGCCAGGCGGCCGGCCAGGGCCACGGCTTCAGCGCACGTGGCCGCACTGACATCGGGTGCGGGCACTTGCGTGACGGCCAGGATGCCGTCGCGGTGCAGGTTTTGCTGCGGCGGCAGGTGCACCCACTGGCCGTCTCGCCCGCGCGCCACGATGACGCTGATCTCTTGCGCCAGCGGCAAGCGTTTTTCCAGCACACAAGGCACACCGCCCAACGCCGCCCAGGTCGCAGGCAGATCGGCCAGATGCGCCACCGACATCTGGCCCTTGCCGTCGTAGCCCATGCTGGCGGTCTTGAGGATGCCCGGCAGCAAGCCGGCCAAGTCGGCGCATTCGGCATCGCCTGCCAAGGCCAGCACGGCATGCGGCGCACACGGCACGCCGGCCTGCACGAAGCACTGTTTTTCAAGCGCACGGTGCTGGCACACCTGCACCGCATCGGCGGGCGGCGACACCGGCACGGCAGACGCCAGGCAGCGCAGAGAGGCTGCGGGCACGTTCTCGAACTCAGTGGTCACAGCCACACAGGTGGCGGCCAATTGCGCCAGCGCGTCGGCGTCGCCATACGGCGCGCACAGGTGCTCGTCGGCGGCAGCGCCCGCCGGGCTGGCCGCATCGGGCTCCAGCACCACCACGCGGTAGCCCTGCACTTGCGCGGCGTGCACAAACATGCGGCCCAACTGGCCGCCACCCAGCACCCCCAACATGGGCGCAAGCCCAGACACAAGAGGTCTCGTCACTTCAAGTCCTGGGTCATGGCACGGGCCACGGCGGTCTGCCGCGCCCGGAAGTCGTCCAGGGCCTGGCGCAGGCGGTCGTCGTGCGCGGCCAGCATGGCCACGGCAAAAAGCGCCGCGTTGCCCGCACCTGCGGGCCCGATGGCAAACGTGGCCACCGGCACGCCTTTGGGCATCTGCACGATGGAATACAGCGAATCAAGGCCACTCAGGTGTTTGCTGGCCACGGGCACGCCCAGCACCGGCACGGTGGTCTTGGCCGCCAGCATGCCCGGCAGGTGCGCCGCACCGCCCGCGCCCGCAATGATGGCCCGCAACCCACGTGCCAAGGCTTGCTCGGCAAACGCAAACATGTCGTCGGGCATGCGATGCGCCGAGACCACGCGTTTGTCGTAGGCAACACCGAATTCATCAAGGATGTCGGCGGCGTGGCGAAGGGTGTCCCAGTCGCTGGAGGAGCCCATTAGGAGGGCGATTGGAGGGTTCATTTGGATTGCCTGTACTCCTCAGATTTCGGCCGGACGTGAACTACGCGCAGCCTCCAAAGCACGACAAGGCCTGAGCGACCGTGCTTTGCGGGTCCGAATACCTAGATATGCGTGCAAGCAGATCATCGACTCGAGTTCGGTGCTCTTCACGCCTAGTTCGGGCCAATCCCACGAATCCGTCAGCCACTGTATCGCCGTTCACTATCCAGCTAGCTTGGGACAGTGACCAGCTAACAAGGGCGGCATCGTCAGGACTCAGATCTTCAAGTCCGCATTCTGCGACTGCCGTGACCTCTAAACCCGCCTCATGCCGATCGCCCATTGCAGCGAGACAGAGCGCACGATCCGCCTTCAACAACAGCAGTTCGCCTGACGCTGCTGGAACTGAGCCAGTGGCCAATACGTCATCAATCGCCTGGAGCGCTTGGGGGTAGTTCTTCTGAAGGATCAACGCTCCAACCCTCGCTGATCCGATTAGATGTTCAAGGGACTTTGCTCTCGCAACGATCTGGTAGTTAGACGCCGATTTGATTTCGGCCCAAACACTAGCAACCTCACCCACATCAACTTCAGCGTCTATGGCACCTAATCTAACCATAGCCACACGGAGAGCGGCGCGGTTGTATGTAAGCGCGCCAATAGCCGCTTGATCGCCCAGTCGATTGGCTAACAAGCGCGCACGCTCGTACCATCGTTGAGAGGGTGCAATTTGTCCGCAGAAGAGGAACGCGTCCCCGAGAACCAATGCAACTCGGCACTCTGCGGTGCCGTCGTCACCACTGAGCGCATCAAGTGCGGCCGAGACCTCGCGAACCATCAACTCAAACTGATTCAAATTGAAGTCTATGTGGGCCAGCCACGCTGAGGTCAGGCAAGTCCATCGTAGGCTGCCCGAAGCGACTGCTATTAGATTTGCACGCGCCATCCGATCCCGCGCCGCCGGACTTAGCTCTTTGAAGTAGAGAAGCAGGGCGTCTAGCGTCATTAGGAGAATCGACACCGCAATGCAGCGCCCGTCTCCATAGACCTCCCTAAGCTGCTTGCGCAGCCGCTCTGCCTCGTCGAACTCTCCGACCCTCGCCAAGTAGCAGGCGATTTCGGCCAGGAGCGCAGCGCGCACATCAGGATCTGACGACGCATCCACTTGCGCCTTGAGTCGAATCTCTAGCGGGGACGCCATATACCGACCTCCATGTACAGCTCACTCGCCCAGTTGCCGCAACTCCGCTGCGGGTCAAGCGTGCTATGAATTCATCCAAAAAAAGAGCCCAGCGCATGCCGGGCTCTTCGCACGAACCAAAGAGCGCACCAAGGCACTCCTTAGAACTTGCCGACTACGGTTTGTTGCCCGTTGGGAAGGGCCAAGCCGCAGCAGGATTCAGCGTGGTTTTCGCCGGCGCTGGCGCAGCAGGGGCAGCAGGCGTGGCGGGTGCCGCCTTCTTTGCAGCCTTCTTTGCTGCAGGCTTCTTGGCAGATGGCTTCTTCGCCGCAGCCGCCTTCTTCGCAGGCGCCGCCTTCTTGGCCGGAGCTGCCTTCTTCGCGGGCGCGGCCTTCTTGGCCGGGGCTGCTGCCTTCTTCGAAGGCGCGGCCTTCTTGGCCGGCGCAGCCTTCTTCGCAGGCGCTGCCTTCTTGGCCGGGGCTGCCTTCTTGGCTGCAGCCTTCTTGGCCGGGGCGGCCTTCTTCGCGGGCGCAGCCTTCTTGGCCGGCGCCGCCTTCTTGGCCGCAGCCTTCTTGGCCGGGGCGGCCTTCTTCGCCGGAGCGGCCTTCTTGGCCGGAGCGGCCTTCTTCGCAGTTGCCATAACGATCTCCTTGATCAAGTTGCAAAAGGCTCCATGCTGCATTTCGCAACATAGAGATCCACCGCCCGGTGGTCTGCTGCGGGGCTCGTGCCCCTCAGCGGTTGCCCCAGTGCGGTGAACGGGGTCGCGTGCTCGGCTGCGGTCTTTTGCCTGCCTGGGCTCGCCAATCTTGATCTGCAAAACACACCACGCCAGATGCTGCCCATACGGGCAACAAGCAAGGCGGGCGCGGTGGCCACACGCATGCGGGGGATGGGCTGTTCGCTCAATCCCACGCCAATGCGCCGCCGGTCTGGTAGTCAATGACACGGGTCTCGAAGAAGTTGCGTTCCTTCTTCAAGTCGATCATCTCGCTCATCCACGGAAACGGGTTTTCCTCATTCGGGAACAAGGCATCCAGGCCAATCTGCGTGGCACGCCGGTTGGCGATGTAGCGCAGATAACCCTTGAACATCGACGCGTTCAGGCCCAGCACACCACGTGGCATGGTGTCTTCGGCGTAGCGGTATTCCAGCTCCACCGCCTTCTCAAACAGCGCCCTGATCTCGGCCTTGAAAGCGGGCGTCCAGAGCAAGGGGTTCTCGAGCTTGATCTGGTTGATGAGGTCGATGCCGAAGTTGCAGTGCATGGACTCGTCGCGCAGGATGTACTGGTACTGCTCGGCAGCGCCCGTCATCTTGTTCTGACGGCCCATGGCCAGGATCTGCGTGAAGCCAACATAGAAGAACAGGCCTTCCATCAGGCAGGCAAAAACGATCAGGCTCTTGAGCAGGGTCTGGTCGTCATCGGGCGTGCCAGTCTTGAAGTGCGGGTCCATGATCGCGTCAATGAACGGAATCAGGAACTCGTCTTTCTCGCGGATCGACTTCACCTCGTGATAGGCATTGAAGATCTCACCCTCATCCAGGCCCAGCGACTCCACGATGTACTGGTAGGCGTGGGTGTGGATGGCTTCTTCAAATGCCTGGCGCAGCATGTACTGCCGACACTCCGGCGCCGTGATGTGGCGGTAGGTGCCGAGCACGATGTTGTTGGCCGCCAGTGAATCGGCGGTAACGAAGAAGCCGAGGTTGCGCATGATGATGCGGCGCTCGTCTTCGGTCAGGCCGTTCGGGTCTTTCCAGGTCGCGATGTCACGCGACATGTTGACCTCATTGGGCATCCAGTGGTTGGCGCAACTGGAGAGGTACTTCTCCCAGGCCCACTTGTACTTGAACGGCACCAGCTGATTCACATCAGTCTTGCCGTTGATGATGCGTTTGTCAGCGGCGTTGACGCGGCGCGTGGACTCGGCTGCGGCGATGCGGGCGGGGGCTTGCGGCTTGCTGGCCGGGGCGCTTGCCGTAGCGCTGACCACATGCATCGAGGGCGCTGCAAGCACAGGCTCAAAAGTAAGCGCAGTCGGTGCCGCCGGGGCTGCGGCGCGGAGCGCTTGAATCGAATTGGATTTGACTTCGTCTTCCCAGACCAGCATGTGTGTGTCCTGTAGCGGTGAATTATCTGAGTGTTGTGCGCGAACACCAAGCACTGGTTGACATTGCTGCGATCTCGGCGTTGCAAGAGCGCATCGACGAGACCGCTTGATCGTGTCGATGCGTGTGTTGAATCACATCACTGCATGTGGATGCGCGGCGCTATTGCATCCCTATTGCGGCGCCATTGCGGCGCTATTGGCAAGCCTCGCAATCGGGCTTGTCGATGGAGCAAAACTTGATGTCGCTGCCCGGCTCTTGCGGCGCCGCCTGCACCGGTGCAGCGCTGCCGGATGACACCGAGTTGAGAGCGCCCGGCGCTACCGTGGACTTCTCGGTGTAGGTGGCGCTGGTGGTGCGCAGGTAGTAGGTGGTCTTCAGGCCACGCAGCCACGCGAGCTTGTAGGTCTCGTCGAGCTTGCGGCCCGAGGCACCGGCCATGTAGATGTTGAGCGACTGCGCCTGGTCGATCCACTTCTGGCGGCGCGCACCGGCTTCAACGAGCCACACGGCATCCACTTCAAAGGCCGTGCCGTAAAGGCGCTTCAGGTCTTCAGGCACACGGTCGATGGGGCGCAGCGAACCGTCAAAGTGCTTGAGGTCCATCACCATCACGTCGTCCCACAGGCCAAGCTTCTTCAGGTCACGCACGAGGAACTCGTTGATGACCGTGAACTCGCCCGACAGGTTGCTCTTGACCGAGATGTTGCCGAAGCTCGGTTCAATGGAGGCATCGACGCCGATGATGTTGCTGATGGTGGCCGTGGGCGCAATGGCCACGCAGTTGCTGTTACGCATGCCGTGCTCGGCGATGTGTGCGCGCAGTGCGGGCCAGTCCATGGTGGCAGAGCGGTCAACCTCTACGTACTGCGCTCCACCCCGGGCTTCGGCCAGCATGTCCAGCGTGTCTTGCGGCAGGATGCCACGGTCCCACAAGCTGCCGCGGTAGCTGCTGTAGCGGCCGCGCTCGGCTGCCAGCTCAGAACTGGCCCAGTAGGCGTAGTAGCAGATGGCTTCCATGCTGCGGTCAGCAAATTCCACCGCCTCGGTGCTGGCGTAGGGAATGCGCAGCTGGTACAGGCAGTCCTGGAAACCCATCAACCCCAGGCCCACCGGGCGGTGGCGCAGGTTGCTGTCACGCGCCTTCTTGACGGCGTAGTAGTTGATGTCTATGACGTTGTCGAGCATGCGCATCGCCGTGCGCGTGGTCTTCTTGAGCTTGTCGTGATCGACCTGCCCGTCGAGCAGGTGCTGCGCCAGGTTGATGCTGCCCAGGTTGCACACCGCGATCTCGGTGTCACTGGTGTTGAGCGTGATTTCGGTGCACAGGTTGGAACTGTGAACGACGCCGGTGTGCTGCTGCGGGCTGCGCACGTTGCAGGCGTCCTTGAAGGTGATCCAGGGGTGCCCCGTTTCAAACAGCATCGACAACATCTTGCGCCACAGGTCCTTGGCCGGCATGCGCCTGAAGAGCTTGATCTCACCACGGTCCACCTTGGCTTCGTAGCCGGTGTAGGCCTCTTCAAAGGCCTTGCCGAACTTGTCGTGCAGATCGGGGCAGGTGCTGGGGCTGAAGAGTGTCCAGTCGCCACCTTCCATGACACGGCGCATAAAGAGGTCGGGGACCCAGTTGGCGGTGTTCATGTCGTGCGTGCGCCGGCGGTCGTCGCCGGTGTTCTTGCGCAGTTCCAGGAACTCTTCCAGGTCCAGGTGCCAGCTTTCCAGGTAGGCGCAGACGGCGCCCTTGCGTTTGCCACCCTGGTTGACCGCCACGGCCGTGTCGTTGACGACCTTCAAAAACGGAACCACACCCTGGCTCTTGCCATTGGTGCCCTTGATGTAGCTGCCCAAAGCGCGCACACGGCTCCAGTCGTTGCCCAGGCCGCCGGCAAACTTGCTCAGCAGCGCGTTCTCTTTCAGTGCTTCATAGATGCCGTCCAGGTCATCGGCCACGGTGGTGAGGTAGCAGCTGCTCAGCTGCGAGCGCCGCGTGCCGCTGTTAAAGAGCGTGGGCGTGCTGCTCATGAAGTCGAAGCTCGACAACACGTTGTAGAACTCGATGGCACGCGCTTCGCGGTCGATCTCGTTCAGGCTCAGGCCCATGGCCACACGCATGAAAAATGCCTGCGGCATTTCAATGCGCTGCTCGTCGATGTGCAAGAAGTAGCGGTCGTACAGCGTCTGCAGGCCGAGGTAGTCAAACTGCATGTCGCGGCTGGCATCCAGCGCGGCGCCCAGGCGGGCCAGGTCAAACTGCATCAGCTTTTCGTCCAGCAGTTCGGCGCCCACGCCCTTCTTGATGAACTGCCCAAAGTACTCGGCGTAACGCTCACCCATCTGCGCGTGGGTGACCTCGCCGCCCAGCACTTCGCGGCGGATGGTGTGCAGCAGCAGGCGCGAGGTGGCGCGCGTGTAGGAAGGCTCTTTTTCAATCAGTGTGCGGGCGGCCAGGATGGCGGCCTTGTAGACCTCTTCAAGCGGCACACCGTCATACAGGTTGCGGCGCGTTTCGGCCAGGATGGGCGCGGCCGTCACATCGGCACCCAGACCGGCGCACGACGACTCGACCAGAAAACGCAGCGCGGCCATGTCCAGCGGCACGCGCTGGCCACCTTCGGTGACATACAGCTCGGCCACCTTGGCTGCCAGCGGCGTGACCTGCCGCGCCCGCTCTTGCGTGCGGCGCTCGCGGTACAGCACATAGGCACGCGCTACTTCGTGGTGGCCGCTGCGCATGAGGCCCAGCTCGACGTGGTCTTGCACGTCTTCAATGTGGAAGGTGCCGCCGCCCGGGCGCGAGCGCAGCAGGGCGCGCACCACCGACTCGGTGAGCCTTTCGACTGTTTCGCGCACGCTGGCCGAGGCCGCACCTTGTGTGCCGTGCACGGCCAGAAAGGCCTTCATCAGCGCCACCGCAATCTTGTTGGGCTCGAAGCCCACCACCGCGCCGTTGCGGCGGATGATCTGGTAGCCGACGTAGGCGCCGGTGGCCAGGATGTTGTTGCTGGTGGCCGCAGGCCGGGTGGTCGCGGCGGCTTGCGGTGCTGATGTCTGAGCAGATTGCATTCAATCCCCTGGTGGCTTAAGTTGTATATGGATGGGGCGCGTCAATTGGGGCCCGGGCGGCTGGCGGCTGGGGCTCGCCGCCGGGCCTGGCGGCGGCTTTGCGCTGAACGACCTGGGCGCCCCAAGTCGAGCGCTTTGGCGTGACGCAATTATGACCCGCAAAGCACTATATCTGGGGCCTGAGACCCCTTCAAGCACTACAGCTAGTGTTTGGCTCAGGGCCTACCCGAATGCCACTTGGCTCGCCGCGCTGCACTTGGCCGGGCCCGCAGCACGGCACGCCGCGCCACGCCAACAGCTACAAAAGAAGAGCCGCGAAACGCCGTGCGAAAACCCGCCAATCGGCCTCAGGAGCCGCGTCGTTTCAGGGTTTTGTTTCGTCGATGACAGGCAGGCGCGGCCCACCGGCACGCATCGCGCGGCGCAGCGCGGCCCAGCTGAATCCAGCACCGGGGTCGGCCTTGCGGCCGGGTGCGATGTGCTCGTGGCCCACGGCCTCGACNNGCCCACGGCCTCGACCAAGGGATGGCGGCGCGACAGTGCCTTGAGCAAGCGCGCCAGTTGGCGGACCTGCTCGGGCTCGAAGCGGCCACCTTCCAGACCTTCGAGCTCGATGCCTATGGACCAGTCATTGCAGTTGTCGCGCCCGCGCCATTGCGACACCCCGGCGTGCCAGGCCCGGGCATCGCAGGACACAAACTGCTGCGTTCGGCCACTGCGCCGAATCACAAAATGTGCCGACACCTTGAGGCCGCGAATCCCCTGGTAGTAGGGGTGTTCGTCCCAGTCGAGCCGGTTGGTAAAGAGACGTTGCACCGCGCTGCCCACAAACACGCCCGGCGGCAGGCTGATGGAATGCACCACCGCCAGCGTCACAGCCGTGCCGTCGGGCCGTGGGCCCTGATTGGGTGAGGGACACCGCTTGGCCGGCGCCCACCAGCCGTCTTGCCAGACTTGCCTGCGTGGCACGGCGCTCAGGGCCCTTCGATGTCGGCTGCGCCCACGCGCAAGCGGGCCATGCGGTAGCGCATCTGCCGCAGCGACAAGCCCAGGCTCGCGCCAGCGGCCGTGCGGTTGTAGCGGTGCCTTTCAAGCGCTCGCTCAAGGATGTCCCGCTCGACGTCGTCCAGGAAGGCTGCCAGATCGCTGGGCAAGGTGTCAGCGGCCGCCCCTGTGCTGTGCGGCAGGGGCGCTGCGCCGGTCAGCGGCACATGCCCACTGTCGGCCAGGCCGTCATGGCCGGTGTCGTGCAGCAGCTCTTCGGGCAGGCCCAGCTCGTCGCGCCCGATCTGCGGGCCACCCGACAGCGCCAGTGCGCGGTGCAGCAGGTTTTCAAGCTCGCGCACGTTGCCCGGGAAACCGTAGCGCAACAGGTGCTGCAGTGCATCGGCGGCCAGGGTGGGCACGGGCGTGACGCCCGCGTCGCGTGCCACGCGCTCCAGCACCGTGGCGCAGATGCCGGGCAGGTCGGCGATGCGTTCGCGCAGCGGCGGCACCGCAATGCGGATGACGTTGAGCCGGTAATACAGGTCTTGCCGGAAGCGGCCAGCCTGCACTTCGCTGCCCAGGTCACGGTGCGTGGCGCTGACGATGCGCACGTTGACCGGCGTCTCGGCCACCGCGCCAATGGGGCGCACGGCGCGCTCTTGAATCACCCGCAGCAGCTTGCTTTGCATGGCCAGGGGCAGGTCACCGATTTCGTCCAGGAACAGCGTGCCGCCTTGCGCGGCCTGGAAGAAGCCTTCGCGCTCTTCGGTGGCGCCGGTGAACGCACCTTTGCGGTAGCCAAAGAATTCGGACTCCAGCAGTTGCTCGGGGATGGCACCGCAGTTGACGGCCACAAAGGGCCCGGCGCTGCGCGGCGAACATTCATGGATGGCCCGTGCCACCAGTTCCTTGCCGGTGCCCGACTCGCCGTGCACCAGCACCGGCGCCATGCTGCGCGCCACCTTTTGCACCAGCGATCGCACCTGGTGCATGACCGAGGAGTCGCCTGCGATGCGCTCCAACGCGGTCGGCAGCGCGGTGGACCTGGGTGGCATGGCGTGCAGGCGCGCCACGGCGGAGGCAGCTATCGCGCCCGTGTTCGCTGGTGCGGCGGCGGGTGGGCCCGGCGCACGGCCCAGCGCCGACGCCACCACGGCGCGGAACTGCCGCAAGTCCACGGGCTTGGTGAGGTAGTCGTAGGCCCCCGCCTTCAAGGCCTCGACCGCGTTTTCTGGCGAGCCGTAGGCGGTGATGACCACGGCCTTCTCATGCCTGCCGGCGTTGTCAATGCGGCGCAGCAGGTCCAGCCCGGTGCCGTCGGGCAGACGCATGTCGGTGATGACGAGGTGGTAGCCCCCCGGCCCCCGCTGTTGCAGCAAGGCCCAGGCGTCTTCCACCGAGCCGGCACTCTCCACGTCGTAGCCTTCGCGCAGCAGCGTCAGCTCGTACAGCGTGCGGAGGTCGGGCTCGTCGTCCACCACCAGCAGGCGGTGGCTTGGTGTGGCGGTGTGGGGCATCAGCCGTGCTCTAGCGGAAGTGCGGTGGAAGATTCGGCCAGCACAGTGCGCCTCAGGGTCACCACGAACTCGTTGTGCAGCCTTTCGGCCGCAGGGCGCGGGCGGTATTCGATGCTCGCGCCGTAGCGCTCACAAAGCTCGCGGCAAATATACAGGCCCAGCCCCGCGCCCCGGCTGCGGGTGGACGAGAAGGGCTCGAAGAGATGGCGCTCGACCTCGGGCGCAATCGGCGCGCCGTCGCTCAGCACCGACAGCGTCACCGGCCCCTCGTCGCGTGTGGTGAGCCGCAGGTGGATAGCACCCGGCAAGGCGCTGGCGTGGCGGTGTGCGTTGTCCAGCAGGTTGACAAGCACGCGCCGCAGGTGCTCGGGGTCAAACACCACGCCCACCGGGTGGGTGGGCAGTTCGGCATGCAGCCGGCTGCGGCTGCCCATGGGCAATTGCACGGTGCGCGCCCAGTCGGCAGCCGCCAGTGCCACGGTGGCGCCGGCGTCAATGTGGCGCTCTACCGGCACGGCGCCGGGGGCCACTTCCATCACGTCGTCCACCAGGCGCTTGAGGCGCTCCACGTTGTCGGCCACCATGTTGGCCAGCAGGCGCTGCGGCGCGGGCAAGTCGTCTTCCAGCAGCAGAGCGTTGGCCTGCGAAATGGCCGCCAGCGGGTTGCGGATTTCGTGCGCAATGCCGGCCGACACACGCCCCATCGCCGCGAGTTTTTCTTGCCGTATCCGGGCTTGCAGCGTGCGCAGGTCTTCGAGCAACAGCACCGCAAAAGCCTCGCCCTCATTGTTGCCTTCGGCGCTGTCCTCGCGCGCCAGGCCCCGCCCGCGCATAAAGCGCACGCGCATGCGCAAGGTGCGCGTGTGGCCCCCGTCAAAGTCCAGCGACACATCGCGGCCGGCCTCTGGCCATTGGCCATGGGCCAGCGCATGGCTGGCCGCATCTTGCAGCGGGCCGCCCGCCTTCAGGGACTGCAGGGCAAACGGCGCCGGCGGGCACAGGCCCTGGCTGACCAGCAAGGCACGTGCCGCCGGGTTGGCCGCACGCACACGCAGGCGTTGGTCTATGACCAGCACGCCGTCGGCCATTTCTTCAATCACAAGCCGGTTGAGCTGGGCCTGCTGGCGCGCGAGTTCCAGGCTGCCACGCGCGGCCAGTTCTTCACGTGCCAGGCGGCCAGCCAGTTCACCCGCCAACAGCGTGATGATGAACAGGCCCAGTCCGCCCAGTCCCGCCTGCAGCATCAGGCCCGGCGCGTCCTGCGTTTCGGCCGAGCGCCACGCCACCGCCAACAGCATCATGGCGACACCGGCCGCCGTGCCCAGCGCCAGCAGCCGCGCCGTGAGCACCCCGGCCATCAACACGGGCAGCACCAGCAGCGCCGCAAAGTTGAAGGTGGCCCCCGAAGCCAACATGTACAGCAGACTGAAGCCCAGCAGGTCCACACCGATGGTGGACAGCCACTGCCGGCGGCGGTCTCGCAGGTCGGGCTCGGCCAGCGAACCAAAACGCGGTAGCAACCACAGCGTAATGGCTTGCACCGCGTACAGCACCGACACCAGCGCCAGCAGCTCCGAACTGCGCGCGCCCACCAGGCTGCCTATGCCCTGCACCGCCACCAGACCCAGGCCCACGGCCGCACGCGCGGCCGCGTAGGTGCGGTAGATGCGGGCCAGGGCGCTGTCGTGGGCCTGCGAGGCACGACGCGCCTGCCGCAGCATGAAGCGGCTTTCGTGTGGCACGTCGCCGGCCGCCAGCCAGCCGGGGTCAAAAAAGGACTCGTCGACGGCGCTGGTGCTGTCGTTGCCGCCCAGGGTCTGGTGCAAGGTGTCTTCGCGCCGGCGGCCATGCGGTTGACGCCTGTCGTCGCGGCGGCGGTCGCCGCGGCGGCGCTCAGCTTCCTTGGCGTCCACCGGCGGCGCGGCGGCTCAGCGCGGCCCTTGGAGGCGGTGCCCGTCGCTGCAATAGGGCTTGCCTGCGGCGTCCATCAGCGCGTCGGCCTGCGGCAGGTGCACACCACAATGCGTGCACACCAGCATGGCCTGCGGCGCGGCGCGGGCCGCAGGCTTGGCAGTCGGTTTGGCCCCGGGCATTGAAC